>WPCJ01257066.1_pt1 | contig 154237 bp, 147 predicted proteins | sample 5399831 | NCBI WGS metagenome assembly WPCJ01 (sample SAMN12869470, study PRJNA574797) | sludge metagenome | isolation source: wastewater treatment of pH10 | place: China:Beijing | collected 2019-05-20
GAAGTGTTAATAATTTTATGATCAACATTTTGGGAGCACTAACTGCTTATTGCTTCTTTCCCAAAAAACCGTCACTCAATTTAAAAAAAGTAAATGACGGTCAATTATTTTTAAACTTCGCTTAAACCGAACTCAGGTTATTTTAACTAAAATAAAATATCTATATCAGAATGCGGACCTGAAAAAGATTGACTACGACTTTCCCATTCTCAGTCCCATTTTTTCAAATTATCATTTTCGAAAATCAGAGATATTCTATCTTCAAACTTTACTCCTGAATTCAAAGAAAACAGAAACTCAATTCAAACCAAAATATAAACAAAGAGGAATTTTAATTCTTCCGGAAAAATTTGATTATAATAACTATGCACAAATGAAAAGAAATATAGAAAGTGATGGAAGATACTTTAAGTTAGAAAGCAAAAATCATCAATTTTACACTTTTGATATAGGTTTTGACTTTTTTAAAACCAATGAGGCATTTTCTGCAAAAATCAAATAATATTACACCACAATTAATACTTCCTCCATCCAAACATGATAATGTAAATTTAAGAACGCTGATAAACATGCAGATCTCTCTGAGGAAAAGGAATTTCAATTCCGGCATCGTCAAGTGCTTTTTTGCAGCTAATGATTAATTCTTCGTTCATTGTCCAAAAATTATCCAGAGAAGTTGTTGCTCTTACAGAAAGATTGACTGCGCTGTCTCCCAATTCTGTAACTACCACCTGTGGTGCAGGATCATCAAAAGCATATTGGTTGTTTTTAATAACATCAAGAAGAATATCTTTAGCCTGTTTCAGATCTGTATCGTAAGAAACTCCAATATTAAACCAGGTACGACGAGTTCCTAAATGAGTATAATTGGTGATACTGTTGTTAGAAACATCACCATTCGGAATCACAACCATTTGATTTTGAGGCGTTATTAATCGGGTATGGAAAATATCAATTTCATGCACTGTTCCGGATTCACCAGATTTCACTTCAATATAATCACCAACTTTAAAAGGTTTTAAAAGCAATATCAATATTCCGCCTGCAAAATTAGCAAGCGATCCCTGCAATGCTAAACCTACAGCCAACCCTGCAGCACCAATCATGGCTACAAAAGCTGAAGTCTGTACTCCGAGCTGGGTAACAACAATGATAAACAGCAAAATATTCAGTGCCCAAGTAATGACATTCAGCATAAACTTCTGCAAAGAAATTTCGACTCCTTTTTTAATGAAAGCTTTTCTGATGAGTTTTTTTAAAATTCCGATAATCCATCGTCCGGCAATAAATATAAGCACAGCAGATACGAGCGCTGTAATAAGTCTCGGAGCCATTGTGACTGCAGATGAAACAAAGTTTTCCCAGTTGTTTTGTACATTCGTTAAATCTAAATCTTTCATAAAATATTTTAGTTTTACATTGATTAGTAAGAATTCCGGCATTTGAAAGGCAAAATATACACCGAAACCGTGTATGTTTACAGAAAGTGACTATTCTGAAGAAGTTACAAAGGTAATAAAATAAAAAAATTACAGTCTCAGCGTAAAATATAACCTTTTCTAAAAACAATACTCGGCACAATGATTGTAGATTTTAATTAAATCAAATTACAATGAAAGCAATCTGGAACGGCGCCATCGGCTTTGGCTTAGTTAATATCCCTGTGAAAATTTATTCTGCAACCGAAACCAGCAAGCTGGATTTGGATATGCTTGACAAATCAGATTATTCTAATATCAGATTCAAAAGAGTCAATGAAAAAACCGGAAAGGAAGTTAAGTGGGCGAATATTGTGAAAGGCTATCTCATGGATGATAAATACATTATCCTTGATGAAGAAGATTATGAAGCAGCCAGTCCTGAAAAAACAAAAATTCTTTCCATTGAACATTTTGTAAAAGAAGCTGAAGTTGATTCAGTTTATTTTGAAAATCCTTATTTTCTTGAACCGCAAAAGAACGGTGAAAATGCTTACAGATTATTAATCAAAGCTTTAGAGCAAACCAAAATGGTAGGAATCGGGACATTTGTCCTTCGTGATACCGAAGCAATCGGTCTTATCCGTCCTTATAATGATGAAATTCTGGTTTTGAACAGACTCCGCTTTTCAGAAGAAATACGGGATTACAAAGATCTTAAAATTCCGGCTAAAAAAGCACCGAAACCTGCCGAACTCAAAATGGCAAAAAATTTAATTGAACAACTTTCTGAAACATTTGATCCAACTGTTTATAAAAACACCTACTCTGCTGAGCTTTTGAAAATTATCAAGAAAAAAGCAAAAGGAAAAACGGTAAAAGTCAAAAAATCTGAACCTGCAAAACAAGGTAAAGTAATTGATCTGATGGCTCAGCTGAAAGCCAGTCTGCAAGGTTCTAAATCTAAAAATGCTTCATAATTATGGCTTTAAAAGATTACAATAATAAAAGAAAGTTCGATGAAACCACCGAACCGAAGGGAACGACAAAAAAAAGCGACGACAAGTTAATTTTTGTTGTTCAACGACACGCTGCAAGCAGACTTCATTATGATTTCAGGCTTGAAATGGAAGGTGTTTTGAAAAGTTGGGCAGTTCCGAAAGGTCCGTCTTTAAATCCTGATGACAAACGGTTGGCAATGATGGTGGAAGATCATCCTTATGATTACAAAGATTTTGAAGGAAATATACCTGAAGGAAATTACGGAGCAGGACAAGTGGAAGTCTGGGACAGCGGAACTTATGAACCTTTAGACGAAACAAGTAAACTTTCCGATGAAAAAGAGTTATTAAAAGAACTAAAAGACGGTTCATTAAAATTCGTTTTGCACGGAAAAAAACTGAAAGGAGAATTTGCTTTGGTTAAAATGAAAAATGCTGAAAACAATGCATGGCTTTTAATTAAACATAAAGATAAATTCGCTGAAGAAGAATATGATGCAGAGGAGAATGTTTCAAAAAACTCTCAGGTGTCAAAATTTTTAGAGGAAAAAAAAAGCCCAAAAACAGGCAAAAAAAAGTAAGCTCTATCACAACCGAATCCCACTATAGAAAATTCAATACTTTAGGCGAAGAGAAAAAGCTGACAAGCTACATCAAACCTATGCTTGCAAAACTTTCGGAGGAAGCCTTTGATCATCCCGACTGGATTTTCGAAATAAAATGGGACGGCTACAGAGCTGTTGCTGATCTCAGCAAGAAAGAACCTCTATTCTATTCCAGAAACGGAATTTCTTTTTTAAGTAAATTCAAAAAAATAAGCGAAGATTTTAAGGCACAGAAGCACCATATGATTCTTGATGGTGAAATTGTAGCTTACGATGAAAACGGAAAACCAAGCTTTCAATTGCTTCAGCAGATTGGCGATAATCCTGATTTAGCACTTACTTATCAGGTTTTTGATTTGCTTTGGCTGAATGGATATTCTACTCAAGAACTTCCCTTATTTCAACGAAAAGAACTTTTGAAAGATGCATTGGTAGAAACTAATTTGATTAAATATTGTGATCATGTTCCGGAAAACGGAATTGATTTCTTCGATCAGATGAAAAAAATGAATCTGGAAGGAATGATTGCTAAAAAAGCCGACAGTATTTATACAGAAAACAGCAGAAGTACAGACTGGCTGAAAATAAAATTTACCAACACTGAAGAAGCAGTTATTTGCGGTTTTACCGAACCTAAAGGTTCCAGAATCGGCTTTGGAGCTTTAATTTTAGGAAAATATATTGATGGAGAATTAATTTACGCCGGACATACCGGAACAGGATTCAATGCTGAATTGCTGAAAAAAATTCATTCTAAATTAACAAAAATAGAACAGAAAGAATCTCCTTTTGAAACCGCTCCAAAAACAAATATGCCCGTTACATGGGTAAAACCAGAGCTTATCTGTGAAGTAAAATTTTCTGAAATCACCAAAGACGGAATGTTCCGCCATCCTGTATTTGTCGCTATAAGAGAAGATAAAACAATTGACGACCTTCAAAACACCACACCTCAAAAACCTGAAAAAATGACAAAAAAACCCGTAAAAAAGTCTGATTCTGAATCTGATAAAGAAATCACCCTCAACCGACACAAAGTAAAACTCACCAATAAGGATAAAGTATATTTCCCAAAAGACGGCATTACAAAGGGTGATGTGATTGAATATTATCAATCTGTCGCACAATATATTTTACCCCATCTGAAAAACCGTCCGCTTTCTCTCAATCGTTTTCCCAACGGAATTGAAGAATCGGGATTTTATCAAAAAGATGCAGGAGATTCTCTTCCGGATTGGATTGAAACAACAAAAGTACATTCAGATTCTACCGATAAATACATTGATTATGTCATCTGTAATGATAAAGCAACTTTAGCGTATCTCAATAATTTGGGCTGTATCGATCTTAATCCTTGGAATGCTTCTGTTCCGGATTTAGAAAATCCTGATTTTCTGGTTTTGGATCTTGATCCGTCAAAGAAAAACAGTTTTGATGATGTCATAGAAACAGCTTTACAGGTAAATGAAGTTTTAAAATCAATTAAAGTGAAAGGTTATTGCAAAACTTCCGGAAGTACAGGAATTCATGTTTATATTCCGATGAAAAAGCAGTACGATTTTGATCAGGTAAAAGATTTTGCCCATATTCTAATGAAGAAGGTAAACACCCATCTTCCTGAACTTACTACTTTAGAACGAAGTTTAAAGAAACGAGACGATACTAAAATTTATCTTGATTATCTTCAAAACAGATCTGGACAGACTTTAGCGAGCGTCTACAGCATCCGTCCGAAAGAAGGAGCATCCGTTTCTATGCCTCTGGAGTGGGACGAACTGAAACCCGGTCTGAAACCTACTGATTATACGATTCATAATGCGCTAGAAAGAATTAAAGAAAAAGGAGATTTGTTTAAGCCAGTTTTGGGAAAAGGAATTGATATGATGAAGGCTTTGGAATTGTTGCAGAATATGTAATTTGATTTATGAGTTTTACAAAGCAATCAATTAACAGTCTGTTTGTCTTTCCGTAGGAATCTAAATTATACTTTATGAAACGTTGTTGAGATTCCTACCGGAATGACAAACAGATCGCCGATTGTCTGAAAATTCAATATAGAAAAAGATATTACGGAAGTTTCGCTACCAAACTTTCAGGTAATATTTTCAAAATCAGATAAATGATTATCCATTTAAAATTAGGAACAATTGTGAAAGAATTTCCTGCATTTACGATATGTTTTGCCACATAATCGGGTTCCATTAAAAGATTTTTATTCAAATCTAATCCTGCGTTTATTTTGGTATTAATATATCCGCTTATCAAAACGTTGACTTTGATATTTTGTTGAGCTAATTCCTGTCTTAAACCCGCTAAATAAGTGGTAAACGCAGCTTTTGTACTTCCGTAAACAAAATTACTTTTTCGTCCTCTCACTCCCGAAAGCGAAGACAAACCAATGATTCTTTCTAAATTCTGATTGCTTGTATCCGTTGCAATAATATTCAAAATAGAAACTGCTCCCATATAATTGACCAGCATCATCTGTTGAGCACCTTTGAAATCTCTTAAAGCCTTTTCGTTATCAACTAAAAATCCAGCAGCATACACTACTATATGAGGTTTTATTGGAAGTTCATTGTAAAATTTCTGATGAGAATCAAAATCTGTTGAGTCGAAATGTAAAACCGTCACTATTCTATCAAGATTATTTCTCTGAACAAATTCTTTCAATGATGCTGTGTTTCTGGATGCTGCAATAACGGAAAATCCTTTTTCAATATATTGCAGAATACATTGCTTTGCTACATCAGAATTCGCCCCTAAAATAAGAACCGTTTTGTTTGTGTTTTGATTCATGTGACAAAGATATTTTTTTTGATCTTTAAATGAAGAATATTACAATACAATAATGAATAATCAGTATAAAAATTTCGGCGGGGTGAACTTTGCTCACCCCGCCGAAACGAATATTTTAAAAACGGAAAATTATTTTTTCTCGGTTTCAATTTCTTTTTTATCTGCTGTTTTTTCAGCTGCAGCTTTCGTTGCTTTTTCACCAAAACGGTTTTCGGTAAATTCTCTTGAGATCGCAGCTTTTTCAAATTTCAGTTTTCCGGAAAGAGTCTCAATCACAACTCCGTCTTCCTGAATTTGAGCAATTCTTCCGTGCAGTCCGGAAGTGAGCACTACTCTGCTTCCTACTTTTAAGTCATCCTGAAATTTTTTCTCTTGCTTTTGCTTTTTCATTTGAGGTCTGATCATCAGGAAATAAAACCCGACAAACATTACCCCCATCATGATTAGCATCGTTGAAGAGTTTCCTCCCTGTGCAGCCTGCAAAAATATTGTTTGTAAATTCATTATATTATGGTTGAATGTTCGCAGTAAATGTCAATTTAATAGGAGCTTTATCAACATTGGCAAAAACATCTGCGTATTTGTTAACAGCACCGTCAAAATTGGTAGAATCAAAACTTAAAGTAATCTTACCTTTTTTGCCCGGCATGATCGGATCTTTTGTAAAATCAGGAGCAGTACATCCGCATCCAGGCTTTACTTCAGAAATAATCAAAGGATTAGTCCCTGTATTGGTAATTTCATAAACGTGATCTACTTTTTTACCTTTTTTAATAGTTCCGAAATCAAAATTACTTTCAGAAAGTGCTACTGTTGTAGTAGGCTGGTTTGATTTCGCAGGTGCAGCAGCATCTCCTGTAACGGCAGTATTGGCAGACATTTCAGCATTCGCCGGGTTCATCTGTTGCATAGAAGTTGTATCTGCAGGAGCATTTGTAGAATCTACATTCATAATTTCTGCATTTTCAACTTCTTTTTTCTCTTCTTTTTTACAAGAAACCAATCCGAATCCGATTACGGATAAAGCTAATATTGATACCGTTTTTTTCATTTTTATTTTGTTTAAATTCTGTTTAAATCTTTACAATATTTATCTAAAATACCATTGATGAATATATTGGATCTATCGGTTGCAAAAACTTTAGCAATTTCAATATATTCGTTGATAATTACTCTTGAAGGGGTAAGAGGAAAATGATCCAGCTCAGAAAAAGCGGTTGTTAAAATCACTTTATCCATCAGTGAAACTCTTTCCAGATCCCAGTTTTCAAGACGCTCAGAGAGTTTCTTCTCATTGGCTTCCCAATTATTCAGAGTATCTCTCAAAAGTTTACTTGCAAAATTTTTATCATCCTCATCTTTCATCATTTTAATCAGCGTACGGCTTTCTTCATTTTCCTTCATAAAGCCAATCGTTTTCTGTATCATCGAATTGGCAATATGAATATCATCTGCCCAGGTAAGTTCCCTGTCGCTGATATAATCATGAAAATCATCATTTTCCGCAACGTAACGCAGGAAAAGCTTTCCGATGAACTTCTGGTCTTCTTCAAAAGAATACCCTTCTTCTTTCATAAAATCCTGATAACGCTTTCCCGCAGTCATTCTCTGAAATGTTTTTACCAGCATATCATCATGCAGATCCCATTTAAGATCTTTGTGCTGACCTGTAAAAAATAATCTCTCAGGATTTTCTTCAAGCTTTTTCAGAACCTGATTGTTGATAAATTTCTGGTTGGGATTTACGTCAGAATCAGTTTTGAAATATTTATTCTTACCAATTTCCATTTGATTTTCGGCAAGTTGCTTTAAACCTACCAGAAAATTAAGCTGAAAAATATAGAGATTATAGATTTTCTCTATTCCTGTAAACATATTCTTTTCTAAAACATCTGTTTTTACAGGATTTTGGTAGTACGAATAAACGGTTTCTACCACTTTTTCACGGATTTGTCTTCTTCCTAACATTCAAAGAGCTTTTTATGGGTGCAAAGATATGAAATTTAAAATTTACTAAATTCCGGAAGTGTTTCAATTTTTGTAATTTTGTGAAAGTTTATGAAAGCACTGAAAACACTCAACCCTTATTTTTGGAAGCACAAAATACTATTGTTTTGGGGGTTACTATTCATCATCGCCAGTAATTTTTTTAACATATACAAAGTACAGTTTGTCGGAAAGTCTGTAGATGAACTTGCGCAACAGGGAAATCTGGGTTTCAACAAACAGGTTTTAATTTATGTTGCCATCATTGTAGGATGCTCGCTTCTTACCGGATTTTTTACTTTTATGATGCGGCAGACTATTATTGTAGCCTCCAGAAGGATTGAATATGAACTGAAAAATAAAATTTACAGACATTATCAGGATCTATCTCTTACTGATTATAAGAAAACAACCATAGGAGATTTAATGAACCGTCTCAGCGAAGATGTTGTTGCGGTAAGAATGTACCTTGGTCCGGGTGTGATGTATGTTGTAAATTTACTGGTTCTACTGCTGATAACCAGCGTCTATATGATTAAAACTGATGTTTCTATGACCTTATGGACATTGCTTCCGCTGCCGGTTTTATCGTACATTATATTCAAAGTAAGTTCTATCATCAATAAAAAGTCTAAAGTAATGCAGAAAAGCCAGTCTGCTATTTCAACTTTTGTGCAGGACAGTTTTTCAGGAATACGAGTGGTAAAATATTTTGCAAAAGAAAAATACATTGAAAAAAATTACGGAATAAAAGTAAGTGATTATCAAAACAAGGCATTAGATTTAGCAAAAACAGAAGCTTATTTTTTTACCATCATACTTTTTGTGATTGGTCTGCTGAATGTTGTGGTAATTTTCATTGGCGGTCAGAAATACATTCAGGGCGAATTGTCTGTTGGTAAAATCGCAGATTTCTTTATGTATATCAATATTCTGATCTGGCCTTTTTCTATGGTAGGCTGGGTAACATCTATCAATCAAAGAGCCGAAGCTTCTATGCAGAGAATTAATGAATTTTTAGATAAACAATCTGAAATTTACAATAAGAACTTTGAAGAATACGAAATAAAAGGAAATATTGAGTTCCGGAATGTTTCTTACGTTTATCCCAATACAGGAATTAAAGCGCTTGATAATTTAAGTTTTAAAATTGAAGCCGGAAAATCTTTAGCGATTATGGGGAAAACCGGAAGCGGAAAATCTACCATTGCACTGCTTCTTTGCCGCCTGATTGATCCTACAGAAGGTGAAATTTTAATAGACGGTAAGAATTTAAAAGATCATAATTTAACCAACTACCGGAAGTTTATCGGATATATTCCACAGGAAAGTTATCTTTTTTCTGACACGATTGAGCATAATATTGGTTTTTCTATTGACAATCCTTCCCATGAAAAGGTAGTTGAATATGCAAAAATTGCAGATGTAGACAAAAACATTGTTGAATTTAAAGATCAGTATAAAACTTTAGTGGGAGAACGTGGCGTAATGCTTTCTGGCGGACAAAAGCAAAGGATTTGCATTGCAAGAGCATTAATCAAAAAACCGAATATTATTATTTTTGATGATTCACTATCCGCTTTAGATACTGAAACTGAGCAGAATATCCTTGAAAATATAGATTCAAAAATAAGTAACGCTACTTCTGTTATTATAACCCATAGAGAATCCAGCGCACAAAGAGCAGATAAAATACTTAACTTAAGTGATATTGACGATTCTGCAACGGCTTAACAAAAAACTTCGGAATTGTTAAATAAATCATAAAAAAAATTTTGTGATTAAAAGAAAAATTTTATATTTGTTCTTAACAAGATTAAAAATTATCTAATAATGAGTGAATACAAGGAACGCCATGAAAATGAAATTTTCACGAAGGTGCTAAAAGCAGGAAGAAGAACTTATTTCTTTGATGTGCGCGAGACGAAAGCGGGAGATTATTATCTTACAATTACCGAGAGCAAAAAGAATTTCGGGGAAAACGGAGAGGCTACATTTGAAAAGCACAAAATTTATCTTTACAAAGAAGATTTTAAAAGCTTTCAGGAGATGTTTAATGAGTCAACAGATTTCATTATCAATGAAAAAGGTGAAGATGTAATATCAGAAAGACATGACAAAGACTTCAAAAGCAGATCTTATACAATAGATTCTGACGACGAAGTTTAAAGAATAAATCACCAAAAGCATCTTTACGGATGCTTTTTTTATATAATCGAAACAATAATCCATAAAAAAAGTACACTTTAAAAGTGTACTTTTTTGGGTGAATGATGGGTCTCGAACCCACGACCTTCGGAACCACAATCCGACGCTCTAACCAACTGAGCTACAATCACCGTTTTGTGAGTGCAAATATAGGAATATTTTTTTATTTACAAAACAATTCCATCAAAATTTTTCAATGCAATTAATTTTTCTGAAGTAAACCCTTCTGCATACGCTACTCCAGACAATCTTCCTAAATCCTGCGCTCTATAAGTTAAACTTTCAAAAAAATCTTTTGTAGCAATAGGAGTTATCGGTTCTTCTGAATCAGCGTTGTAAAACTGCGTTTTATAGGCTGCACAGGCTTCAAGTTTCTTATCCAGATGATTAGAAATATCTATAACAAATTCTGGTTCTATATTTTTCCATTGAATATAATTAAAAATATGTTTAGGTCTCCATGCTTTCTGCTCAGATCCACTCAATTGAGTTTCTATTTTGATTAAGCCAGAAAGAAAACAAGCATCAGAAACCAGTTTAGAAGCTTTAGCATGATCAGGATGCCTGTCATCTATTGCATTTGACAATACAATATCAGGACAGTATTTACGGATAACTTTTACAATTTCTAATTGATATTCTTCGGAATTAACTAAAAAACCATCTTTTAATCCTAAGTTCTCTCTAAATGTAACGCCCAAGATTGCTGCTGCATTTTCAGCTTCTGTCTTTCTTATATGCTCTGTACCCCGTGTTCCAAGTTCACCTTTTGTCAAATCTACAATGGCACAAGTTTTTCCTTCAGAAATCAATCTGGCGATCGTTCCTCCACAACCCAATTCCACATCATCAGGATGAGCTCCAATAGCGAGTATATCTATTTTCATACTATAAAATTAAGTGTTTAAAAAAAACTTCCCAAACATTCATGAATGGGAAGTGTATTATTAGGAAAAAATCTATTACTTGTTAAGCTCTGCATTAAGATTAATAGCATCCTGATATGTTGGATCTAGCGCTAATGATCTTAATAGATATGTTTTTGCTTTCTCTACATCATTATCTTTTTCCAGAAATGCCACTGCAAACAAAGCGTACGCCAATGTTTTTTTGTTGGCTTCAACATCAGCTGGCTTTAAGGTCGAGATATACTTCTCGTATGCCAACTTTGCTGCATCATTATTTCCTGACTGCTGATAAGCATACCCCTGACTGTAATATGCAGGTGCCCAATCAGGTAGAAGATTGCTCATTTTCTGCCAAGTAAGGATTGCCCCGTTCCAGTTTTTTACATCCTGATATGCATTCGCCAGTTTGTACAAAGCGTCTGAATCCTGAGGATTTGAAGCGACTAACTTCTTCAATGATTCAACTTCCGGACTTGTAGGACCTGCATCAACAGATGCTTGAGAAGCTCCTCCTCCATTAATTTTTACCAACTCCATATCCCATTTCAATGTCTCGTCTTTAGCAGCTTTCGCTAAACCTACTTTTTGTTGAGCTTCAGCTTTTAATGCAGCCTTTTTCGCTTCATCAGTTTCTGTTTTTGCCAGACCTGCTGCGATAAGTCCCATTAAACCCTGATCTGCAGGCTGAACTCTTGATTTTTCTACCTGAGATACAAAGGTATCTATGTTTTGCTTAGCCATAGCATATTCACCATCAGCATAGTTTACATAAGCTCTCAACTTAAATTTAATAGGATCATCTATTTTATCAAAGATTTTATCTAGAATTGCTTTTGAATTGGCATAGTCCTCATTCGTGAAATATAATTTTGCAATCTCAAGTTGAGTATACGGATCTTCATCAGCATATTTTGTATAATTAATCAAATCCTGAGTTGCTTTAGCATTTTCCTGATACTTTATATTATAAGCTGCGAGAGCCTTGTACGCCGGAGCATATGTAGGATCGGTAGCAATTGCTTTATCTATATTTGTTTTAGCTTGTTGCCATTGTTGAGCTGCCATCCATAAAGTACCCATTCTTGTATATACAGATGATTTATTTTTAGCTAAAGGAAGTGCTTTATCATAAGCAGTCATTGCATCACCCGGAATTCTTTTCAATCTGTAAGCATCACCTAATGTGTAGTAGTAATAAGCCGGAATGTCTTTTTTAGCTCTTTCTATTGCTTTATTAAGATATTGTATTGCAAGATCCGGAGAATTATTTTTTTCAAACAACGTTAAAGCTTCAGCTGCTCTGAATAAAACTTCAGCGTCTTTTTCTCTTGAATCACTTACAATTTTTTGAATTTCAGCAATAGCCGATTTATCTCCTTTACCAAGTTTAACTGTTGCCAAACCAATTTGGTTTAAGTAGCTTTTTCTGTCAGCTGCCAAACCCTTATTAAAATTTTCTGTAGCTTTAGCATAATCAGGCTCACCTTGTTTCAAAAAAGTATTTCCTAAGTAAAAATAATTTTCCGCAGTTGCCTCTTTTGCAATCATTTGAGAAAAATTATTTTTTGCTGCTGCATATTTATCACTATCTAAACTATTGATACCATCCTGCAAAGTCTGAGCAAATGCAAAGTTGGTGAAAAAAACTACCGAAGCTCCTATAGCAAGCTTTCTAACATTCATAATCATTATATCTTTCATTTATATTTATACCTTATTTCGTTGAACGAAATATATTTACACAATTTTCAGACCAAAATAAGAGTTTTATTTTGGTTAAAAGGCATTATTAAGAATTTTTAACGCATCTGTACTTCGCGTCTGTAGATGTTGTATGGCTGAAGCCCCTCTTTTTCGACTATCATTTGACCAAGTTGTGTACACGAATATCTGATAAATCCATTAGCAATATTGAAACTCCCCTCATTTGTTAAGAAATATAAAACTCTAGTAAATGGATATTTCATCTCGCGCAAACCGTCAGCGTCGGGCAAAAAAGATTTTCCATCTTTTTTCACGGGCAAAATTTTGATCATAGACCTTAACTTTTCGGCATCTTTATCATAAGGACGACTAATCGTATTAAGACCAATTACTCCAATTTTATTAGGATACTTATTAAGCTCTTCGATAACATTAGTACTTCCCGGTATGATTGAAAATTTAAGTTCACCCGGTTTTTTATTTAGTTTCTGAGCCACAAAATTAAGATTGCTGGAATTGGTACCATCGAAAACAAAAGTTTTTTCGTCAGACTGTAATCCTTGTTGTATTTCCTCAAACGTAATTTGGGATTTTTCAGAGTCTTTAGGTACAAAAAATACTACCGCATCCGCAGCAAATTTTGCCGGTAAAACTTTCAAATCTACTTTGTCTTCGTATGCTTTTATCTCTTCAGGTGTTAAATCTTTAGACATAACCGCAATTTTTGCTTTATCATTTAGAAAATCAATAAATCCTAAATCTTCTTTTTTGGTAATGACATTAATTTTTGCCTCCGGGTAGCTAATCATATACCCCTCTGCTAAAGCCTCGACTACACTCTTAAAAGCTTCATCTGTGATAATATTCATTTGACCTTTATGATAAGAGGCAGATTCTTCTTTTTTTGAACAGCTTATTATGCTTAGAAACAGAATAGTTGCTATAAAAAATTTATTCATCTTTAGACTTTTTTAATCTTAATATACCTCTTACTATTCTGAAAACACCGTAAAGTACTAAAATAGCTCCAAGAGCGTAGGCAACCGAAGGTTCTAGTACAATAAAGAAAAATTTGTAGGTAACGACAACAATTCCTAAAACGATATAGAACAATCCTGTGACTATTGATAACCAATTAAACATCATACAACAAAAATATAAAAAAAATAAAAAGAGAAGCAATTACTTCTCTTTTTATTTATAATTTGTAATATATACAAAGTTATTCAAAATTCATGGAAACAGGGAATCTGAATCTTGAACGCACAGGTTCTCCATTCACCTTACCGGGATTCCATTTGATCTTAATGCTTTTAACTGCTCGTTCAGCTTCTCTGTTAAAATCAGCATTAGAACCAGTTGCTTTTACTTGAGATAAAGTACCATCTCTTTCTACAACAAAAGTGATCTGAGTTTTTAGAGATCCTTCACCTTCCACAGAACTTGGATCAAAACTATTTTCAAATTTCTTTCTGAAACCAGCTAGTCCTCCACCAGTAAAATCAGCTGCCTGGTCAACCGATTCATATACATCGTTTGTTACCTGAGGTTTTACTTCAGCAGTTGAAGCTTTTGTTCCTGTAGACGGCGGTGGCGGCGGTGGTGTGTAAGCCGGAGCTTTAATACCTTCCTGAGCTACCAAACCAGTTGTTGTCTCTATCTGTTTAGAAATCGGAGGCGGTGGAGTCTCAATTTTAGGAGCTTTTACCGGTTCCGGTACAACATTCTGAATAATCTCAATCTGCTCTTCTTCTTTTGGTGGAGGTGGTGGAGGTGGTTCTTCAGGTTTTACTTCTTCAATGATTGGATCATCTTCTAATATCTCTACCAAATCAGCCTTTACCTCTTGCGGTGGCGGTTCATTCATTTTCTGAATGGTGATATAAATAAAAGGAGTTAAAGCAGCAACCAAGAAAACTGAAGTTCCGATGATAAAAGATTTAGTCAGCAATCTGGAATAATTGAATCTTAAATCATACGCACCGTATTCTTTATTTCTATTTTCAAATACAATCTCGTCTAAGCTAAGATTTTGATTGTAAACATTTTCATCTGCCATTTTCTGCAAATTTTATAATTAAAACTACTTTGTTGTTGGACTCATTAGTTACCAACTTTCTTGTCGTAGATTGCTTTTTCCCAAGGCTTAAGATCAGTTACCCCATATCTTTCACTTTTGGTAATAGCCATTTCGTCAAGAACATCCACAAAGTTTTTATATACCGCATCATCAGTAGGCTTAATAATTACAGTAAATAAATCCTGTTTTTTTGCTCTACTTTTTGCTTGCTTTATTACATTTCTCAACCCTTCTCTGTCAAACGTTGTTTCCTGTAGATTTTCATCATTAAGGGAAGTTTGATCCTGTTGGTGCCAAAAAATTTTATTGTCTTTTCCTAATAAAATTGTTACTGAATTTGATAAATCAATTTCTGTAGGAGGTGGTTTAGGCGCATTTGGATCCGGTTTTGCCGGAAGCCCTAAATCCATAACATTCGGTTTAGAGAATGTGGTTGTGAACATAAAGAAGGTAATCAATAGAAAACCCAAGTCCACCATCGGAGTCATATCAACTCTGGTACTCTGTTTCTTGGAGCGTACCTTGCCGCCTTTGGCGCCTTTTTCCTGTACTTGTACTTCTGCCATTTCTAAATGATATTATTCATTAGGTTTACCTTCTTGTGATGTTATCAACCAAAAGTTTAAGAATTTTATATCTCTTAAACCCTCAAATAAACTTTTAACCTTAGGGTATTCTGTAGTAACGTCTCCTTTTACAGCTAATTTGTAATCCGGATTTACACTTAAACTTTGTTGTACCCAATCTACTAATTGTCTATTTACACTATCCATAGGAATCCCGGTAGGACTCCTAAAATCTTTCTGCTCATCTTCAGGCAATGCTAAGTAGCTTTTAAGCTGATTCATAGGAACACCTATTGCCTGAACTCTCTGAAATGCTGCCTTTTGAGTATTATCAAAAGTCATGTTATATTTTTCACCCATTTTTTCCAACAGCTGTACTCTTTCAGTAGCGTTGTCTACAGGCTGAAAATAAAACTTTCCGTCTGGTGTTGCGTTGATAGTCATCAAACTACCATCAGGAAGAATTTTCTCAGAGATTGAAGATGGCGGTTTTATCTGCTCCACATCAGGTTTTTTAAACTGAGTGGTCAATATAAAGAACGTAAGTAGAAGAAACGCAACATCGCACATCGCTGTCATGTCGGTTACTACTCCGTGTCTTTTTGGTTTGACTCTCGCCATTATTTTACTTATTTTAAATTGAACTTTATTACTATACTTTTACAATTCCTGAATCTTAGTTGAATTCAGCAAAAGACTGCTGGATGCTCATAGCGATTTCGTCAATCTTATAAGTTAATCCGTCAATTTTAGAAGTAAAGAAGTTATAAAGTATAATTGCAATTGCAGAAGTACCAATACCTAAAGCAGTATTAATCAAAGCTTCAGAAATACCAATTGACAACGCTGCTGCATCCGGAGTACCTCCACCAGAACCTAAAGCGAAGAATGCCTTAATCATCCCGATTACAGTTCCCAATAACGCAACTAATGTTGCTACAGTACCTAATGTAGAAAGAATCATCATGTTTTTCTCCAACATTGGCATTTCAAGAGTTGTAGCTTCTTCAATAGCTTTGTTTAAAGCCACCATTTTCTGCTCTTTGTTAAGCGTAGTATCTGTTGATAGAGCTCTATAAGTCGTAAGACCTTCTTTCACAACATTACCTACAGAACCTTCTTGTCTGTCGCACTCTTCTAAAGCCTCGTTGATTTTGTTCTGGTTAAGAAGGCTTCTTACTTTTACAACAAAATTGTCTAAGTTACCTTTACCAGCTGCTTTACCCAGGATAAAGAATCTTTCTAAAGAGAAAACTACTACAGTAATCATAAACAAAACCAAAATGTGAACTACAGGACCTCCCATGTAAATAATTCCCATGAAAGACTCAGGATGTAATTGTTTTGATTCTACATCTGCAAATGCCACAGAAGCTCCACTGATATTAGGATCTGCTTTAAAATTACTTGGGTTACCAAATAAGAATAAGTAAATTGCTAATGCAATTACATAAAGAATTGGTAAAATAATTGCAGGGTTAAGACCTCCTGCTTTTTTAGCAACTACTTGCTCATCACTTTTTGAAACATTCATTTCCATATTTAACTAAATTATATTGTTTTAAATTTTTAAAGTTGTAAAATAAAGGCAAAATTAATTAAAATGCAATAGCATCAAATAAGATTTTAACTTTTTTTGATAAGGATAATTTAATCCGGTTTCGATATTGTAATTAAATTAAAAATAATTATTAATTATTGTCTCAATTGGAAAATACATTAAAAATTTTAAAAAAATAACTATCTAATTTTTTTAAATTATCAATGTTAATTTTTTTTTACATTACAATGTTAACAATTTTTTTGGGGACAATGATCACTTTTTTAGGTAAATTTCCTGCTAAAATATCTTTTGTTTTTTCTTCTGCCATTACAAGATCTTCTATTTCTTTAGGAGATAATGTTGCCGGAAGAGCTAATTTAAACTTCATTTTACCATTAAAACTCACCGGATACTCTATTTCGTCTTCAACCAGATACTCCTCATTCAAAGCAGGGAACTTTTCAAACTCTATTGATGACTGATGTCCCAGCAAATTCCATACCTCTTCACAAATATGTGGAGCATACGGAGAGATTATAACGGCTAATGGTTCTAAAATATTGCGTTTGTTGCATTTTATTTTTTGCAATTCGTTTACAGCGATCATAAAAGAAGATACCGAAGTATTGAAAGAGAAGTTTTCAATATCGTAAACCACCTTCTTTATTAAGGTATGTAAAACTTTATATTCTGCTTTGGTTGGCTCTTCATCAGAAACCGAGAAAGTATCTCCGTCAAAATAAAGGTTCCAGAATTTTTTAAGGAAACCATACACTCCGCTTAATCCTTGTGTATTCCATGGTTTAGATTGTTCCAACGGTCCTAAGAACATTTCATACAATCTTAAACCGTCTGCTCCGTATTCTTCACAGATGTCATCAGGATTTACCACATTGTATTTTGACTTGGACATTTTTTCTACTTCACGACCTGTGATGTATTTTCCGTCTTCCAAAATAAATTCCGCATCTGCATAATCCTGTCTCCAGGCTTTGAAAGCTTCAGTATCTAATTCATCAGTTGTTCCTTTTAATAAAGATACATCAACGTGGATAGGAGTAAAATGAGTATGAATGAAAATTTCGTTATCTTTAAATTGATTAAAATATTCATCACTATTAAATTCTTCAATTTCACTATTAAATAATTTATTTTCTTTAATAAATTTATTCAATTCATTAATGTCAATTTTTTTATTTAAATCTTTCGAAATATAACTTTTATAATCAGAATTGTCATACTCAAAATCTATATCTTTTAAATTTTTAGATATAAAAACTTGACCTTTTGTTTTATAAATAAATTCATTTACAACTTTCGAGACATAAGGATGTTCTGGAATCCCAATCAGAAAATGTTGAACTCGATACACAAAAGCACTCATCCCCAAAATCATCCCCTGATTAATCAATTTTTGGAAAGGCTCGCCATGATTAATATATCCTCTGTCTTTTAAGAACATATTCCAGAAACGGGAATACAGCAAATGCCCAGTTGCGTGTTCGCTTCCTCCGATATACAAATCTACCTGTCCCCAATAATCTGATAATTCTTTGTTCGCAAAAACCTCATCATTGTTTGGATCCATGTATCTAAGGAAATACCAAGAGCTTCCTGCCCATCCCGGCATGGTGGATAATTCTAAAGGAAAAACTGTTTTTTCATCAATTAAATTTATATCAACAACTTTTTGGTTGGCTTCGTCCCACGCAAAAGTTTTTGCATTTCCTAATGGTGGATCTCCGTCTTCAGTCGGCAGATATTTTTCAACTTCAGGAAGTTCCAGAGGCAAAGCAGAAGCCGGTAATGTATAAGGCATTCCTTCCTTATAATATATAGGAACCGGCTCTCCCCAATATCTCTGTCTTGAGAAAATCGCATCACGCTGTCTGTAATTGGTAGTACCATGACCGATAGCTTTTTTCTCAATAGCATCAATAATTAATGCTTTTGCTTCATTATAGTTTAATCCGTTCAAGAAATCTGAGTTTACACAGACTGAATCTTTAGAATCAAAAGATTTTTCCTGAATGTCTTCGTCAGTTTCTACAACTTTTTTTATTTCTAAATTGAATTTCTTTGCAAATCTGTGATCACGCTCATCATGTGCAGGAACAGCCATTACCGCACCCGTTCCGTAACCCATCAATACATAATCTGAAATGTAGATCGGCATTTTTTCATTGCTGAACGGATTGATTGCATAACTTCCTGTAAATGCTCCTGAAACGTTTTTCACGTCTGCCATTCTATCACGCTCTGTTTTTTTAGAAGTTTCTTCAATATAATTTTCAACCTCAGCTTTTTGTTCGGCAGTCGTAATATTTTCTACTAAAGGATTTTCCGGAGCCAACACCATAAAAGTTGCACCGAAAATAGTATCTGGTCTTGTTGTGAAAACTTCTATATAGTTATTGGTTGTCGGTTGTTGGTTATCGGAATTTTCATCTGACGATTGTAAACCATCAATATTAAATTTCACTTGTGCGCCTTGAGATTTCCCTATCCAGTATTCCTGAGAATCTTTCAATGGTTGTGGCCAGTCAAGAGTTTTCAAACCCTGCAATAATCTTTCAGAGTAAGCAGAAATTCTCATGCTCCACTGCATCATTTTCTTTTGGAAAACAGGAAAACCTCCTCTTTCAGATTTTCCGTCTTTCACTTCGTCATTTGCCAGAACAGTTCCTAATGCAGGACACCAGTTCACAGTTGTTTCTGCCCGGTAAGCCAAGCGGTAATTTAAAAGAATATCTTCTTTATCAATTTCAGAAGCTGCATTCCACTCTTCAGCCGTAAAATTTAATTCATCATTCTGATTGGCATTTAACCCTTCCGTTCCTTTTTCTTCGAAATGTTTGATTAAAGATGAAATTGGTTCGGCTTTATCGGTAGCTTTATTATACCATGAATGAAACAATTCAATAAAAATCCACTGTGTCCATTTATAATAAGAAGGATCAGAAGTTCTTACTTCTCTGCTCCAGTCGAAAGAAAAACCAATTTTTCTAAGCTGCTCTTCGTATCTCGTAATGTTTTGCTCTGTTGTAATCGCAGGATGCTGCCCTGTCTGAATTGCATATTGCTCAGCAGGAAGCCCGAAGCTGTCATATCCAACCGGATGAAGCACATTGAAACCCTGATGTCTTTTGTATCGCGCATAGATATCAGAAGCAATATAACCAAGTGGATGCCCCACATGAAGTCCAGCTCCGGATGGATACGGAAACATATCGAGAACATAAAATTTAGGTTTGTCTGTGTTGTCGGAAGTTTTGTAGGTTTGATTTTCCTCCCAGTATTTCTGCCACTTTTTTTCTATCTGCTGATGATCGTAAAACACTTTTTTATAATAGATGTTAGATGTTAGACTTTAGAAATTAGATTTAATTTTCTCATTAATTCCCATTCTAATTTTCACAAAAATAATGATTTTAAAAGAAATGGAAATAGAATTAAAATTAAATACTAAGATTAGCATAAAAAAATCCCGCTGGAAAGACGGGATGGTATAGCTGAGTATCTTAATATATTAAGGTACAATTCTTTTAAAAGTATATGTTGTAGATTTATAAACTGTAGGATCTGTTGTATCTTCAAACTTAAGATTCATGGTTTGAGCGTCCAGTAAAATAATTTTAGCTTTTTCTACAACCACCGTCCCCTGATATTTTACTTCCAGATCTTTGGTTGATGGATTATATACGTATGAAAAATTGCGTTGGGAAATTGTGCTGCATGTAGGAGTGGAACCCGCCAAATCTTTATTGGTTCTTTGTCCCGAAGAATTTTCATTAAAAACCCATCTTGATTCTTTCTGGCAGTCTGTATATGCAATTTCATCTGAAAATCCTGCGTTGTCAGCAGGAACCTGCGTTCTCACTTCCTTGGTAGGAGACCACGTTCCTACAAGGGGAAATACCTGCTCTGGAGTTTCGTCATCATTACATCCCGTAAAAGCTAATAATGATAATCCGGCAAATATTAAGGCTAATTTCTTCATAGATCTAATTTTTCAAGGCTTAAAATTATGACTTTTTTTAAAAATCACCTCATTTTTTTTACATTTTGAAAGTATAATTTGTAAATTATTGAAAATATCTACCCAACAGTGCCAATTCAAAGCCTTATATTTGCAAAAAAACACATGGCGGAAGTTTCTATCATTACACCTTGTTACAACTCTTCCCAATTTTTGGAAGAAACGATCAAATCTGTTCTGAATCAAACTTTTACCGACTGGGAATGGATCATTACCGACGATCAGTCTACCGATAATTCTGTGGAAATCATTCAAAAAATTTCTGATCCCAGAATACAGCTTATCATTGCCGAAAAAAACGGAGGTGCAGGACATGCAAGAAATATTTCTCTGAAAAAAGCAAAAGGAAGGTTTATTACTTTTCTGGATGCAGACGATTTCTGGGAAGAAAACTTTCTGGAAGAAATGGTGGCTTTTATGAAAAAGCATAATGCCGAAATTGCCTATTCCAATTACGCCAGATGTGACGAAAATCTGATTCCGAAAATTGAAGACTTTAAGGCAGATAAAGAAGTTACTTTTAATAATTTATTAAAAACATGCAGACTTTCCTTACTTTCATCTATGTATGATTCTCAAAGAGTAGGAAAAGAGTTTTTCCCGGAAGGCAGCAAACGCGAAGATCATGTGATGTGGCTTAATCTGCTAAAAAAAATCAAGGTCGGAAAACCTCTGCCAAAAACCATGGCAAAATACCGAATGCACTCCACAAGTATTTCAAGAAGAAAACAGAATATCGTGAAAGATCAATATCTTGTTTATAAGGATTTTATGAAGTTTTCTACATTAAAATCGCTGTACTATACTGCAAATTGGGCTCTGAACGGATTTATGAAATATTCAAAAATATTTAACTGATGGAATATTCCAAAGAATTTAAAACTGCACTGAGCCAGCTTTCCGGCGTAGAAAAAGACCGCCTGATTTTCAGATTGCTGAAAAAAGATAAAATTCTCTCAAAAAAATTATACTTTGAACTGATAGATGAGGAAACCGCTGATCAAAAGCGAGATCAAATGGAAGAAACCGTGAAAGAAAAAGTGGAATACGCTGCTAAATATCTCAGCAACCAAAAATATTTTCTTATTCTGATCAGAAAAATCAGTGCAGAAATTACAGAACACGTAAAGGTAACATCTGACAAGTTCGGTGACGTTTCTCTTAATCTTGTCTTGGTAACCGAAATCTTAAAATTTAATGATAAACTCAGCCGGTTAAGATTTAATGATGTTTACAAACTATATCTTTACCTCATTAATAAAGTGGTAAAAGCTTTAATTTTAACGAAAAAAATAGACGAAGACTACTGGATGGAAATTGACGACTATCTTTCCGCAGTTTATCATAAAATTACCGGCAATATTTATCTTGAAAAACTTTTCATCAACAACGGTATAGATCTCAACTGGCTGAATGTTGAAAGAATTCCGGAGCATTTTGACCTCATCATAAAAGATATTAAGAGCCAGGGATTTTTAAAATGATAATATTTTGTCAATTATCAATGTGTTGGAGTTAGGTTTTTCACCAACAAATCTTTCTGCGTTTTCAGACATTTCTTTTAGCTGTTTTTCATTTTTCAGCAGATCTGATACAAATTCAGCAGCAGATTTTTCATCAACGAAAGCTTTTCCTCCAGTTGCTGAGATCAAATCATCTGCTTCAGGATTTTTTTTGTATTGATTTCCAAAAATTACCGGAACGCCAAAAGTTGCTGCTTCTAAAATATTGTGCAATCCGGAACTGTGAAAACCACCTCCTACAACTGCAACATCTGCATAGGAATACAACTTTGAAAGCAGACCGATGCTGTCGATGATAAGGATGTGAGAGTTTGAGAGTTTGAGAGCTTGAGAGTTTAGGTTACTGTAGAGAATTGCATCTGGAAAGATTTCTTTCAAATTTTCCACTCTTTTTAAATCGTGTGGAGCAATAATTAACTTAACCTCCTGATTTCTGCCATAAATCATTTTAGCAATTTTCTCTTCAGCGTTCCAGGAACTACCAAAAACAACTACTTTTTCGTCTCCAATAAATTCTTTGATAAAATCAATATGATTATCACGATGCTTCAGATGTTTTACCCTATCAAAACGTGTATCTCCACTCACCGAAGAATTTAGTAGACCAATACTTTTAGCCAAAACATAAGATTGCTGTGTCTGGTGAAAAAACCAGGTAATATTTCTTTTGAGCTGTTGCGTAAACCATTTTCCATACGTAGCAAAAAAAGACTGATTTTCATAAAACAATGCAGAAATCACAAATGTCTTTACCTTTCTGTTTTTAAGTTCGGCTAAAAGATGATACCAGTAATCATACTTTACGGTAAAGAAGATTTCACAATCAAACTGGGATAAAAATTCACTAACCGTTTTCTTGCGGTCAAAAGGAAGATAACAGACAACATCTGCAATATGCTTTTTTTTCACTACATTTTCATAACCTGAAGGAGAGAAAAAAGTAATCAGAATTTTATGATGTGGAAAGTTTTCTTTCAATTTTTCCAAAACAGGCAATCCTTGCTCATACTCTCCTAAACTGGCAGCGTGCATCCAAATGATTTTATCTGATGATAAAATTTTTTCCTGAACTTTTATCAAAGAATGTTTTCTTCCTTCAACGCCTTTTTTAGTTTTATCATTAAACAATGACAAAAACTTCATTCCGAAAATGAGAAGATGAATAAATATGTTGTAAAGAAAACTCAATATTAGGCTTTTGATGTTTCGGATTTACTTTCTTTGATCATTTTATAAATATGGATGCTTATTACAATGAAGACAAGTGCTAATAAAATAAAAACAGCGCTGCTCATTTCCTGCAGTTTACCCTGTGCAATAAGAGTACTTTCTACAACAGTGTCTGACAACAAAAGCAAAATCGGCAGCAATGTACTGTTTGCAAAAAATTTCAGACTTTCTTTATTTCTATAGCTATTGGGAACATTGAGCATTGGGGAATCAGGATTTCTCGAAATGCCTACCAAAAGTAAAAACAAAAATGTAGCAATTACCGGCAAAATCCAGATTGCTTTTTTTTCGCTCACACCATCTACACTACCGTTTACTGTAAAATGGGAAGGAACTATTTCAGGTAAATCTGAATAATTTATTCCTACAAAAATCCAGATAAAAATAAACAGAATGATATTAATCGTTAATAAAAGAGACGAAACTTTCATTGTTTAAATGACACTTTTGATAACTCTCAGTTTATGGGTATGTTTATTAAGTTCTTTATTGAAAATTCCGCTGGAATCAAGTGTATCAATTCGCACTTTTCCTGATGCATGAATGATTTTCTGATTGTCAAGCATAATTCCTACATGAATAATTTTTCCTTCAGAATTTTCAAAAAACGCCAGATCTCCCGGCTGACTCTCTTCCACAAAACTGAGCAGTTCTCCTACTTCAGCCTGTTGATAAGCATCACGTGGAAGTTTTATATTATGAATTTTGTATACCAACTGTGTAAAGCCGGAGCAGTCTACTGCAAAAAAACTTTTGCCGCCCCACAAATAAGGAATATTGAGAAACTCTTTTGCCGTTAATGCAATACTTTCTCTCACATCATGGCTTCTGCGGGAAGCTACAGCAGGATATTCAACTTCTGAACCCATGGATAAAAGTGTTTTTCCATCATTGGTCATTATTGACGCAAAGTCTTCTGTAATAATGGTTGTCTTTCTATTCGCAAGATATTCATCAGAAACAGGCTTAATCTGTTTAGTATCCATCCAGCCTTCGTAGCCGTCATAGTGCATTTTTATTTTGGTCCAGTTTTTATTGACCTCCAAAATATCAGCACTTTCACCGAACAAAATTTCTGTAACAATTTCAGATTTATCCGAATTTTCCGCCCGTACGGGTGCTACTGTTACAATACAAATTCCTTTATTCATTTATATTTTAATTAAAAGATTAAGGCTCAGGTTAAAAAAACTCAATTTCAGCCTCAAATTATTTTCTTCTAAGAAAATTTACTCCGTCTCGCAAAGGTAGAATAAGATTTTCAAAATCTTCATCTTTTGCAATCAAATCATTGAGCTCTTTAATAGCCTGTGTAGATTTTTGCTTAGGATTTTCTTCTAAAACTTTCCCGTACCATAATACATTATCAAACATAACTACAGAACCTGATTTTGTTCTTGGCTTGATTAATCTGAAATATTCAGCATAATTCTCTTTATCAGCATCTACAAAAATAAGATCAAAAAAATCCTCGGAGTTTTTTAAAAACTCTTTAGCATCACTAATTTTAAAATCAATCTGCTGAGAAAATTTACTTTCGGCAAAATATTTTTTGGGAAGATAAGCCAAATCCTCGTTTACATCCAGTGTAGTAATTTTTCCATGATCCGGTAAACCTTCCGCCAGACAAAGAGTGGCATATCCTGTAAAAGTTCCTATTTCCAAAATCTTTTCAGGATTCAGCATTTTGGAAATCATGGTAAGAAATCTACCCTGCTGGTAACCTGAAATCATATGTGGCTGTGTCGTTTTCTGAAAAGTTTCTCTTCTCAGTTTTTTCAGAATATCAGGTTCCGAAGAAGCATGATTTTCCAGATACCGATCCATTTCAGGATTTTTTTCTTCAAAAAAGCTCATGATAGTATTTATTGTTCAAATTTACATTAATTAAAAATATTCTGTTCGTTTAAAAAAAAATAATATCCGTAAAAAAACGGATTGTCCTGCTAAAAAAAACGTTCTACATTTGCCATACTGCAACGTCAAATGAGGTAAAAATGCTATAAAGATGATGAGAAAAAATTTATTGCAAAGATTCTTACTTGCATTACCTTTCTGACGGATTAATTTTTAAAAAGAAACAAGCAGGATTTCTTTTAACTTATTTTTAATTTTAGAAACGAGAAAATCCCGGAAGCTTCCGGGATTTTTTTATGACTATTTGAAAAATAATTTATTTCTTAGGAGCAATATCCATCAATTTCATAAACTCATCAAGTTTAGGCATAATGATAATTTCCGTTCTTCTGTTTTCAGCTCTTCCGGAAACACTCATGTTGGTTGCTTTAGGATTGTATTCTGAACGTCCACCTGCTGTAATTCTTGCAGGATCTACTCCAAACTGAGTCTGAAGAACTTTAGCTACTGCTGTACCTCTTAATGCAGAAAGATCCCAGTTGTCTCTCGGTAAATTCGAAGAATTTAAAGGAGAGTTGTCTGTGTTACCCTCAATTAAAACAGAATACTTATCATAATCATTGATAACTTTTGCCACTTTACCTAAAACTTCCTGAGCTGCAGGCAATACATTGTAATCTCCTACTTTGTACAACATTTTATCTGAAAGCGAAATCATTACCACACCTTTAAGAACTTTTACCTGAACATCCTGATCAGCTACATTATCCAAAGATCTCTTCAGCTTGTTTGACAACGCCAGATTAAGACTGTCATTTTTTGCATTAGCAGAAATAAGCTGCTTGATATAAGAATTGGAAGCATTAATCTCACCCACTAACTTATCAATATTTGCAGAACTTTTCCCTGTGTTTGAAAGACAAGCATCCAATGATGATTTTAAAGCATCATGCTGACTTTTTAATAAGTTATTTTCTGCCATCAAACTAGAATTCTGACCTTTCAGATCCTGAATTTCTCTTTGTCTTTCACCGATATTTTCAATACACTGTTTGTAATTTCCGCTTAATGCGTCATACTGTTTTTTACTTACACAAGATGTCATTCCCAACACCACTGCCGAAGCCGCTAAAATTTTAAAAATCTTCATAAATAAACTTTTTTAAACGTTTCAAAGGTAACAAAATTCATTTTAATAATAAGGATTATCTTTGCTTAAAAAGAAATCCTAAGCTCTATGCTTACACAATTATCGTTCCAAAATCAGCTTCAGAAGCTTATAAAATATCCAGAGAAAAAAACCTATCTTTTAGCTGTGAGCGGAGGAGCAGATTCTATGGTTTTGGTATACCTGTTTAATGCGTTACGAATTTCAGGCAGCTCATTTCAGGTGGCTCATGTCAACTATAAATTGCGCGGAGAAGATTCTGATCTTGATCAAAAAACAGCAGAAGATTTCTGCAGGCAAAATAATATTAAATTTCATTTATATGAGGTTTCAGAAAAAGATCAGAAGCCTGAAAACTCTATTCAGCTTTGGGCGAGAGAATTGAGATATAATTTTTTCCAACAGATTCAAAAACAGGAAAATCTTGATTTTCTGGTAACTGCACATCATCTGAATGATCAGCTGGAAACATTTATTATTAATTTATCCAAAGCTTCAGGAATAAGTGGTCTGAGCGGAATTCCGGCAAGTAACAATCATATTATCAGACCACTTTTAAATTTTACAAAAGAAGAAATTTATGATTTTGCCGAAGAACATACAATCGAATTCCGTGAAGATCTTTCCAACAAAAAAAGTGATTATTTAAGGAATAAAATCAGAAATGAAATTGTGCCGAAACTTTTGGAAACAAACGATCATTTTCTGGAAAACTTCCAAAAATCATTGTTGTATCTTAATCAAACTAAAGATTTTGTTCAGCAGCAGATTGAAAAAATTGAAGATGAAATATGGATTTCAAAAAACGAAAATATAATTTTAGATAAAGAAAAACTTCGTCAGGAGGGTGATTTGGTGAAATTTGAAATCCTGAAAAAATATGGTTTTAACAAGAGTGAAGAAATTCAGAAAATTTTCACCGCAGAAACCGGAAGCTCTTTTTATTCTTCAGATTATCAATTAATCATTAATAGAAACGAATTAATCTTTAAAGAATTAAACAAGAAAACAGAAATCATAGAAGAAGAATTAATTATAATTCAATCATTTGATTTTAACGAAAACACAACTGAAATTAATATTTCGGAAAGGACAGGTTCAGCTCAGGAAATGAAAAAAACATTTCAATGGGAATTTGATGCAGAAAAACTTACTTTTCCATTAAAACTACGCAGAAAAAAAGAAGGTGATTGTTTTTATCCTATCGGAATGATAGGTAAAAAGAAAGTTTCTAAATTTTTTAGAGATGAAAAATTATCTATTTTAGCTAAAGAAAAAGTCTGGCTTTTAACGGATGGAAATGATGCTGTTTTAGGTGTAATTCCATTGCGACAGGATAAAAGATATATTCTGACAGAAAAAACACAAAAAGTTCTTAGAATTGTATGAATAAAAGAGCAACCAATTCCTTAGCGATAGAAGATTTCCAAAAAGATAACAATGTTGCTTTTGGTGTTCTCTATCAAAAATATTTCGGCTACACGCGTAAGTTTGTTCTTGGAAACAAAGGAAATCTGGAAGATGCGGAAGATGTTTTTCAGGATGCTTTGATTATTCTGTACGAAAAACTGTATGATGACGATTTCAAAGCCTACACCTGTCTCGCTAATTACGTCACAGGAATTTCTAAAAACTTGTGGCTTAAAAAACTCCGAAACCGAAACTTTTTTGTAGAAATGCACGACAGTTATTATTTTGAAAATAAAGAAGAAATTAACCAAGCGATAGAAAATGAACGGGATTATTATGATAAACTCAATGACTATATCAACAAAATTTCTTCCCATTGCCAAACTCTTATCCACGATATTTTTATGAAAAATAAAAATATGGATGAAATACAGGAAAAATACAGATATTCCAGCAAGCACAATGCGCAGAATCAGAAGCACAAATGTGTAGAACAGATTAGAAAAATAAAAAAAGATGATGATTTTTAAACCTGATTATCAATACTTTAAATAAATTGATTAAAAAATCATCTTTTGATTGGGTGATTTTTTTTGTTTTTGGGAACTTCTAAGTAAATACTTTATCTTATGTTCACAAAAGCAATTTATGCGCTCCTTTTTCTAATTGCTATTTCGTTTAATGCGCAAAGCAAAACCGGAATCAATTTTCAGGCGAAAAATCTGGAAGAAGCTAAAACACTGGCAAAACAGGAAAATAAGCTCATCTTCATCGACCTTTACACCACTTGGTGCGGTCCGTGCAAACTGATGAAAAAAAATATATTTCCAGATGCGGAATTGGGAGAGTTTTTCAATAAAAACTTCATCAGTCTTTATATTGATGCCGAAAAAGAAGGAACAGAACTCGCCAAAAAATTCAAAATCGTCAATTATCCGTCTTTCTTATTTTTGGATGAAAACGGCGAACTGGTTCAATACGATTACGGATATTACAACGCCAAACAATTTCTCACGGTCGGAAAATCGGTTTTGGAAAAAAGAAATCTGGACAAAAAAACGCCAACATTAGACGAAATAAAAGGCAAAATGGTGGGCGAAACCATTCCTAATTTTACAGCGAAAGACCAGTTTGAGAAAACATTTTCTCTGTCTCAGGAAAAAAAGAAAACAGTGTTGGTTTTCATTCGTGGACAATGGTGTCCGTATTGTAACAAATACATCGAAAGCCTTCAGAATCTTGCTCCCGAATTGCAATCTAAAAACACAAGATTGGTCATCATTTCTCCCGAAAAACCAGAATTTATTGCAAAAACGGTCGATAAAACCAAAACTTCTTATTCTGTTTTGTTTGATGAAAATTACACAATCGCCGAACTTTTTGATGTGCTTTACACGCCAGAAAAGAAAACAACCGATTTCTACGAAAAACATTTGGGAGACGATTTCAAGAAAAGCCGATCCGATGAGTCTGGAAGACTGCCCGTTTCTGTGACCTATATTTTAGATGAAAATCAAAAAATTATCTGGCGACATTTCAGTCCCGATTACAAAGAAAGAGCTTCCTTGGAAGATATTCTAAAACAACTTTAAATTTTTTATGGCAGCAATTTGATTACATCGAAAGCTATTTAATATTTATTTTTTTATGGCAGCTTTTCCGCCCTCCACTCCCGCTTTTTTGCAAATTTCCCACCGCTTTTCCTTTACAAAATTTGCAAAAAGAGCTCCGTTCAGGTCGGGCTGCAACATCCGCATAACAACACATTAATCGTTAAAATTATGAAAAATTACATCACACTCATTGTTCTCTTTCTGTTTCCTTTTTTTGCATTCTCACAAAAAAACGAACACCGAAATTTAGACAACAAACTCGCCATTCAAGGGTACGATCCTGTTGCGTACATCGAACAGAAAAAAGCCGTAAAAGGTAAAAAAGAATTTGCAGTAAACGTAAACGGAGCTATTTACTACACTTCATCTGCCAAAAACAAAGAACTTCTTGCAAAAAATCCTTCCAAATACGAACCGGTTTACGGTGGTTGGTGCGCTTTTGCATTGGGAGATTATGGCGAAAAAGTGGAAATCAACCCGACCACTTTTAAAATCATTGACGGAAAAACACACCTGTTCTACAATAAATTTTTCAACAATACGCTGACTTCTTGGAATAAGAACGAAGCCAAACTAAAAAAACAAGCCGATGTGAATTGGAAAAAATTAACCAATTAATTCATTAAAAATTAAAATTATGAAAACACTTAAAATTTTACTGGGAACGGCATTTTTATTATTTCTGCCAAGTAATTTTATTTTTGCGCAGGGATGCAGTGATGCCGGATTTTGTACCGTAAACAGCTTTCAGCCGAATAATAACGACAGCATAAAAGCTTACAGAAATCAGTTCAAAACGGGCATTTTTTTTGGTAAAGCTGATAACTCGATTTCTGTTTTCGGAAATTACGTAGAATACAACAGACAGATTAACCAAAAAATTGGAGTTGATGCCAAACTAACGACTTTGGCGCAAAACGGAAACAATGTTTCTACTTTTGGAGTTTCAGATTTGTTTTTGAATGCCAATTTCAGAGCTAATGAAAAACTGAAGTTTACTTTGGGTACAAAAATTCCGTTATCAGACGCAGGAAATTCTGAAAATAATCTTCCGTTGCCAATGGATTATCAGTCCAGTTTAGGAACGCTGGATTTGATTGCAGGAGTAGGTTATGAGGTCAAAAAACTACAGTTGGTTCTTGCTCTTCAACAGCCGTTAACGCAGAATGAGAATCAGTTTTTAGCATCGCAATATCCGGCAAGTTCGGCGTTGAGAGGATTTTTATCAACCAACAAATTCCAGAGAAGTGGCGATGTTTTGTTGAGAGTTTCTTATCCTCTAAATATTAATTCAAAAATAAAACTTACGCCAAGCATTTTACCGATTTATCACCTGAAAAACGACCGGTTTACGAATCAAAATAATGTAGAATTAGAGATTAACAATTCAAAAGGACTTACGCTGAACGGAAATGTTTACCTGGACTACGAAATCAATCAAAGAAGTGGACTTCAGGTTAATATGGGTGTTCCTTTTCTTGTGAGAACAGCCAGACCCGACGGATTGACGAGAAGCTTTATTGCCAATGTAGAATATAGAGTGAAATTTTAAATCATTCAATCAGAAAATTTATAACAAATAAAAACATCAGAAATTATGAAAACAATTATCATTACCTTCATTACAGCCATTCTTTTGGTTTCCTGCATCAGAGAAAATACTGCAACGGAAGATTTAATGGAAATGGCTCCCGAAAATGCAGTATTAAAATACTCAGGAAATTTCATGCAGGGACCTTTCGGAAATAACGTCAACGGAAAAGCTGAAATTTACGAGAAAAACGGAACTTTTACCCTGGTGTTCAACGATGCTTTCACGGTTAGCAATGGTCCGGATTTGTACGTTTATGTAAGCAAAGAACAGCAACCATCACAATTTGTTTCTCCCGGAAAGTTAAAATCTGTGAACGGCGGACAAATCTATACGTTTACAAGTCCTGTAAATTTTGATGAATACAAATACGCCGTTGTACATTGCCAACAATACAACCATCTATTTTCCTACGCATTACTTCAAAAATAAGACAACGATGAAAAACTACATCAATTGGGCACTGCGATTAATTCCTGCCATTATTTTATTACAAACACTATTTTTCAAATTCACCGCACACCCGGATTCGGTTGCTATTTTTTCAAAACTCCACGCCGAACCTTACGGAAGGATTTTTTCCGGAGTTTTGGAACTGATTACAGCCATTTTAATATTGAATCCCAAAACCACTTTTTGGGGCGCTATTTTAGGATTTTTTACAATGATAGGAGCTATAGTTTCACATCTTTTTATCTTAGGAATCGAAACAAATAATGATGGAGGAAAGCTGTTTTATCTTGCAGTTACCGTTATTGTTTTCTGTGGAATTCTTGCTGTTAGATTCAAAAAAAGTAAAGTATGAAAAATGATTCCGTTTTTTTAGTTCTGAATACTATTCTGGAAGAGCAGCAACATTTACTGCGAAAAATAACTCCGGAAAATTACACTTTTCCTATCGTTTCTTTAGACGGATCTACTGTTGGCGGACATACAAGACACATCATAGAATTTTTGGAAATTTTATTGAATTCCTATTTTACAGATTGTATTAATTATGATGAAAGAAAAAGAAATCTGGAACTGGAAAAAGATCCTGAAAAAGCCATCGAAGCCATTTCCGGAATTATTTCAGCCATCAATCTGCCCAACAGAAATCTCATTCTGCAACAGAAAATAGGCGAAATTGAGCTGGAGATTCCGACTAACTTTTACCGTGAACTTTTGTATAATATAGAGCATTGTATCCATCATCAGGCGCTGATAAAAGTAGCATGCAACGAAATGAAAATGAGCCAGCTGGTTCATAAAAATTTTGGAGTCGCCCCTTCAACAATTCAATACAGAGAAACTCAAAATTCCAACTAGATGTGTACGGTAACTTATTTTCCGCTGAAAAACAAAATGGTTGTCACTTCTAACCGTGATGAAAAACCCTATCGTTCCGCACAGGAAATCCAATGTGACAAAGGTATTTTCTACCCAAAAGATGCTGCAAAAAACGGAACCTGGTTTGCGGTTACCGAAAATGGAAATGCTATTGTTTTATTGAATGGTGCATTTAAAAATCATCAAAGAGAAACAGAATACCGAAAAAGCAGAGGAATGATTGTTTTGGATTTGATATCAACAAAAAATGTTTTTAAATCTTTAGAATTAATTGATTTACAAAATATTGAACCTTTTACATTGGTGATTTTTCAGAAAAATGAACTGGCAGAATTTCGTTGGGACGGAACTCAAAAACATTTTAAAATATTAGATTCTAATCTTCCATACATCTGGTCATCAGCAACTTTATATGATGATGAAGCTCAGGAAAAAAGAAACGCTATTTTTAAGGAATTTCTGGAAAACGAAACCATCAACGAAGAAAAGATCTGGGATTTTCATCAGCAAAAAACCGATGACTTGGAAAACGGAATTACTATCAAAAGGCAAAATACAATACAAACCATCAGTACGACACAGGTTATCATTGCTGATGAAATTACCCTAAAACATTACGACCGACTGAATTTATCTTCAAAAACTGAAAAAATTTTCCTGAAAAATGAAACTCAAACATCGGCTTCATAAAATTGCACATTGGGAATATTGGTCCACTCCTACCATTTATTTGCCGCTTTTTCCGGTTTGGCTGTATTGCGCTTGGAAAGCAAGAACGCTTTTGTTTTTCCACGGTGCAAATCCTTCGATAAAATACGGAGGAATGGCGATGGAAAGTAAAAAAGAAATCTACGATTTGATTCCCGAAAACTGGATTCCAAAAACCATTTTTGCTTCCTCAGAAATTTCATTTCAGAAAATTTTATCTGAATTAAAATCACAAACCATCAACTTTCCCATTATTGCAAAACCCAATATCGGATTAAAAGGATTAGGCGTTGTTGAAATCAAAAATATTGCCGAATTAGAAAATTATCATCAAAACAACCGTTTCGATTTTTTAATTCAGGAAAAAATAAATTATCAGAATGAAGTTGGGATTTTCTATCACCGTTTTCCGGACGAAAGAAAAGGTAAAATTACCGGAATGGTAAAAAAAGAATTTCTTTCCGTAAAAGGAGACGGCAGAAAAACGTTGCGAGAACTGGTGATGGAAAATCCTAGAAGTGCATTTCAAATTAAAGCAATTAAACAAAACTTAGGAAACGAAATGCAGAAAATAGTTCCTGAAAACGAGGAAATTATTTTAATTCCGTTCGGAAGTCATACAAGAGGAGCAAAATTTATTGATATTTCAAATGAAATTACAGAAAAATTAGCACAAAAAATAGATGAAATCTGCACCAAAGTAAATGGTTTTTATTTCGGAAGACTGGATGTAATGTACGAAAATATGGAGTTTTTAAAAAACGGAGAAAATTTTAAAATCATAGAAATCAACGGTTCTAAAAGTGAGCCTACTCATATGTACGACCCAAAACATTCCTTGTTTTTTGCGTGGAAAGAAATTACCAAACACTGGAGAATAATGGCAGAAATTAGCCGCAGAAATCATGAAAAAGGGTTTCCTTACCTGAATCTTAAAGAAGGCTTTTTAGCACTGAAAAATAATTTAGCAATAGAAAAAAAGCTGAGGGAGGTTTCTTCGGTTGATTAATCTGTAAAAAACAATTACTTTTGTATCATAGTATTTACATAAAATAAAAATATGAGATTTTCATCTATTCATAAAATTTCGTTTCTCCTTTTCTTCTTTATTACTTTTAGTTTTTCGGCACAAATCAAAAACCCCGTAAAATTTAAGTTTACCATTAATGAAATCGGCAACAATCAGTACGAAGCCGTTCTGAATGCTACTTTAGAAAGTGGATGGCATATTTATTCCAGAGACATTCCTGAAGATACGGGAATTCCTACAGAATATAAAGTTTCGGGTAAAAATATCGAACTGATTGGTAAATTTCAGGAAGTAGGAAAAAAACACGAAGAATTTTCTGAAGCTTTTGGCGGAAAAATTATTTATTATTCCAATTCCGCAGGTTTTAAGCAGAAATTTAAACTGAAAGATGGCACAAAACCGGGAGATGTAGTTGCTGAAATCACCTATCAAACCTGTGATGACAGGGTTTGTCTGGCTCCGAACACTTTAGAATTTAACAAGCAGGTTACTCCAAAAGGAACGACAGAGGAAGTTGCAACAACAGAACCTGCAAAAGATTCGGTAAAAAGTTCTGCAACTGTAGAAACTGTTACCGAAAATCCTGCAAAGGCAGAAAACGCAGTGGCTGAAATCGCTAAACTTGATCCTAAACAACTGAAAATCTCCACAATAGATTTCAAAAAACCTTTAACAGATTGCGGAACTGCTGCCGTTGAAGCTTCTGAAAATTACTGGACTTATCTGTTTTTAGGATTCATCGGAGGTTTAATCGCCTTACTTACGCCATGCGTTTTTCCAATGATTCCGCTCACAGTTTCTTTCTTTACAAAAGGGATGAAAGACAAAGCAAAAGGGAAAAGAGATGCACTTCTTTATGGTTTTTTCATTCTTTTAATTTTCGTATTACTAAGTATTCCTTTTCATATTATTGATGGGATTGCAGGAAATATTTTTAACGAGATCTCCACAAGTGTCTGGCTGAATATCGTATTTTTCATCATCTTTATTTTCTTCGCAGGAAGTTTCTTCGGATACTACGACATTACATTACCAAGTTCGATTGCCAACAAATCTTCAAAAGCAGAAGAAGCAGGTGGAATAATCGGGATTTTCTTTATGGCTTTGACATTAGTCATCGTTTCTTTCTCTTGTACAGGTCCTATTTTGGGAAGTTTACTGGGAAGTGCCGTTACAGGTTCCAGCAATGTTCCGATGTTGTTAACATTTGCTTTGGCAGGTTTTGGATTGGCTTGGGCGATCGTTTTCGGCTTATTGGCATTATTTCCACAGGCACTGCAAAGCTTACCAAAATCTGGCGGCTGGATGAATACCGTGAAAGTAGTTTTAGGATTTGTAGAATTGGCTTTGGCTCTGAAATTCTTATCAAAAGCAGATTTAGTTTCTAAAACTTTTCTTATTAAAAGAGAACTTTTCATTGCAATATGGATCGTTGTAGCAATTGGTTTAGCATTGTATTTATTCGGATTGATTAAATTTCCGCACGATGATAAAAAGCCGAAAATCTCCTGGACGAGAAAGATTCTCGGAATTTTGGGAATTGGTTTTGTCATTTATCTGATTCAGGGCTTAGTTCCTGCAGAACGCCCGAAACTTCAATTACTGAGTGGAATTTTACCTCCGTTAAATGTTAGCTACTTCCACGATGAAAAAGACGGAATTTTGGGTATGAAACCTGAACATGATTTCTTTACAGCCATTGAATTAGCCAAAAAAGAAAACAAACCGATTTTAATTGACTTTACAGGTTACGGTTGTGAAAACTGCCGTAAAATGGAAGAATTTGTGTGGAGCGAACCGGATATTTTACCCATTCTTCAGAACGATGTAGTTCTGGCTTCTCTTTATGTAGACGATAAAGAAGAACTTCCTGAAGATCAAAAAACTAAAATTGATCTTGGTGAAGGACAGGTAAAAAAAGTAAAAACAATTGGTGACCGATGGAGCTTATTCCAACAGGTGAATTTTAATAATAATTCTCAGCCGCATTATGTTTTAATAACTCCGGACGGAAAAGTAATCAACAACCCGGTTTCAGGATATATGCCGAAAGAAGATTTTAAAAAATTTCTGGAATGCGGAGTTAATTATTTTAAACAGAATAAATAAAACTCGTTATTTATTATGAAAGCTCACATCGAAAGTTGTGAGCTTTTTTTTGTTTAAATTATCAATAACGATTCTTTGAATTACATAAAGTTGAAAAATAAACAACAATTTTAATATTTAGGCGCAAACTTTGCATTGATTTTTGAAAATAAGGAACAATACATCAATCCTTATTAAAATTTTGTTTAACATTAAAAAATACTACTATGGCTGAAGTGATCGCACAAGAAAAACAGGGAGGGAAACAGAAAAAGAAACCAATAAGAGTGGATATGACTCCGATGGTTGATTTAGGTTTTTTACTCATTACCTTCTTTATGTTTACCACCAATTTTACAAAACCCAATGTGATGGATCTTGGTTTACCTGCAAAAGGACCAATTGAAAATCCAACTGGTAATGTTATTGATGATAAAAACCAAGTCACCTTTATTTTAGGAAAAGACAACAGAGTTTTTTATCACCAAAGCAATGCAAAAGATCTCAATGAAGGAAACTTGAAAGAAACAGATTTCAGCGGAGTAAAAATATCGAGCATTATTTCTGAAGCATATAAAAAAGCTCCTAAAAAAGACAACTTCACCATCATTGTAAAACCAACAGATGATGCAAACTATAAAAATTTCGTGGATGTTTTAGACAATATTGCCATTTCTAAAAAAGAGCGATACGGAATTACCGACATCAAACCTTGGGAAAAGAAAGTTTACGAAAACGCAATAAAATAAACAGGAGAGCATTTTTATAATGCTCTTTTTTTATTTAATTTTGAAAGTATAATTTATTGAATTAATGAAAAAAACTTTAATCATAGCCATTGCCGGAATTCTTACATTTTCATGCTCGAAAAAAGAAACTCAGAAAAACAAAACCGAAGGTACGAATACGGCAGATTCTATCAACGCAGCCAGAACAAAAATTAATGACAGTATCAAAGCTTTAAACAGCAAAAACCGCTTCAGAGATTTCAGCGGAACTCACCAATTCGTTTATCAGAACGACAGTTCGCCGAAATATTCGGGATCGGTAAACTTTACCAAGATAGATGGCGAAAGAGACAATTATACGCTTTCCGGAAATATTAAATCCGGTAAAAATTCGGTTACGTTAAAAGGTTTTGCACAGGTTGTTTCTGCGAAACACATTAATTTTACAGGAGAAATCACACAAAGTATTGCCGATAACGACAACGGAAAACCATACACGAGAAAAGGTACAAAAACTTTTATGTCTAAAGACGGCGGAAAGACATACCGACTTCAGGATATGGTAAATGGTTCAGGTTTTGTAGATTACATTGATATTCATTTTTAATTTAAAATTATGCTGAACTTCGAGAAAAAGGGAAACGGAAAAGAAACTTTAGTTTTACTTCATGGCTTTATGGAGAATCTCTCCATCTGGAATGATATGGAACCTCATCTTTCTAAAGATTTCACTCTGTTGAAAATTGATCTTCCCGGTCACGGAAAATCTGATATTGTATCCGAAGTTCACACCATGGAATTGATGGCAGATGAAGTGAAAAAAGTTGTAGACCACGAAAATTTAGATAAAATTCATCTTCTGGGTCATTCTATGGGAGGTTATACTTCTCTAGCTTTTGCCGAAAAATTCCCTCAAAATCTTAAAAGTTTAACGCTATTTTTTTCAACTTATTTTGCAGACGACGAAGAGAAAAAAGAGCAGCGTATAAAAAGTTACCGAATCATCAAAGATGCATTTGCACACTATGCAAGAGCAGGAGTTCCCAATTTGTTTAATCAGAACGAAAGAGATGTGCTGGAAGGAAAAATAGAAACAGCATTGGAAACGGCACTTTCCACCAATAATCTCGGAGCTTTGGCGTGTGTGAAAGGTATGGTTGCAAGAACCGACAAAAAGCATATTCTCGAAACGCTGGATGCAAAAATTTTAGTGCTTTCCGGAAAACATGACAATGCCGTAAATACAGATAAAACCATCGATAATCTTCCCGACAGAACCAATATTAAATCTTATATTCTGGATTGCGGACACAACGGACATTGGGAAAAACCAAGCATCTGTGCCGAAATCATCAATACAGAACTTCTTCATCATCTTCCGAAAAAATTTCTTCTGTAAATGGGATTATTTTCTTTCAAAAAAAAGAAACCGGTTATCGGTCTTACTTTATCAGGTGGCGGAATGCGCGGAATTGCCCATATCGCTGTTCTCAAAGCTCTGGAAGAATATAACCTGAAGCCTCATATTATTTCAGGAACAAGTGCTGGTTCTATTGTTGCCGCATTTTATTCGTTGGGTAAAACACCTGACGAAATGTTTGAAATCGTAAAACAGACTACTTTTTTTTCCCGATCTTATCTGAAGCTTTCAAAAAACGGAATTTTCAGTTCAAAATTTATCCTGAAACTTTTTACAGATCATTTTCCCGAAGACGATTTCAAAGTATTGAAAATACCCGTCTATATTGCTGCTACGGAAATGACGCATGGGATTGTAGATTTTTTCTCGAAAGGAGAACTGTTTGCTCCGCTTCTGGCTTCATCCAGTGTTCCTTTTGTATTGCCGCCTGTAAAAATCGGACAAAAAATCTATGTTGACGGTGGTGTTTTAGACAATCTTCCTATAGAACCCATTATTGATAAATGCGATTTTCTGATTGGCTCACACGTCAACTCCATCAGCTATGACAAACTTGAAAACATGAGCCTGATGAAAGAATTTGACCGGATTCTGCATCTTGCCATCGCGAAATCTGTTTACTCTAAAGCTAAATCCTGTGATATATTTCTGGATCCTCCAAAAATGACCAAATTCAGTCTTTTTAATAAAAAATTTCTGGATGTAATGTTTCAGGAAGTTTTTGAATATACATGTCAGGAACTCGAAGAAAAAGGCTACAAACGTGTTTCCTAAATCAACTATAAACTTTCTTCGGCTTCTATTTTTTCTTTAAAGGTTTCAATAGTATCCATTAAATTTTCGTGAGATTTACCTCCTGCTGCATTGATGTGACCGCCGCCGTTAAAATACTTTCTCGAAAACTGATTAACATCCATATCATCTTTGCTTCTGAAAGATATTTTTATAAAGTCTTCATATAGGTCTTCCATGAAAAAGGCTGCCATTTTCACTCCTAAAATGCTTAAACCGTAATTAACAAAACCTTCTGTGTCTCCTTTTTGAAAACCGTACTCCTGTAATTCTTTTCTGGTAAGATATAAAACGGCAACTGTTCCGTGGTTTACCACTTCTATCCTACCCAAAATCAAAGCCAGTAAATGCAGTCGGGAAACTGTATTGGTATCCCATGTGTTTGAAGTAATAACAGAAGGATCAGCTCCTTTCTCAATCAAATTTGCAACAATTCTGTGTGTATCTGCACTTGTTGACCGGAAACGAAATCCGCCCGTATCTGTCATTATTCCAGTATACAGGCAGTCTGCAATATCTTTATTGACAAGCTTTTCGTCATCCATGGCTTCAATAAAATGATAAATCATCTGACAGGTTGCCGGAATCACAGTATCAGAATAAACAAAATCAAAATCTTCAGGCTGCTGATGATGATCAATAAGAATTTTTCTTGCTTTTGCTTTCATCAGCCAGTCTCCTAAAAGTCCGATTCTGGAAGGAGAATTAAAATCCAGACAAAAAATAACATCTGCTTCATTAATCAGATCAAAAGCAAATTTCCTTTTATATTCTCCGATCACACTCTTCTTCGCTTCAGGCATCCATTTAAGAAATTTCGGAAAGTCGTTGGGAACGACAACATCTGCCTCAATGCCTTTTGCCTTTAGATAATGTTTCAATCCTAAGCTTGAGCCAATAGCATCACCATCCGGATTATAATGGGTGAGAATCACGATTTTATTTTCCGGGATAAGAAGTGTGTTGATTTCTAAAAGCTCTGCAGGTGTAAACATTTTCTTTAAATTTGAGTTTCCAAAGATAAAGTTTTTAAAAACAAGAGATGCTGTAACTTAGTAACTTTTACAAATTGATTCTTATAATTATAGAACTATTGTTTTAAATAACATGTTTCAATACAGAAGAATATTTATTGTAATAATTTAACGTTAAATGAAAAGATGATAATTATAAAAAAAAAGTAAAGAAATTTGTATCTTATAAAAAAATCTATATCTTTGCAACCTGAAAAAATAATAGATAATTACGATTTAAACATATAGTAATGAGTAAAAGAACATTCCAGCCATCAGAAAGAAAGAAAAGAAACAAACACGGTTTCAGAGAAAGAATGTCTACGCCAAACGGAAGAAGAGTTTTGGCTGCAAGAAGAGCTAAAGGCAGAAAAAGCCTTACTGTAAGTTCTGCAAGAGCTAAAAGATAATTCTTTAGTTTTACAATATACAAATCATGCTTGAAAAGTACTTTTTCAGGCATTTTTTGTTGTTAAAATTTGCTAATTCTTTAGGTTTATAAAATATCTTTTTTTACTTTTAAAATCTGAAAAAAAGTTTTTGAAAAGCTTCTTAAAATCAAGATTATGCCACATACAAATATCTCAGGAGACAGCATCATCCATCTGCAAAACGCAAAAATTTCCCAAAAAAATTTCACGGTGCTTTCCGCTGTGAATTTAAATATAAAAAAAGGAAGATTCTGTTATCTTATCGGTAAAACCGGTTCCGGAAAAAGTTCTCTTCTGAAAACGCTTTACGGTCACATTCCTTTAGCAATGGGAAAAGGTGAAGTTGTGGGCTTTGATCTTGCCAAACTTCGAGCTTCAGACATACCAAATCTGAGAAGAAAACTTGGCATTGTTTTTCAGGACTTTCAGCTTCTCTCAGACAGAACCGTAGAAAAAAACCTGAAATTCGTATTGGAAGCAACAGGCTGGAACGACAAGCATAAAATAGACGATCGCATCAATGAAGTTCTATCCAGCGTAAATATGAAAGGAAAGAAACATAAAATGCCACACGAGCTTTCAGGCGGAGAGCAACAGCGTGTTGCCATTGCAAGAGCTCTGTTGAATCATCCTGATCTTATTCTCGCAGATGAGCCGACAGGAAATCTTGACCCTGAAACTTCTAATGAAATCATGACCCTTCTGAAAAAAGTAGCTGAAGACAATCACGCTGCAGTAGTGATGGCAACCCATGATTATCACATGATTCAAAATTTTCCGGGAGAAGCCATTAGATGCGAGGATGGAAAAGTTTCAGTTTTGGATACTTCAGAATTATTTGAATAATAGAAAATGAAGAAATTTAGAGTTTGTGATCTTACTAACTTTTAAATCTTATTTCTAATTTCTTTAAAAATATGAAACTCTTTAGTGAGTTCAAGATATTCGTCCGAGTACATTCTCGGACTTTTTTCTATCGTAAAATCAATCTCCTTCAATATTTTTTCAGCTAAAGAAAATTCAAGAATCAATCTTTTAATTTTTGAGTTTTTTATTCCTCGGATATTAATCTTTCTGACCAAATATAAATTATTATCTTTTGCTGTTTTTATAAAACCTGTCTCGGATTCTACCGGAATGATTACCGATAAAACCCCTTTTTCAGATAACAAAGAAGATGATTTTGAAATTAACTGTCTGAAATTTAATTCTATCGTTTGTCTTGCGATTTTGTCTTTTTCAGAGTCGGAAACTTCAAAATATGGAGGATTTGAAACAACTAAGTCATATTTATTTTTTGTTTGAAAATATTTAAAATCAATGCATTCACTATTTAGTCTTGATGCAAAAGGCGATCTTTCAAAATTAATTCCGCTAAGATATACAGCTTCCTGACTGATATCAATTCCCAAAAATTCTGCTGATAGATTTCTCTGTGCAAGCATTAAAGAAATCAAACCTGTACCGGTTCCAATTTCTAAAACATGAGAAGCATTATCAACATCGGAAAAAGCTCCTAGAAGCACACCATCCGTTCCTACCCGGAAAACATCTTTAGACTGTTGAATTTCAAATTGTTTAAAACGAAAAGGCTTCACTATAAATTTGTAGGTAAAGTAATTGTAAATGTAGAACCTTTTCCTACTTCAGATTTCACAGTAATTTCCCCTTTGTAATCTTCCACCATTTTCCGAACCATAGAAAGCCCCAATCCCATTCCACTGTTTTTAGACGTAAAATTCGGTTCAAAAATTCTCTCAAACATATCTTCAGGAATACCCGTTCCGTTATCCTGAACAGAAATAATCACTCTTCTCTGATGCTGCTCCAGATCAACATTAATCATCAATTCCCTGTCATCACTTTTTGCCTGTTTTGCATTGGTAACCAAATTGGTAATGATTCTTGAAAGAAAAACCTTATCAATCGTCATCATGATATTATTCTTATTTGCATGAATAAAAATCTGATCATCATTAAAAACCCTCAGAATATCTTCAATTTCTGCATTAAGATTTACTACTTCATTGTTTTTTTCCGGAAGTTTGGCAAATTCAGAAAATGCAGAAGCTACGGTCGCAATGACATCAATCTGATCTACCATGGTTTTACTCATCTGTTTTACCCTTTCCCTTACATTAGGATCTTCAGGATCAAATTTCCTTTCAAAATTCTGAATGGTAAGCTTCATGGGTGTTAACGGATTTTTTACTTCATGTGCAACCTGCTTTGCCATCTCACGCCATGCTTCTTCTGAAGCTTTAAACCGCAGTCTTTCTTTCTGATCCTGGATCTGGAGAATCATCCGGTTATATGCACGAGCCAAGGCATTCAATTCATCGTTTTTATAATACTTAATAGGGCGCATTTCGTTTTCAAACAGCGTGATTCTGGTAATCATGTCAGAAAACTTGGTGATGTTTTTAGCAAGATTATTAGAGGTTACCCAACTGAGCCATATACTGAAAATGATAATCAGAAGATCTACAATCAAAATATACATTACATATTTGTGAAGTACATCCAAATATGCAGACTCATTGTGATACAAAGGAATATATACAATGCCGATAGGCTCCAGAACATTATTTTTAAGCACCAAATACGATGAAGTATATACTGCATCTTTAGATTCATCATATCCACGGACATCGTATCTCGCACCGTCCGATAAGATCTTATTAACAATTTTGAGCGGAATTTTTTTTCTCAGAATTGCATCATTATCTTTACTAGAGACAAGATAATTCCCATGAAGATCATAAATGGCAATATCATGCTGATTAATATCAGCAATTTCAAAGATTTTATTTTTTAAAACTGTTTGCAGATCATTGGTCTGAATAGTAGCAGAACTTACGGCATAATCTAAAAAACGTATTACAGCATTGGTTTTCTCCTGCATATCAATTTTGCTTTGCTGAAGTGCATTATTTCGCAAAACAAAATACGGGACAAGAGAAGATGCAGCAACACTTAAAAGGCAAACCAGCAAAAAACCGAAAAAAACGCGGTTTCTTAAACTGTATCCTTTATAAATATTAAACGCCATTCTGCCTGCCAATTAGTTTTGTAATGTATTTACCGATAATATCAAATTCAAGATTGACTTTATCTCCAATTTTCAATGTATTCATATTGGTAAATTCCCAAGTATACGGGATGATGGCTACTGAAAATTGATAATCCTCACTTTTTGCCACCGTTAAACTAATTCCGTTCATGGTAATTGAACCCTGAGGAACCGTAACAAAGTTACCTTCTGAATCATACTGTACAGTAACAAAATAACTGCCATCTTTGTTTTCAATACTGATAATCTCTCCGGTTTTATCCACATGTCCCTGCACAATATGTCCGTCAAGCCTTCCATTCATCACCGTACAACGTTCAAGATTGACGACACTTCCAACCTGCCACTTACCTAAATTTGTTTTTTCTAAAGTTTCATTGATGGCGGTTACTACATATTGATTCTCCTTGATATCAACTACCGTAAGACAACATCCATTATGAGCAAGACTTTGGTCTATTTTTAGCTCATGTGTAAAAGGGCAGCTGAGAGTGAAATCTATATTGGTTCCGTTCTGATGTATTCTTTCAATAACTCCTACTGATTCAATAATTCCTGTGAACATATTATTTTTGCTAAATTTGTAAATTATAATCTTCAAAGATAATCAAAATGAGCTCAAAAAACCATAAAGTAAGAGTAGGAATTTCAATAGGTGATTTTAACGGCATCGGTCCGGAAATCATTATGAAATGTCTGAAGGACAAAACCATTACAGATTTTTTTACTCCTGTTATTTTTGGCTCGGGCAAATTATTTACGTACCAGAAAAATATTTTTAAATTAAATCTTAATTTCAACTATATCACAGAAGCTTCTCAAGCCCAAAATGGAAAGTTGAATATGGTAAATCTTACCAAAGAAAATGTGAATGTAGAGCTTGGAACTCCCACAGAAGAATCTACCAAAATGGCTATTGATTCTCTGGAAGCAGCAACAGAAGCTTTAATCAAAGGAGAAATTGACGTACTCGTGACAGCACCTATCAACAAAGATGAAATGGTGAAAATGGGCTTTAAGCACGCAGGACATACCGGATATTTTGAAGAAAAATTCAACAAAAAAGGTTTGATGTTTTTGGTAACTGAAGATTTAAAAGTTGCTGTTTCTACACACCACATTCCTATTTCTCAGGTTGCTGAAAATATTTCAAAAGAAAAAATCAAAAAACAGATTAAAATTCTTAGCCAGAGTCTGATAGAAGATTTTTCTGTCTCCAGACCAAAAATTGCGGTTTTAGGGCTCAATCCTCATTCAGGAGATGGCGGTGTGATCGGAAATGAAGAAATCGAAATCATCTCTCCGGCAATTAAAGAACTTTCCGACCAGGGAATTCTTACTTTTGGACCATACCCAGCCGACAGCTTTTTTCAGCCAGAAAAATACAGGAACTATGATGCTGTTTTAGCCATGTATCACGACCAGGGTCTTGCTCCGTTCAAAACTCTTGCGTATGAAGAGGGAGTGAATTACACAGCAGGACTGCCATTCATCAGAACATCTCCCGATCACGGAACTGCCTACGATATTGCCGGAAAAAACATAGCCGACGAGCAAAGTTTTATGGAAGCTATCTTTACTGCCATTAAAATCTTTAACAACAGAAATGATTATAATGATTTGATGAGCAACAGACTGCAGCCAAGAAGAATGCCTTCGGATAACGGCGTAGATGAAGATCTGCCTGTAGAAACAGAAATGTAAGCATAAAACAAATAAAATAATTTGTTTTGAATTTATTTGTAATATTAAAAAAAATGCATATTTTTGCACACTCATTTTATGGACAAGTTAAGAAACTATGACATAAGCTTTTCCGGATTAAAAACCGGGAAACACGAGTTCAAATTTGAGATAGATAAAGAGTTCTTTCAATTATTTGACACTGATCAGGAATTTACAAATCCTAAAATAACCGTAGATGTTTTTCTTAATAAGCACACTACTTTTTTAGAATTTGAAATAAAAGTGAATGGTACAGTAGATTTGGCATGTGATATTTCGAACGAAATCTTCAGCCATCCCATAGAAAACCAGATTGATATTTTGGTAAAGTTTGGGGAAGAATACGATGATAGCGAAGAAGACGTTATTACCATTCCAACCAGTGATCACGATTTCAACGTAGCACAGCTTATTTACGAAAACGTAGCATTGGCAATACCGATGAAAAAAATATCGCCTGATCTCAGTGAAGAAGATTTAAAAATTCTTGAAAAATTCAGTCCTAAAGAGTCTGAAGAGAATGAAGAACCTAAGAGCGACCCAAGATGGGATGCACTGAAAAATTTAAAGAATAAAAATTAAATAGTTTAATGATGAGATGATGAATCTCATCGCTCATCAATTAAAAAAGTTATCAGAAAATGGCACATCCAAAGAGAAGACAGTCGTCTACAAGAAGAGATAAGAGAAGAACTCACTACAAAGCTGTAGTTCCTCAATTAGCTAAAGATGCTACAACAGGTGAGCTTCACCTTTACCACAGAGCTCACTGGCATGAAGGAAAACTATACTATAGAGGAAAAGTAGTATTGGAAAAAGAAGTAGCAGCTACAGAAGAAAACTAAGAGTAGATTTCACCCGAAAATACTCGTTTTAATACAAAAACCGCTCAATTTTGATAAAATTTGGCGGTTTTTTGTTGTTTTTTATGTTTTTTTGGTATCTTTGGCAACAAATCAAATATCAATTTTATGGACATTAAAGACATACAGAATCTTATCAAGTTTGTATCTAAAGCTGAAGTTTCAGAAGTAAAATATAAAACTAAAGATTTCGAAATTACTATTAAAACTCCACTTGGGGGTAATGAGGTAAGCTATGTTGCTCAGCCGGCAATGTATCAGGCGGCTCCACAGCAAGCTGCTCCGGCTCCTGCCACTCCGACTGCTCCTGCCGCTGCAGAAAAAACAGAAGCTGCTGCAGATGATAGTAAATATGTAACCATCAAGTCTCCAATGATCGGAACTTTCTACAGAAAGCCATCACCGGATAAAGATGTTTTCGTAAATGTTGGTGACGAAGTTTCTAACGGAAAAGTAGTTTGCGTTATTGAAGCAATGAAGCTATTTAACCAGATCGAATCTGAGGTAAGCGGAAAAATCGTGAAGATTTTAGTAGATGACGCTACTCCTGTTGAATACGATCAACCTTTATTCTTGGTAGACCCATCATAATTTAGTTAGAAGTTAGAAGTTAGAAGTTAGAAGTTAGATAGCTAACTTTTAAGTTTCGTACTCATGTCTAATTTTCAAATTATCTAATTTTCAAATTAAAGAAGATGTTCAAAAAAATATTAATTGCCAATCGTGGCGAAATTGCAATGCGTATCTTACGTACGTGCAAAGAAATGGGAATCAAGACCGTTGCAGTTTACTCAACTGCAGACAAAGACAGTCTTCATGTAAGATTTGCTGATGAAGCGGTTTGTATAGGTCCTGCAATGAGTAAAGACTCATATCTTAAAATTCCAAATATTATTGCAGCTGCAGAAATTACCAATGCAGACGCGATTCATCCCGGCTACGGTTTCTTATCAGAAAACGCCAACTTTTCAAGAATCTGTCAGAAAAACGGCATCAAATTTATTGGTGCTTCTCCGGAGCAGATCGAAAAAATGGGAGATAAAGCTAATGCTAAAGCTACTATGAAAGCAGCGGGTGTACCTTGTGTACCTGGTTCTGACGGATTGATTGAATCTTATGAACACGCTGTAAAAATTGCTGAAGAAACTGGATATCCTGTCATGATCAAAGCAACTGCAGGTGGCGGTGGAAAAGGAATGAGAGCCGTATGGAAGGCAGAAGATCTTAAAGAACATTGGGAATCTGCTATTCAGGAAGCAGTAGCTGCATTTGGGAATGGAGGAATGTACATGGAGAAACTTATTGAAGAACCAAGACATATTGAAATTCAGGTTGCAGGTGACCAATACGGTAAAGCCTGTCACCTTTCTGAAAGGGACTGCTCGGTTCAGAGAAGAAATCAGAAACTAACGGAAGAAACCCCTTCCCCATTCATGACAGATGAGCTTCGTGAGAAAATGGGCGAAGCTGCTGTAAAAGCTGCTGAGTTTATTGGTTACGAAGGTGTTGGAACCATAGAATTTTTGGTTGACAAACACAGAAATTTCTATTTCATGGAAATGAATACGAGAATTCAGGTAGAACATCCTATCACAGAGCAGGTTGTAGATTATGACCTGATCCGTGAGCAGATTTTATTAGCTTCAGGAACTCCGATTTCAGGAATTAATTATTATCCGAAACTGCACTCAATAGAATGTAGAATTAACGCGGAAGATCCTTATACAGATTTCAGACCTTCGCCGGGAAAAATTACAGGATTAAACATTCCGGGAGGACACGGAATCCGTGTTGACACGCACGTTTATTCAGGATATACAATCCCTTCCAACTATGACTCAATGATTGCGAAGTTGATTACTACAGCTCAGACAAGAGAAGAGGCGATTGCAAAAATGAAACGTGCTTTAGAAGAGTTCTATGTTGAAGGAGTAAAAACCACTATTCCTTTCCATAGACAGCTCATGGAAGACGAAAGATATCTTTCAGGGAATTACACGACAAAATTCATGGAAGATTTTGTAATGGACAGAAAGTATGATAATCATTAAGATTACTTTAAATAAAATTTAACCGTCTCAAATTGAGGCGGTTTTTTTGTTAAAAAAATTTCAGAATAAAAAAAGATATAAAAACTATCATTTATCAGCACTTTACAAAACATTACTGATTTATAAACTTTTAATGTAATATCTTTCTATAATCCGGAAACATTCAATCTTAATCTTCTGTCGTAACATTTGATCAGGAATTATTAAATTTGTGAAAAGTAAAAAAGATATGTCAACAGCAGAACAAACAAAAAATTCACAATATTTTATAGATCTTGAAGATAAGCACGGTGCTCACAACTACCATCCCCTTCCTGTCGTTTTAGATAAAGGCGAAGGCGTTTTTGTATGGGATGTTGAAGGCAAAAAATATTATGATTTCCTTTCAGCTTATTCTGCTGTAAACCAAGGACATTCACATCCAAAAATCGTAGATGCTTTAGTAAATCAGGCTAAAAAATTAGCATTGACTTCAAGAGCATTCTACAACTCCAAGTTGGGAGAGTATGAGAAAAAAATAACAACACTTTTTGGTTTTGATAAGGTTTTGCCGATGAATTCCGGAGCTGAAGCGGTAGAAACAGCCGTAAAATTAGCCAGAAAATGGAGCTATGAAGTAAAAGGAATATCAGAAAATGCAGCAAAAATTGTAGTTTGTGAAAACAACTTTCACGGAAGAACAACCACGATTGTATCATTTTCAAACGATCCAGATGCCAACCAAAATTACGGGCCTTTTACTCCTGGTTTTGTAAAAATTCCTTACAACGATATCAACGCTTTAGAAGGAATTTTAAACAGAGAAGCAGCAAATATTGCAGCATTTTTGGTAGAGCCTATTCAAGGGGAAGCCGGAGTTTATGTACCGGATGAAAACTTCCTTAAAAAAGCTTCTGAATTATGTAAAAAACATAATGTTCTTTTTATTGCAGATGAAGTTCAGACAGGAATCGCAAGAACAGGGAAGTTAATTGCCTGCCATCACGAAGAGGTACAGCCTGATATTTTGATTTTAGGAAAGGCACTTTCAGGCGGAATGTATCCGGTTTCGGCAGTTTTGGCAGACAATGAAATCATGAATGTGATAAAACCCGGACAACATGGTTCTACATTTGGTGGAAATCCTATCGCCTGTGCGGTTGCAATAGCGGCTTTGGACGTTGTGGAAGAAGAAAAACTTTCTGAAAGAGCTGAAGAATTAGGAAAATTATTCAGAAACGAAATTGAAAAAGTAATAAAAAAAACCAATCTTATTACGAAAGTAAGAGGAAAAGGGTTACTAAACGCTATTCTGATCAATGATACGCCCGAAAGCTCTACAGCATGGAATCTTTGCCTACAGTTAAAAGAAAACGGTCTTCTTGCAAAACCTACTCACGGAAATATCATCAGACTAGCTCCGCCTTTGGTAATTACAGAAGAACAGCTTCTTGACTGTGTGAAAATTATTGAAAAAACTGTTTTAGAGTACCGTAACTAAAATTATTTATAAAAAATTAAAGCACTCCTTTATTATTCGGAGTGCTTTTTCATTGTAAGAAAAACTGTTTTATAACATATTCTGCAATCTTAAAATAAACAGTATTTTTGCATTTACAACAAAAAGTGTATGAATCTTTCTGTAGCAATAATTACCTATAACGAAGAAAGGATAATAGAAAAAAACCTGCAAGCCATTGATGCTTTAGCAGATGAAATCATTATTGTTGACAGTTTTTCTACCGACAAAACAAGAGAAATCTGTGAAAAATATTCAAAAGTAAAGTTTATACAGAAAAAATTTGAAGGTTTCGGTCAACAGAAAAATTTTGCGATCGACAATTGCAGTGGCAGCTGGATTTTGTTTTTAGATGCAGATGAAATCCCGGATGCAGATGCCATTAAATCTATCAAGAAGGTTTTACACAGCCATCATTCTTCCTTCAATGTATTTGAGATTCACTTTAATAATATCTTGCTGAATAAGGTGATTCGCTACGGAGGCTGGGGCAATGTATGGCGGGAAAGATTTTTCAGAAAAGGACATGGAAAATACTCTGATGATCTTGTTCATGAAACTTTTATAACAAAAGATAAAAAAGGAAAACTTGATGGAAACATCAACCATTATACTTATGAAAGCATTGCTCATCATGTTGAGAAAATTAATAATTATACTCAGCTGATGGCAGAAAAAAAAGTATTGCATCAGAAAAGTGTTTCACTGTTTAAAATTGCGCTTTCACCTTTTTATGAGTTTCTGAAAACATATTTACTAAGACTTGGGTTTTTAGACGGCATTGCGGGATTTTACATATCCATCACTGGTGCCTTCTATACTTTTTTAAAATATATCAAAATGAATGAGATTCTTAAAACTAAGTAGCCGTGTTCAGGTTGACCAATAAAATTCTGCGGTTTTCGAAGACGAAAAGTGTTCGTATCCTAATGTATCACAGTGTTTTGCCAGAAAAAGAAATCAAAGAAAAAAATGATCTTATTGTAAGCAAAGAAAATCTGGAAAAACAATTACTATACATCAAAAACTACTACAAGACCATTTTTTTCAAAGATTTGGAAAAAAATGCATCTCTGGAAAATAAACTTATTTTAACTTTTGATGACGGATATTATAATAACTTACAGCATGTAGTCCCTCTCCTTGAAAAATATGGATTAAAAGCCACTATTTTCATCCCTACACAACTCGTTCATGATGATGCGAACCGCTCTTTTATGAGTTTTAAGGATATCAAAGATCTAAATCCTGATCTGATCGAAATTGCTCTTCACAGCCACTCTCACAGAAATTATGCTCAAATTTCTTTACAGGAAGCTGAAGAAGACGTTATGGAAAATATAAGAACTTTAGAAAAATACGAGATAAGATTTACAAAAATTTTGGCTTATCCTTATGGTAAGTTTCCAAAGCAAAAAAAGAATGAATTCTTTAATATGCTTGAAAATGCAGGAATTATTGCTGCTTTAAAAATCGGAAACAATATTGATTCTTACCCATGGAAAAACAAATATGAGATCCAAAGAATAGATATCAAAGGAAGTGATAATTTTCCTGTATTTAAATGGAAATTAAAACTGGGGAAAATAACATTCTAGTTCAGCAAGATTTCATATAGTTTCTCGTAAGCAACTGCCATTTCTCTATAGCCAAACTTCATGGCTCTTTTTTTCAGCTTATCATTATAATCATCAACATGTTGATGATAAATTTTCATTCCGGATTCATAACTATTATACATTGCCTCCGTACTGAAATCATCAAAATAAAAAGCCAGATCGCCACCAATTTCCGGGAGGCTTGTCAGATTGCTCAGAAATACGGGCTTACCGAAAAACATGGCTTCTACAGGCGGGATTCCAAAACCTTCTGCCAGTGAAGGATGACAATAAGATTCGCAGTTTTGTAAAAGATAATATTTCTCTTCATTGTCTAAATTTTCCAGAATATGAACCCTGTTTTCCAGATGCAAATCCTTTATTTTTTGTAAAAATCTTTCTTTATAATCTGATTTTGCAGATGATGTAACCAGAACAAGGTCACGGTCATTAGCAGAAATTAGGTCCAACAGAACTTCCTGATTTTTTTTAGGAAAAAGCACCCCGATATTTAAAATATATTTTTTGTTGATAAAATTATATTGCTGGCGAGACTGAAACTCTTTTCTTTCGGGAAAAGTCAGTCCATTATAAATTACCTGAAATTTCACCTCATCTTTTATTTTAAACAAATGTTTATTTTTTAAAAAATCATTCATCACAAACTCAGAAATGAATACAATTGCATCAGCATTACCAATATTCTTCTGAACTTTCCGGATAGATTTTTTGATCTTCTTTTCAGAACTGCTGTCATGAAGGAAATTCAGATCATGAAGGGTAACAACTTTTTTTTGATTTTTATTAATTGAATGAAAATAATCTGAAAGCTGATGCGTGACATGAACAAGAGAAAACCTGGCTGTATTTGCCGAGAAAAACTTATACCAGAAATGCCAGTTGATAATGCTGAAAAATTTCTCAGTAGAAGGAATATTCTTTTCGGGACCGAAAAAAGTATAATCAAAACGGCATAATTTTTCGTCTAATCCTTTAATAAGAGCAACACAGACATTAGCAATACCCGAACGCGGATATTTTAGTCTTTCAACATCTATTAAAATATTTTTTTTCACTAAAAGATGGCTTTTTGTCAAAAATAGAAATTTAATCTTTAAAATCTTTACTTTTGTTATATGAAAATTTGTTTAATAAGTTTTGATTTTTGGCATTACGATGAGCACATTGTCCGAACACTAAAAGAAAAAGGCATAGAAGCTCACCATATCAACATTGGAGCCTTTACTCATAAAGATTTCAGGGCAAGAGTGAAAAACACGATGAGCAAAGTGTTTACCGGTAAAAATCCAAAGCACGAAAAAAGACAGAATTTCATTATAGAGTCTTTAGAAAAGATAGGTAAGCAGGATCAGATTTTGGTGATTAATCCCGAAGCTATCGAAGAACGCGTGCATGAAATGATCAGAAAATATACTGTAAAAAATATTGCGTATCTGTATGACAGTATGTTGAGAAACCCTGCAGAACATATTTTGCATTTCTTTGACGAAATTTATTCTTTTGATGATCATGATGTAAAACAGTTCGGTTTCAAAAAAATCACCAATTATAATTATCTGAAATATCTTCCTGCCGAAAAACAAAATCCCGAACTGGATTTATTTTACATTACTTCATATGATAAGTTACGTCTGGAAAAGCTTGATCTGCTGATAAGTAAACTGGAGCCGCTTCAGATTTCATTTAAAACAATTATTGCCGGTAAAAAAGGCTGGAAAAAACATTTCAGTCAGGCTATTAATCAAAACAACATTGATATTCTGAAATTCAGAAGAACCAATATTCCGCAAAAATCTCTGCCTAGACTTTACAGCAATTCTAAAGTAATCTTAGATCTGCAACGTGAAAACCAGAGCGGGCTGAGTTTCCGGATATTTGAAGCTATGGCTTTGGAGAAAAAAATTATTGCTGATAACGAAAATATTAAAAACTACGATTTTTATAATCCTAACAATATTTTAATCCTCAACGAGGATTTCAGCAACATTGATAAAAGTTTTTTTGAAACTGATTATGAAAAGCTTCCAGATGAAATTTATTACAAATACACATTGGATAATTGGGTGAATACTGTTTTCAGCTTATAAAATCGTCATGACAGCCAAACATAATTTCAAAAATTGACAATAATATTGACCTTCAAAAACAATAAAAGCTATAGATGAAAAAAGTAAGTCATGTATTGATTGTCACAAAAGAATTCCAGTCAGAATTTCAGGTTAATAGCGGAGGAACGGGTGTTTTTTATCAAAACCTTGCTGAAGGTCTTATAAGAAAAGGGATAAAAGTTTCTGTTTTCGGCTCATCTAAAAAGCCTTTTGAACAAACAGCAGAGAACCTTTCGGTGTTTTTTGTGAAAGATTATTTTAAGAAAAATAAACTTGCAGAACTGCTGCGCTCTGTTACCGGAAAAATTTCTTTTTTGCAAAATTTACATTTCAAAATCTATAATTGGGAAATAAATTATTTACACAAAGAACTTAAAAATTTCATCAGAGATAAAGAAATTGACGTCATAGAAACTCATGACTGGGAAGGCATGAGCCGGGTAACAGAAGATTTAAATATTCCATACATCATCCGTTGTCACGGTTCGTGGTCGGTTTTACATAAATTTTTTGGATATGGTGCTGCAAAAGGTAAAATTGATAATGAGAAAAAGGCTTTTGAAAAAGCGAATTATATTATCACGATTTCTGAAAGCAATGAAAATATCGTAAGAAAGGTTTTCGGATCTAAAAATTACCATCTTATTTACAACGGAATCGACACAGATTTTTTTAGACCTCAACAAAATATTCCTGTCAAGCCAAAATCTATATTCTATATCGGAAATGTTTCTGTGGAAAAAGGTGCGCAAACAGCATTGGATGCTTTTATAAAAATTAATCAGAGTGAATCTGCAGCCAGCCTGCATTTTATTGGCAGAGAAACTGAAATTTCTGAAAAACTAAAAGAAAAAATTAAGCAAAATAGTCTTCATAACAAAGTTGTTTTTCACGGCAGAAAAGATAAAAATCAAGTTATAAAACTGCTTTCGGAAGCTGAAGTTGTAATATTTCCGTCTAAAGGCGAAACTTTTGGTTTAGCGCTTACCGAAGCAATGGCTTTGGAAAAACCTGTTGTATGTTCTGATCTCGAAGTTTTCAAAGAAATTGTAGAAAATGACAAAAATGGATTAATTGCCAAGTCAGAAGATGATTTTGCAGAAAAAATCCTTAAAATATTTTCTGATAGGCCTTTTGCTCAGCATCTTTCTCAGAATGCCCGAAAGACAATCGTTGAAAAATTTTCTCTGGAGAAAATGCTTGAGGAAACAGTGAGTTATTACACGGAGGTTATCAATAAAGAATAACCATTTTATTTAATCTTCTGAAACTGCTTCACTTGTTTTTCCGAAGAAAAAAGATTTAATATATTCAAAAATCCTTTCAGTAATTTCCACAAGAAAGAGTGGTTTTTATGGATATACCGGATCTGGAGCATTCTTTTAGAGCCCGCAAACTTGACCATCTCAATTTCCTCTCTCAAATGAGGAAAAAGCGTTTCATATACAGATTGCTTTTCCTGTTGGATAAGATGCTCATTCTGGGGATTACTGGAAAGACCTGAATTATCAAAGTCACTCACTACCAAATCAATGTGCATATATTTTGCCTGATGGATTACTGAAGACTTTAAAAAGAATTCCCAGTCTGAAACAACTTTTAAATTTTCATTATAAAAACCTGTTTTTTCAAAAAGATCTTTTTTAATAAAAGTAGACGGATGAGGTAAGAATGAATGAAGGAAATAAGTCAGATTAATATTTTCCGGCGGCGTAAAAAGTGTTTGAGGAATACCATCTAAACTGTAAATTAAATTTCCTGAAATAATATCTGCATTTTGCAGAAAAGGAAGAATTTTCTCAATTACATTTCCATTGTCAAGCTGATCTCCGCTGTTCAGAAACAAAAGATATTCTCCGTTGGACATTCTGATTCCTTTATTCATCGCATTATAAACACCGGTATCGGGCTCACTTATCCAGTTACTGATGTATGGATTGTTTTGGGAAATTAGTTCTTTGCTTCCGTCGCTGCTGTTTCCGTCTACAACGATATATTCAAATTCTTTAGAATTTTGATTGACAATACTTTGCAAAGTTTTTTTTAAACCTTCTGCATTGTTGTAATTGATCGTAATTATGGAAAGCCTGTAAGTCACTTTTTTTATTTTATAAATTATATCAACAGAATTCTACCTTAAAATCAATCTTTTTTCATTTTAAATTTAGGTACAAAAAGCAAAACAAGACTGATCATCCATTTCAGAATTCTCCAGGCAGCAGGAAATTTTTTAATATGAAGTACATGTTGAATTCTTCTTGCTCTAGCTTCATGACTTAACGCCAAATCTTCAAGAAACGCACCAAAATATCTATTCAGCGTAATCTCTCTTTCAGCGTGATAAAGAGCTAAGTTTTCAGGTTTTGCTGAAATTCCCGAATAATCATAATAGCAGATGGTCTGTTCTAAGTGTTTATAGCTTACATTGTGCAAACATATAAGAACAATAAAAAACTCCCAGTCTGCACAGATTTTATAATCTTCTCTGTAATAAAAATACTCATCGAAAAGTTTTCGTTTGATGAAAGCAGCCTGATGATTGATTCCTCCATAGTAAAAGAAACTAAAAGTCAGTTTTTCTGGCGGAACTTCTTCTCTTCGATAGCCTTCATCATTAAAGTATATTGAATTTCCATAGAGAATTCCCACATCAGAGCTAAGCTCCTGCTGCACTTTTTCCAAAACCTGCGAATCGTAGAAAAAATCTCCGCTGTTCATAAAGATAATGTAATCACCAGAAGCTTTACGGATGCCTTTATTCATAGCATTGTAAACTCCGGAATCTTTTTCGCTGATCCAATAATTTACCTGAGAATTATTTTCAATTATTTCTTTACTTCCGTCTGTACTTCCGCCATCAATAACAATGTATTCAAAATCTGACCATGTCTGGCTTTTGACAGATTCAAAAGTTTTGACCAATCCTTCCTTGTTATTAAAATTGATTGTAATTATGGTTAACTTCATGCTCATTACCTGCATTATTTTAAATTATTGTTTCACAGCATCAGAATAAACCTTCAAACATTGTTCTGCAGCGTCTTTCCAGTCAAATTTCTTTACATGTTCCAATCCTTTTTGGATGTATTGCTTTCTAAGGTCTTCATCAAAAAGCAGCATCTCTATTTTTGTACGCAAATCTTCTTCGGAATCAGAATCAAAATAGATTCCGGCATCTCCTGCAACTTCTGGAAATGAACCGTGCTTGGTTAAAATGATCGGACATCCGCATGCCATAGATTCCAGAACAGGAATTCCAAAACCCTCATATAGTGACGGGAAAACAAAACATTTGGCTTTTTGGTAGAAGTGTCCCAATTCATTTTCGTTAAATTTTCTTTGAAAAACCTGTTTTTCAACGTTAAATTCCTTTAAAAGCTTAACTTCTTCTTCCTGAAATTTCCCTCCACCAGCTGCGATAATCTTTAGATCATGATTCTGTTTCAACAAAGGAACTGTTGCTCTCAGAAAAAACTGAAAATTTTTATAATTTGAGCGGGATCCTACATATAAAATATAATTTTCAGGCAGATTAACCTTTACATCAGGGTGTATTTTTATGGAACTTCCATGATGTACTACTTCTATTTTAGCAGGATCAATATGCGGATATATTTTAGTAATATCTTTTTTGGTATTGTGTGAAACGGCAATAATTTTTGCAGCTTTCTCCATCAATAATAACTTACGCTCTACTACCTTAAACGGATCATCAATAAAATATTCAGGCAGAATCTCATGAATCATGTCATAAACAGTAAGGACAAATGGCTTGTCACCGATTTTATCTAAAAAATAAGGATTGTAATAAGTCGGCACAAATACATCATAATTCTTATTTTCAAAAGCCTGATTGAGTAATTTTTCAGAATTTTTTCTTCTTAATGTTCTGGTACTTATTTTAAAAAAAGCCAAAACCCCGTACAGAAGATGAAGACTTTTATTTTTCACCATCAAATCAGTTTCATTTACATAAGCATTATCAGAACTGTAAATAGGAAGTATTACCTCAATATCATTTCTTTTTGACAATACCGAAAAAACTTCCGTATAATATCGCGATATTCCGCCGTAAGTTTGCTGATCAAAGATCTGTGGATCTAATAATATTTTCATTAAATATTTAATTGGATTTGACTGGTTTTATATAACACATTGTTAATCATTCAGAAATGCGAGAACTTTGACTCTCCAAAATCCGCTGAATCTTAGCATAATCTTTTTCTAAAAGACTTTGTCTGATAATCCTGAAATTAACCCTTCTCTTTTTCAATCCGAAAAAACTCCTGTACTTTGTGATACCATAAAACGCAAAATTTATCTGCTCCTGAGAAAATTTTTCTTTGGAGAAAATATGGTAGTTTTTGTATCTGTAATAATTTTTGTTGAATTTTTCTGCAATTATTTTTAATGCCTTTTCAGTATAAAAAGCAATATGCTGCCCTGTTTCATTGGCTATATAAACCCAATCTTCAACAGATTCCGATTGCGGAACTATATCGGTCGAAAAAATAAGATTGTCAGAATATTCAAAAATTTCTTCAATCTGTTGTAAAGGATTTTCAAGATGTTCAAAAACTTCAAATGCAGTTACTACATCAAATTTTTTAAGCTTAGTATCGGTAATATCAAAATGTTTTGAGAAAATATTTTCGCAATACAAATCCTGTCTGTAAAATTCGTAACCCAAATCTCTCATTAAACGGACAAATATGCCATAACCACCAGCAAAATCAAGATATTTCTGAGAATCTGGAAAAAATGTATCTATATATTTTGGTATTGCTTCAGCCAATTCATTATTTCTCTTCAAAATACCAATATCTAACGAAGTAATTGCACTATTATACGCCTCTTCTAACCAAAAAGGTTGATCTGTTTGTATAAATCCGCAGTTTTGACATTGGTGATAATCTACTTTATATTTAAGCAGTATCATTTTAGAAAAAACAGTTTCGGCAGCTGAAGAGCAAATTTTACAGTTCATTTAGACAATATTATCAGATTATTGTCGATCATAATCATCTTCAATTCTCACAATATCGTCTTCACCGAAATAAGTTCCTGTCTGAACTTCAATAAAAACAACCGGCTTCTGAGAAAGATTCATCATTCTGTGCTTGGCTCCCAAAGGGATGAAAATACTTTCGCCATATTTTAAATGAATTTCTTTATCATCCAGAACCACAGTAGCATCTCCTTCAACAATTGTCCACTGTTCCTGTCTTTGATGATGATACTGATAAGACAGTTTCTGCCCCGGATTTACTTCAATTCTTTTCAGTTTATAGTTGGGTTCGTCTGCCAAAACATAATATTTCCCCCAAGGTCTTTCGCCTATTTCTAGCATAATCTGTGAATTCTAAATTTTTACAAATGTAGATAATAAGATTAAAAATCCAAATCTCATTTAGATTAAAGCTCATCAAAAACATTTAATTTGAGTAAATTTGCAAAAATTTTATTTAAAATGGACAAAGTAAGAGTACGTTTTGCTCCAAGTCCTACGGGACCTTTACATTTGGGAGGCGTAAGAACTGCATTATACGATTATCTTTTTGCTAAAAACCAAGGAGGCGAATTTGTGTTGAGAATTGAAGATACAGATACCACAAGATATGTGGAAGGAGCAGAAGAATATATTGAGGAAGCCCTTGAATGGTGCGGCATTATCGCCGATGAAAGCCCGAAAAAAGGAGGCAAATTTGCACCTTACAGACAATCTGAAAGAAGACATATTTACGATAAATATACCGCACAGATCTTAAAAACAGATTATGCGTACATTGCTTTTGATACTGCTGAAGAACTGGATACCATCCGTGCCGAATACGAAGCCAGAGGAGAGGTTTTTTCTTATGATAACAGAACAAGAAATCAGCTTAGAAACAGTTTAACGCTTTCTGAAGAAGAAGTTCAGAAATTACTGGATGAAAAAACGCCTTATGTTGTAAGATTCAAAATGCCGGTTGACCGCACTTTAGGACTTACGGACATTATTCGTGGGAATTTCTCGGTCAATACAGACACTTTAGACGATAAGGTTCTGGTAAAAAATGACGGAATGCCCACTTATCATTTCGCCAACATCATTGATGATCACGAAATGGAAATTTCTCACGTAATCCGTGGTGAAGAGTGGCTGCCTTCTTTAGGTTTACACACTTTATTGTATGAAGCAATGGGTTGGGAAGCACCTCAATTTGCGCATCTTTCTTTGATTTTAAAACCTGAAGGAAAAGGAAAACTAAGCAAAAGAGATGGCGATAAATTCGGATTTCCTGTATTTCCTTTGAATTTTACAGATCCTGTAACAGGAAATGTTTCTAAAGGGTATAGAGAAAGCGGTTATCTTCCTGAAGCATTCATCAATATGGTTGCACTTTTGGGATGGTCTCCTGCAGACGATAAAGAAATTTTATCTCTGGATGAAATGGCAAAAGAATTTGATCTGAATAAAGTTCATAAAGCCGGAGCAAGATTCAGCAAAGAAAAAGCAGAATGGTTCAATCATCAGTACATCCAGAAAACTTCGGATGAACAATTACTGAATATTCTTAAAAATTCAGATTTAAATTTAACACTTTCAGACGAGAAACTGTTAAAAGTAATCAAGCTGATGAAAGAAAGAGCCACTTTCCCAAAAGATATTTACGAAAGTGGAAAATTTTTCTTCGAAGCTCCCACTTCCTATGACGAAAAAGCATCCAAAAAAGCATGGAATGACGAAACTTCGGCAATTTTAGCAGAATTATCCTCAAATCTTCAGGAAGCAGATTTTAATGCTGAAAATCTTAAGCAGACGGTTCATGATTTCGCGGAAAATAAAGGTCTGGGAATGGGTAAAGTGATGATGCCACTGCGTTTGTCTTTAGTAGGAGAACTTAAAGGACCGGATGTTCCGGACATCATGGAACTTCTTGGAAAAGAGGAAACTACCTCCAGAATAAACAATGCAATAAATAATTTTAAATAGATTTTGATAATTTTTCATAAATTTGAAAGATTTAATTTACTTCAAGAATGGAATATTTAAGTTTCGAACTTCCTATAAAAGAATTAATGGATCAATACCAAACCTGTTCTTTAGTAGGAGAAGAAAGTGGTGTTGATGTAAAATTAGCATGCAGCCAGATCGAGGATAAAATCATAGAAAAGAAAAAAGAAATCTATGGAAATCTTACCCCTTGGCAAAGAGTACAACTTTCCCGTCATCCGGATCGTCCTTATACACTGGACTATATCCACGGAATGGTAGACAAAGGCAGTTTTCTGGAACTTCACGGGGACAGAAATTTTGCAGATGATCCCGCATTGATCGGTGGTTTGGCAACTTTAGACGGCCAGAAAGTAATGATCATAGGAACCCAAAAAGGGAGAACTACAAAAGAAAGACAGCACAGAAGATTCGGAATGCCGAATCCTGAAGGATACAGAAAAGCTTTAAGACTGATGAAGCTTGCAGAAAAATTCAGAATTCCTGTAGTTACCTTAGTAGATACTCCGGGAGCTTATCCTGGTCTTGAAGCTGAAGAAAGAGGACAGGGTGAAGCCATTGCAAGAAATATTTTTGAGATGACCATGCTTAAAACTCCTATTTTCACTTATATTATTGGTGAAGGAGCAAGCGGTGGAGCTTTAGGAATTGGTGTCGGAAACAAAGTATACATGATGGAAAATACTTGGTATACTGTAATTGCACCAGAAAGCTGCTCATCAATTCTTTGGAGAAACTGGGATCATAAAGAAGATGCTGCAAATGCTTTAAATCTAACTCCGAAAGATGCCTTAAGAGAAAAGTTCATCGACGGAATCATTGAAGAACCACTTGGTGGCGCACATTACGATCCGGAAGTTGCTTATCTGAATTTAAAAGCTTCTATTCTGCAAAACATCAAAGCCTTTTCAAAATTCACAGGAAAAGAGCTTGAAACCCACAGACAAGAAAAATTTATTGCCATGGGGCAATTTAAAGGATAAAATAAAAACCGGTACACTTAATGAGCGTACCGGTTTTTTTTGATCTAAAATTATTTGATTAATCCTAATCCGCAACATTCAGCTCAATCTGAATATCCCGCTGGATTTTCTTCAGAGAAGAATATTTTGCATCACAGACCTGAGTCGTCAATACATATTCTCCTTTATCTACCATAATAAAATTCTGACCTCTCGCCGGAACATCCACATTATAATATTTGTTTCCGCTGATCTTAACGATGAGGTTACATTTCGATTTATTTTTGATATTGATGTAGGCTTCTTTATCATTGGGGTCATGATTGAAAATATGACTCAGCATGGAAGCCGTTTTTTTGGCATGCTCACTCGGCTCAGATTTTTTGCGGCTTCCTGTAGATGCTAAATTCACATTTTTCTCAGAAGATGTGTTAACTGCAAGATTTTTACCTTTATTAAGCTCATTATTGCTTACAATTTTTTCAACCTTACTTTTACTCAGAGGTTTTATCGTAGGTTTAGCTTCAATAGAATTATCTGCCATGATGATATCCATCAGTCTCCTTTTAAGAGCATCTGTTTTTTCGTGACCGGGATTCTGCTTAATAAACCCGGCAATAATTCGAGGTTCGGAAGAACTTTCCGCTTCTTCGAGAGTATAAATAATTACTGTTTCCTTTTCAGCAACAGCTTTTGTTTTAGAGGTGCCTTTTTTCTTTTTCTGGGCAATACCCAAACTGAAAATACTTAGAAATATAATGAGAAAAAATTTTTTCATCAAATTAATCTTTAAAAATTTATTAAATAAATACTATAACGCTAAAAGTCATTTTTTAGTTTATCATTAAAATCATTATCTTTGCACGACTTAAAAATAAACTATTAAAGTTAATCATAATTTTAAATAAATAAACAATAAATATTATGTCTTATACACCAGCTGCTGCAGACGTAGCAAAATTAAGAAACCAAACAGGTGCAGGTATGATGGACTGCAAGAAAGCTCTAGTTGAAGCAGAAGGAGATTTTGAAAAAGCAGTTGACATCCTTAGAAAAAAAGGTCAGAAAGTTGCTGCTAACAGAGCTGACAGAGAATCTGCAGAAGGAGCAGTAATCGCAAGAGTAAACGAAGATAATACTTTAGGTACTATTATCTCTTTAAACTGTGAGACTGACTTTGTTGCTAAAAACGAAGCTTTCGTTGAATTGGCTTACGAATTGGCTGAAATGGCAATTTTTGCTGCAACTAAAGAAGAATTATTGGCAACAGATTTCCACGGAATGACTGTAGCTGAAAAATTAATTGAGCAGACAGGTGTTATCGGTGAGAAAATTGAAATCGGTGCATTTGAAAGAATTACAGGACCTTTCCTTGGAGCTTACATCCACGCTGGTAACAAAATTGCTGCCATCACTTCTCTTTCTGCAAAAGTAGACGGAGCTGACGAGGCTGCAAAATCTGTTTCTATGCAGGTTGCTGCGATGAACCCGATCGCTCTTGATGAAACTCAGGTTTCTCAGGAAACAATTGACAAAGAATTGGAAATTGAAAGAGAGCTATTAACTAAAGAAGGTAAGCCAGAAAATATTATTGATAATATTTTGAAAGGTAAAATGCAGAGATTCTACAAAGACAACACTTTGGTACACCAATCTTTCATTAAAGATAACGCTATTTCTGTTGCAGACTACGTAAAATCTGTAAACTCAGATCTTAAAGTAACAGGATTTATAAGAGTTAGCTTATAATCTTCTAGATTTTTAAAATACTGTCCCGGTGATTTTTTTCATCGGGATTTTTATTTATGGTGTATTTCACATAATATGAATAACATAGCAATATTCGTTCATTATTTACAATTTCCAAAATATTAACATAATGTTAAAAAAATAACGTAAAAATTTGATTATTAATACTTAAATTTGTCGCCCTGAAATTTTTGTATGAAAAGAGTTTTATTATTAATATGCACATTTTTATGTTTATTGTTTAATGCCCAGCTTGATACCGAGCACTGGTTTGCGCCAATGGCATCAAAGGCAGGAAATAGCGGATTAGAAGGTTATCTTTACCTTTCAACCGACGAAACAGTTCCCTTTACAGTCCAGATATTCAACAACAATACTTTATATACAAGTACTCAGATCAGCAAAGGAAATCCTGCGCAGATTATTATTCCAAACAATTTTCTGATTACCTCAAATCAGTTTGATCTTTTTACGCCCAATTCTATGGGACTGAATGTAAAAGGAACTAAAAGATTTTTTGCAAATTATAGATTTTCACTGCAAAATCACGCTGAAATCATCACTTCAAAAGGTTTGGCAGGACTCGGAACAACTTTTTTTGCAGGAACAGTTCCCATTACAGGAAGCGCAACTTATGTAAACTCTACAATCGGAGTTACCGCAACCGAAGATAATACAACTGTTGTAATATCAGGATATAATCCTAATGTAGTGTTTTCTGACGGCACATCTTCTCCAACCAAAACTTTCACATTAAACAAAGGACAATCTTATATTGTAGATGCAAGAAGTACAGACAGCCCTTTTAATCCTACCGGACTTGTAGGAGCAAAAATAGTATCTACAAAACCTATTTCGGTGACCAATGGTAATTTTAACGGAATTTATACCAATCTTAATTTCAGCAATAATGATGTTCTGATGGATCAGGCTGTTGCTGTCAACAGATTGGGAAAAGATTTTATCATGGTGAAAGGAAACGGTAATGTAGCTAATGAAATGGAAACGGCACTTATCATTGCCACAGAAGATAATACTCAAATTGCTTTCAACGGAGCCGGAACTGCAGTCACATTGAATGCGGGACAATATTACATGGTTCCGACTGGTAATTACATTAATCAGGGAAGCGGAAATTATAACATGAATATTACTTCAAACAAAAATATTTATGTTTATCAATTGCTTGCCGGAATTATGGGCGGCGGATCTAATAACGAATTTGCAACAGGAGGAATGAATTTTATTCCGCCATTAAGCTGTTTCATGCCCAACAAAGTAGATGAAATCGGATTCATCAATATGATTGGAGGACAGGCTTTTAACACAAAACTGAATATTATTACCCAAACCGGAGCTGTAGTTACTTTAAACGGAAATCCTATTGCTGCCAACAACGGACCTTATCCCGTAACAGGAAACCCTAACTGGGTGACCTATTCTGTACCCAATGTTTCCGGAATTATTTCTGTAAATTCTACCAAATCTGTAACTGCAGGAATTGCAGCAGGAAGCGGCGCTGTCGGCTACGGTGGTTACTTTGCGGGGTTCTCGTCCGTTCCTGCAATTTCTAAAACAGGTGACTGTTATGCCGGCATACTTTTACAGGTAGATAATTCTTATGACTCTTACCAATGGTTTTTAAATGGAAATCCTATTCCGGGAGCGACTTCTTTCTCAATAAACCCAGAACTTTACGGAGCAGGAAATTACACGTGTCAGATTACAAAAAACAATTGCGAAAGCAAGCTGACTGCAATTTATAATTACACATTGTGTCCGCCAATTACTACAACAACATATACGATCGGTTCTTGTAATACAAAAGTAATTACTCCTTCGTTTAGCAATTCAACTCAAAATATTGTTCCGTCGCTTACAGGAATTATTTTGCAGCCAACTTCCGGTACAGCAACTGTAAATCCGGCAAACGGTCAGATTACCTATACTCCAAACTCAACTTTAACTAGTAATACAACAGATACTTTCATTTATTATATTCAGGGAAATGGTAATCCTTTTGATTTTGAATATTTTAAAATTATTATTAACACAGACGTTCTTCAGACCAATAATGCAAGTATAGTTTCTTGTGCCAATTCTGCAGGTAACGGAACGTTTGATTTAACCACGGCTAATCTTAGCACAAATTCAGGCACTTCGGTTGTATATTATACCAATTCTAACCTGACAGGTCAGATCAACACTCCAAACAATTACACAGGTCCTGCAGGAACAATCTATGCTAATGTAACTTCTGCTTACGGATGCGCTAAACCTGCACAGATTACATTAACTGTAAATCCGTCACCAAATATCAATACTTCCAACTTTAACGCAAATCTTTGTGATGATGATCTTGATGGAATTATTAATATAAATTTCTCAACGATTACACCGCAAATCGTAACCAACTCAGGAAGCTTTAACGTAAGATATTATCTGAATCAAACAGACGCAAATGCCGGAAATAATAATACTCTTCCCACCAACTGGACGTATACTGCAGCTACAACAGTCTATGTAAGAGTCGACGGAATTAATACCAATTGTTCTCCTGCTTTTGGGCAGATCAACTTTTCTGTAGGATCAAAAATATCTTTATCCACATTAGATTATTCCACGTTAGTTTGCGATACCAACTGGGACGGAACAGAAACCGTTAACTTAAATACTTATAAAAATAATTTCACTACAGATCCTGCTGTTACATTGAGCTTTTACAGCACTTTTGCTAATGCGCAAAATGCGACTAATGCTATCAGTTCCAATCAGATCATTGCACCTTCTCAGGTGTTTTATATTCGATTTCAGACTTCAGGAAGCTGCCCTAATATAGCAAAGATTACCTTATCACTGGATCAGCTTTCAACATCCAATGCTAACTTATCTGCTTGTGCCAATGCCAACGGAACAGCAAATTTTAATCTGACTACAGCTACTGTTACAGCAACTCCGGGAGCAACAGTTTTATTCTTTTCAGATGCTTTGCTCACAGCTCCTATTGCAACGCCTACAAATTACAATTCTTCCGGGGGAATAGTTTATGCACAGGTGAGTTCAGGTTTCGGATGTACAAAAACAGCACAGATCAATTTAGTTATCAATCCGTTACCTAATATCAATACAGCTAATTACAACGCTGTACTTTGCGATGATAATTTTGACGGAATAATCAATGTAAATTTCTCAACAGTTTCACCTCAAATTGTTACCAATTCAGGAAGTTTTACTGTAAGATATTACCTGAACCAAACAGATGCAAATGCAGGAAACAACAATACACTTCCTAATAACTGGACATATACTGCCAATACAACAGTTTATGTAAGAGTTGACGGAATCGGCACCAATTGTACTCCTGCTTTTGGGCAGATCAACTTTCAGATTGGAAACCGAATAACCTTATTGGCAACCAATGCCACTACAGATGTATGTGATAATGATCTGAATGGAACTCAAGCCGTTAATCTTAATGATTATAAAAATTTATTCAGTACAGATCCTTCCGTTGTGTTAACATTTTACAATACTTTAGCCAATGCTCAGGCAGGTACAAATACCATTACTCCCAATCAAAACATCAGTTCTGCTTCAACATTCTACATCAGATTCACCAGCAATAGTGGATGTCCAAATACAGCAGTTTTAACGGTTAATTTAAAATCTCCAAAGAAATCTGAGGTTCTAAAAAATCAGGTAGTTTGCGCAGATCAAAAAGCTTTACTGGATGCAGGAGCAGGCTTTACTTCTTATTCATGGAGCACAGGAGCAACAACACAATCCATCAGTGCAGGAGAAGGTGTTTATTTTGTAGATCTAGGATTTAATGGTTGCGTTTACAGACAAACAGTTACAGTAACCAATGCCCCACTACCTTTAGTAACCAGCGTAACGGTTACAGGAAATACAGCAACGATTAACGTAACAGGAGGAACTCCTCCTTATCAATATTCATTAAATGGAATTGATTATCAGAGCTCTAATGTTTTCACAGGATTGGTAAGAGGTCCTTATAAAGTGTATGTCATCGGGCGAGATGGATGTCAGCCGGTTACAAAAGATTTTTTACTATTAAATTTAATTAATACCATTACTCCTAATAATGACGGCAAGAATGATGTTTTAGATTACTCTGATCTCAAAATCAAAGATCAGGTAAGCATAGAAGTAGTTGACAGATATGGCGCTGCCGTTTATCAATCTTCAGGGAAAAATTATATATGGGACGGAAAATCGGGAGGACGCAACTTATCTACCGGAACTTATTGGTACATAATAAAATGGATTGAACCCGATACAAAATTGCCAGTTTCTTATTCAGGATGGCTTTTAATTAAGAATAGAGAATAATTTTTTCAATTTATTTATGATTTATTAAGAATATATTAAATATTATACTAATTTTGTAGAAATCCTAATTCTTTAACTTATGAAAAGATTTCTACTCAGTTTAGTATTAATATTTTTGTCATTCAGTTCTCTCTTTGCCCAAAGAGATACCGAACACTGGATTGCACCCTACTATTACTCTACTTCTTACACACAGGCTCTGTATTTATCTACTGATTCTATTACGCCTTTTGATGTAACAATTTACAGTAACAATGCTGTTTTGCCTGGTGGAGTTGTAACAATCAGTAAAGGTAACCCTGTTGTTTTTCAGGTGCCTAATACTTATATCGCAACCAACTCTGCATCAGAGGCATTCAATGTAATATCAAAAGGTTTGTATCTGAACGGATCTAAACCATTTTTCTGTACTATGAGAATGGTAAGTTCTACCACACACGCAGAGATTGTGACCAGTAAAGGAAAGGCTGGAATTGGAAAATTATTTTATGTTGCTAACACCCCATCTACTGCAACATTCAACACATTCACATCCGGGATTCTTGCTACAGAAAACAATACTGTGGTAACAGTTACGTGGAACGGAAGTATTACATTCATTGGAGCTCCTACAGGTCTTGGGAATACGCATACTGTAACTTTGAATAAGGGTGAGTCTTTTATATTTGCCGGAAACACCACTGGAACTGCTCCGTTTATGGGAGCAAAGATTGTTTCTGACAAACCTATAACACTTACAAATGGAAACGTAAATGGTAATTTCGGAGCCAGTACTACTGCAGGATCTGATGCCATATTAGACCAATCTGTTCCTGTAGAAAGATTAGGAAGTACTTTTGCAATGGTAAGAACAAGATCCAATACATCTGATTTGGAAGGAGCCATTGTAATTGCTACTGAAAATAACACTCAGGTTTTTCTAAACGGATCAGGAGTAGCTATAGCTACTTTAAACGAAGGACAATGGTACAGAATTTCAGGAGACAATTATTTACAGCAAGGAACCTCTGACCATTATAATATGTTGGTATCAACATCTAAAAATGTATATTTATATCAACTTGTTTCTGTAAATAACAGCAGTGCAACCTGCGGTTTTAATTATATCCCGCCGTTAAATTGTTTTCTTCCAAGAAAAATTGATGAGATTCCGCTTATTAATGAAATGCCTCTGAATAATTCAAGCTCTACACCATCTGGAACATTAATTAAATTAAATATTCTTACTGAAGCTGGAGCTACAGTTTTAGTAAATAATGCTGCTCCAACTGCAGCGCAAGGACCTCACCCTCTTACGGGTAATACAGCTTGGGTAACCTACGGTATTGAAGGAGTGGCAGGAAATCTTGTTATTGAATCTACAAAAGCTGTTACTGCAGGTATTAACGGCGGCTACTCCACTTCAGGATATGGAGGTTATTTTGCAGGATTCTCTTCTATTCCTATCATTGCTAAACAAATAGGAGACTGTATACCAGGAATTATACTTGAAGTAGATGACAGTTATGAAACTTATCAATGGTATCTAAATGGAGCTCCTATTGCAGGTGCTACATCGCATACATTTACACCAACAGTAGCCGGTAATTATACAGTGAAAGTAACTATGGGTACATGTCCTCCGGTTACGACCCCTATATATAAAGTTTTTAGCTGCTTACAGCAAACAACAAAAACACTTTTTATTTGTGGTGCAAAAACGATTACTCCTACTTTTAGCAACTCAACACAAGCATTACAGCCAAGTTCTGTACAAATTCTCACTCAACCAACCAATGGTACAGCAACATTAAATCCAAACACTGGTGTAATCACGTATATTCCAAATCCTGGTAATCCTCCTGGAACAACGGATGTAATTGTTTACAAATTCTGTGGAAATGCAACTGAGTTTGTTGATTGCGAACAAGTAACTCTAAACTTAAATCTGGTACCATTTGTAGTAAATGACCGTACTATTTATGCTTGTCAGTATGCCGGAAAAGGATTTTTTGACCTTACAACTGCTACAGTAACCGATGGTGTAGTACAGACTACGAAGAAGTTTTACCCTACTCTAGCAGACCTCAATGCAGGAAGCAATCAAATTACCAATCCTACAAATTATTTTTCGGGAGCCGGATTTGTTTATGTAAACGTAACCACTGCTGAAGGTTGTGTTGGAAACGCAAAAATCACATTAGATTTTTACCCTACACCTGTTGTTAATGAAGCAACTCTAACCGAATGCTTTATAGTAAATAATGAAACCAAAGGTAAATTTAACTTGACTGCTGCAAATGTAACGGCAGAAAGTCCCGTAACTAAAAAATTCTACCCTACTTTCACAGATGCAAGCAATGGAACTAATGAAATTACAACTTTTTTAGACAACTATATTTCAGCAAATGGAGCTGTATATGTGAGAGTTTTCAACTCTAATGACTGTTATGCTATTGCAAAAATTAACCTTCAGGTAACTCCACCAAACAGATCTACCGTTTTAAAAAATCAATCCATCTGTATTGATGACAGAACTACTTTAGATGCAGGACCTGGTTATCAGTCTTATCTATGGAGCAACGGAGCAACCACTCAGTCTATTCAGGGAGTTGGAGTTGGGGAGTACTGGGTTACACTTCAAAGCAACGGGTGTTACGTGACGCAGTATGTAAGCGTTAAAAAAGCAGAAGATCCGGTAATCACATCTATTGAAATTTCAAACAATACTGCTACCGTAATGGTGAATGGCGGAACTGCACCTTACAAATATTCTGTAGACGGAACCACCAATTGGCAGGACTCCAATGTATTTACTAATTTATCAAGAGGACAGCACACTTTCTTTGTAAAAGACTCGTTCGAATGTACACCAATTTCGGTGGAAATTACAATTCCAAACTTAGTAAATGCCATTACACCAAATGGTGACAGAGTAAATGATTATGTTGATTATAAAGAATTAGCTTATAAAGAAAATCTTACGTTTACAGTATATGACAGATATGGTAACCTTATTTTCAAAGGCGACAGGTTTAATAATTACAGATGGGACGGAACTCATCAAGACAAAAAAATCCTTACAGGTACATATTGGTATCATATTAATTGGAATGAACCAAATGCTGCTAAGACCCCAATAAAATACACGGGTTGGATTTTAGTGAAAAACAGAGAATAGACAGCCAATAATTAAAATTAAAAAAACCACAATATAACAATTGTGGTTTTTTTTTGATTGAGACCAAATATTTACACACTTATTTTGTAATATATCTAAATTTTTCTTTTATTTTTGCAATAATCCTAATTCTACATTATGAAAAAATTTCTACTTATTTTTCTACTTTTTATTTTAGGGGGCAATTTAACATTCGCTCAGCGAGATACAGATCACTGGATTGCACCCTTCTATGAATCTACATCCTATTCAGGAAGAATGCTGTATCTTTCAACAGATTCAGTACAACCATTCGATGTTACCATATACAGTAACAATATCGTTCGGGGAACAGTAACCATCAGTAAAGGATCACCTCAGACCTTTACCGTTTCTCAGGCATTTATCAGCGCATCTAGTACAAGTGAAGCATTTACGGTAATTAACAAAGGGTTATATTTAAAAGGCGAAAAGCCATTTTACTGTACTCTGAGAATTGCGAGCAGTACTACCCACGCCGAAATTGTTACAAGTAAAGGGAAAGCTGGTATTGGAAAAGAGTTTTTTGTGGCTACAACTCCTTCACCTTTCAACAGCTCAAGCAACAATTTCACAGCGGGCGTTTTAGCGACAGAAGATAATACCAATGTTACAGTTACATGGAGCCCTACTGCAAATATTACATTTATTGGCGCAACTCCGGCAACTAATACGCATACCTTTACTTTAAATAAAGGTCAGTCATTTATTTTTGCAGGTTTAGGAAATCCTGCCTCCAACATGTCTCTTTTTACTGGGGCAAAAATTGTTTCAGATAAACCAATTACCTTAACTAATGGAAACATTAACGGTAATTTCGGAACAGGATCATCCAGTGGTTCTGATTCTATTCTGGATCAGTCTGTACCTTTAGACAGACTTGGAAATACTTTCGCAATGGTAAGAACCAGATCTGCTACGGCTAATGATATTGAAGGAGGATTGATTATTGCTACAGAGAACGGAACTCAAGTTTATTTAAACGGATCTGCAACTCCTGCCGCTACTTTAGATCAGGGTGAATCATACAGAATATCCGGAAGTAATTATATTAATCAGGGCTCTGGTCACAGCAATATGTTTATCAGCACAACCAAAAATGTATACCTATACCAATTTGTATCTGTAAATAACAGCAACGCTACCTGTGGTTTCAATTATATTCCGCCATTAAACTGTTTTTTACCCCGAAAAATTGATGAAATTGGAAAAATTAATGAAATGCCTGCCGGAACAGGAGGTATAAGTACAACTCCATCAGGAACAATTATTAAATTGAATATTCTTACTGAAGCAGGTGCAACAGTAACGGTAAATAATGTTGCTCCTACAGCAGCACAAGGTCCTTTTCCTGTAACCGGAAATACCAACTGGGTAACCTACAGTCTGGAAGGAGTTACAGGAAATGTAACTGTTGTATCTGATAAAGCAGTTACTGCAGGAATCAACGGAGGATTCAGTACCGCAGGGTATGGCGGATATTTTGCAGGCTTCTCATCAATTCCTTTAATTGCAAAACAAACCGGAGACTGTATACCGGGATTGGTTCTTGAAGTGGATGACAGCTACGACACTTATCAATGGTTTAGAAATGACATCCCTATTCCGGGAGCCAATAGCAACTCATATACACCTACACAATCGGGCAACTATACCGTAAGAATTACTGTAGGATCATGTTTGCCTGCTACAACACCCGTATATAAAGTATTCACTTGTTTAGAAGAAACAACACAGACAAAGACAGTTTGTGAAGGTTATCTGAATATCGTACCAGAATTTACAACATCATCGCAGACATTTGTTCCAAGTACAGTACAAATTGTAACGCCTCCTGCTAATGGAACAGCATTAGTAAATTCTACCACAGGAGTTATATCTTACACCCCAAATTTTGGTTTTGCAGGTAATGATACTATTGTATACAAATTCTGCGGAAACGACCCTGAATTTGTGGATTGCGAGCAAATCACCCTTACTCTGACAGTAAGTGAAAGTCCTGTTGTAAACGAAGCTACTTTAAGAGTATGTTTCCTTGAAGATAATGTTGCTACGGGATTATTTAATCTAACTCAGGCAAATGTTACCATCCAGCCAGGAGTTACCAAAAAATATTACCCTTCTTTAACTGACGCCAACAACCAAACCAACGAAATTACCACTCCTGATAGTTACGTTGCTCCAAATGGAGTGGTGTATGTAAGAGTAAGCAATGCTAACGGATGTTACCGTGTTGCGAAAGTAACTTTAATTGTATTTCCGCCAACACAATCTACTGTTTTAGAAGATAAAGTAATTTGTATGGAAACCAGAACTACTTTGGATGCAGGACCTGGCTTCAATGGCTACGAATGGAGCACAGGAGCAACAACACAGACCATCACAAATGTTGGAGTAGGAACATATTGGGTAAAACTAAAAACCGGAGACTGTGTAACCAAGCAAACGGTAAAAGTATATGCTTCTGAGCAGCCTGTTATTTCCAGCATTGATATATCAACTAATAATATCACTGTGAATGTTACCGGAGGTGTTGCTCCTTATGAATATTCTATCGACAATACAAACTGGCAAGCGTCTAATGTATTTACAGATTTACCGAGAGGAGATGTGAAAGTATACGTAAGAGATACATTCAAATGTGTTCCAATTGAAGTTAATATTACGATTCCAAATATTGTTAATGTTATTACACCAAACTCAGACGGATTAAACGATGTCTTAGACTACTCTTCACTGGCAAACAAACCAAATCTTGTGTTTGATATTTTTGACAGATACGGAAACAGAATCCATCAAGGTAATAAAGAAAACGGATACAAATGGGATGGTACTACAAATGGCAGAAAGAGAGTTTCTACAGGAAATTACTGGTACAGCATCAGCTGGAACGAAAATAACAAAAACCAGACTCCAATTAAATTCCAGGGCTGGATTTTAGTAAAAAACAGAGAATAATCAGCTTAAAATTTTTATTCACATAAAAACCGCAATATTTTTTGCGGTTTTTTTTATTATTTTTAAAAACAATACTATATTTTATTGTTAAATTTGTGATAAACTCAAATCCAAAATGAAGAAAATTCTATCTTTTTTCCTTATTTTTTATATATTCTCTACAACCCTTGCCCAGCTGGATAGAGAACATTGGTTTGCGCCTATGATAGATAGAACAGGAAATCCAAATCCATATCAGAAATTATATCTGTCTACCAACCGGACCACTCCCTTTCCGGTAAGTATCTACAATAATAATGTATTAATTGGAACGGTAACAATCAGTAAAACGAATCCGCAAAGATTTGATGTTCTGAGAGATTACATTATTACAACCCAGCAATCAGACTTATTTACGCCAGGTACCAAGGGACTTTATCTTCAGGCAGATTTTCCTTTTTATGCTAATCTGAGGTTTTCAGTTTTTAATCATGCTGAAATTATCACGTCGAAAGGTACAGCATCAAAGGGCAATACATTTTACGCAGCATCTGCTCCAATTACTGTCAGCAATGGAATTCTCAATTTTATGACCAGTATACTTGCAACAGAAGATAATACTAGTGTTACTATTTCAGGTTATAAACCAACCGTACAGTTTTCCAACGGAACAACCGGTCTTACCAATCCTACTTTAACTTTCACATTAAATAAAGGGCAATCCTATATTTTGGACGGAATTGGTAATATCACAGGAAACTTTGACGGATTTATCGGTGCCAAGATAGTTGCTACAAAACCGGTCAATGTCACCAACGGAAATTTCAATGGTCAATATGCAGGAAATCAGCCTTTGAGTTCAGATATTTTAATGGATCAATCAATACCGGTGACACAGCTTGGAAATACTTTTGCCCTGGTAAAAGGTAACGGTAACATCGGAAGTAACATGGAAGGTGCTCTGGTTATTGCAACCGAAGACAATACAACCATCTTTGTAAACAATGAGACCTTGCCTATTGCTACAATCAATACAGGACAATATTTCGTTATTCCAGATTCTAAATACATCCTTCAGGGTAACGGACACTATAATATGTATATTGTAAGCAATAAAAATGCTTATGTTTATCAAATGCTTGCAGGAGCCTCTACTACAGGAAATGAAGTGGCAACCGGCGGATTTAATTTTATTCCCGGACTCAACTGCTATCTTCCAAAACAAATTGATGAGCTGGGATTCATTAATGAAAATTTTGTTCATACTAATGTGAATCCTTCGGGAATACTTAACATACCGACAAAACTAAATTTAATCACAGAACGAGGTGCCGTAGTAAATGTAAACGGAGTTCCCCCACCTGCAGGAACAGGACCTTTCAATATGACAGGAACAAACAATTGGGTAACTTATGGAATCCCAAACACTACAGGAACAATCACCATTACTTCCACCAAAGCCATTACGGCAGGAATCAATGCAGGAAGTGATGCAGTAGGATATGGCGGATTTTTTGCCGGATTCCCTACTCAACCAGTTATTCTAAAATCAGGTGGTGACTGCGTTCCGGGAATTGTCCTTACTGTAGATCCTGTTATTTACGAAACTTATCAGTGGTACCGAAATGGCATTATAATTCCTGGCGCCACCTCTCCTACCTTCACTCCAACACAATCGGGTTTCTATACATGCTCAGTAACGATGGGAAGCTGTGCTCCGCTCGTTACAGTACAATATAAGGTGCTAAACTGTTTAAAACAAACGACTGAGACTTTAAATATATGTGATGTAAAAACTATACCGCCTACTTTTAGTACTTCTACACAGACTCCGGTGCCTTCAACCGTTGCTATTACTACGCCGCCTTCGTTAGGAACTGCTACAATAAATACAACAACAGGAATTATTACCTATAATGCAACAAACCCTTCTGCCGGAGGAACAGATACCTTTACTTACACATTCTGCGGTAACGATCCCGATTTTCCGGATTGTGAATCTATAACAGTTACCATCAATATACAGCCGGTAACAGTTACCAATACAACACTAACATCATGCAATGTCAATAGTGTAGGAATATTTGACCTGACTACGGCAAACGTAACTGTGAATACTCCCGTTGTGAAAACTTACTATACGAGTTTGCTGGCGGCACAAACAGAAAATGCTGCCGGAGAAATTACCAATCCGACCATTCATTCCGCTCCAGCAGGAACCTTCGTTTATGTTGTTGTTAAAAATCCTACGGGATGCAAAAACATCGCTCAGATTACTTTAAATTTATTTCCGTTAGCTGTTGTAAACGCAGCAAACATAGGAATTCAATGTGATGACAACTTAGACGGAGTGGTAAATGTTGTATTATCAAATATTACTCAGCAAATCCTTAACAATCCGACCTATTTTACAACTGTAAGATATTATGCTCAGCTTTCAGATGCCAATCTTGGTAATAATAACACACTTCCAAATAACTGGAGTTTCAGTGCCAATACAACAATATATATTCGCGTAGACTCTCCCGATGGATGTGCACCTGTCATTCAACCTGTAAATTTTACGGTTGGAGCTAAGCTCAGCTTGCTGACAAACTTGCTGGTAACAACCTATTGTGATGATGATCTGGATGGCAGCAAACAAGTTAATCTTTCTCAGTTCATCAGTCAATTTACGACAGATCCGCAGGTTTCTGTAAGCTATCACGCTACTTTAGCAGATGCACAAAATGATGTCTCGCCTATTAATGGAACTGTTACTCTCACCGGAACACATACTTATTTCATCAGATTTGAAAAAGCAGGAATTTGTCCCGATGTGGCAACATTAAGAATCACTCTTAAAACGCCTAAAAAATCTGATATACTCACAGACCAGATCATTTGTGCAAAAACACAGACAACATTAGATGCCGGTCCCGGATTTACGGCTTACATGTGGAGTACAGGAGCAACAACTCAGTCCATATCAAATGTATCAGCAGGTAATTATTGGGTAGAGCTCAGTTTCGACGGCTGTGTTTATAAACAGTTTGTTACAGTTACAGAATCTATATTGCCCGTGATTACTTCTATTGAAATTAACGGATCTACCGTAACAATAGGCGTGAGCGGAGGAAATCCTGCCTATGAATATTCTCTGGATGGCTTCAACTGGCAATCTTCAAATGTTTTCACAAATGTAACCAGAGGAACATATACCGTTTATGTAAGAGATTCCCTGAAATGTGAAGTTGTAAAAGAAGAATTTGTGATCATTGACCTGATTAATACTATTACACCAAATGATGACGGCAGAAATGATGTAATCAATTATTCTTCGTTAATGAATAAGAAAAATCTGGAGTTCAGAATTTTTGACCGTTATGGAGCGGAAGTTTTCCGAGGTACACCCACTAATAAGTTTACCTGGGACGGAACAATGAAAGGAAGACCTGTTCCTACAGCAACCTATTGGTATTTTATAAGCTGGACAGAACTTGGAGGCGTAACGACCGTAAAATATTCAAGCTGGCTTTTGGTAAAGCATAGAAACAATAGTCTTTGGGACAGATAATTTTATAACATTCCTTAACAGTTATTTTTAAAGTTTAATAAAATTTTAACCCTTCGGTTGAATAATATCAGCAAAGACTACTGTAATCTTATGTACTTTTGCATAAGATATGAATAAACTCATTACAATTTTATTACTTGTATTGGTAAGCAACTTTCAAGGGCAGATTTTTACCGGAGAGGTCTTTTTAAGAGACAATTCGGTACTGTACCTTAATCAGGTTTATGTTACCAATATTAATAAGCACAAAACTGTGCTTACAAGCTATAACGGAGATTTTAAGCTGTATGCTGAGCCGGGTGACGTAATCAGATTTACTTCTATTGTTACCGAGAGGAAAGATATCACACTTACTCCACAAATGCTGAATTCAAAAAACCTGATAGAATTAAAGGTGGCATATCATGACATTCAGGAAGTGGTCATCAGCAGATTCAGACCTACAGGAAATTTAAGATATGATGTAAATTCCATCAGAAAAGAAGATAAAGCTCTTGCCATTAAAAAAGCAATCGGTTTACCTGAACCCAAAGGTGACGGTACTCCTCCTGAACTTCCGGTTGCGGGATTTCGTGATGGTGGTCTTACCTTAAGTATTGAAAGTATTTTTGATGTCCTGTCCGGAGAGAGAAAGAAAAAACAGCGCCTTGCAGCTTATGAGAGAATGCAAAATTCTGTCACCCAGATTAAAAATTATTTAGGAAAAGACTATTTTACAAGATTTAAAATTCCCGAAAATTTAATTGATAACTTTCTGCAATTTGTCTATACCTCAGAAAATATTGAAGTATATGTACAGACCGGAAATTTTGAAGCTGTAAAGCTTCCAATAGAAAAATATCTGCCTATCTATCAGCGCCGACTTAAAAACTCACATTTACAGGAAGTTATCAATTAACTTATCTTGTATAATTATGTATTAAAAAACACAACGAAGGAAAAATTATTAATTTAAAGTGATTTATTTTCTATATTTTATTTAATTTTAATGAAAACTAATAATTCATTATTTTTTAAATTAAATATTTGAAATTAACTTCACTTCACCAATTAAAATATCAATGAAAAAGTTAGTTTTACTTTTTACAAGTCTCGTTTTTGTATCTTATTCTGCACAACGGAAAAATAAGGATTACAGCGATATTCTTAAAAGCAAAAACATTTACGAAATCAACGCATTTCTGAGAGATGCCCATCCTGATGATCCTAAAAGATCTGTACTCAAGCCAAGAGTAATGGCAATGATGAAGGATTATATCAAAGATGCACCGCCCGGCGACAGAAAGGTAAAAGAAATGCAGGAAAATCTTGCAAGACTTAAAAGAGGACCTTCTACCAAGATTTCTTTTGAAGAATTTAACGCTATTATCAAGCAGAAACAAATTCAAAAATATCAACAGCAGCTTCAGGTAGGACAAGCGGCTATAGTCTATACACCCAGTACTCCTCAAAATGTGTACATTGCAGCTTCGGCATCAACAAAAGCTTCTGCCGCACCAATTCCCGATACAGAAGCATCAGAGTTTAATATGCTTATGACTGAAAATCCTGTTGAGCATAAAAATAAAACTGTAAAAATTCTCAATTCATTATTTGACAATGATCCCAATGCAAAAGAATGTATTGTTTTAATTCAGAACAAATCAGACTGTAACATCATTGTAAGAATTGAGGGAATAGGACATACCAAATACAGACTTCCCGTTCCGGCTAACGGAGATAACTCAATCGTGGTAGAAAAGGGTGACTATCTTTTATCCAGCCTCGTTTGCGGCGCTCAGTATGCATCTCAGAAAACCATTCAGAAACCTTTGATGATTGCTTTAGGAAACTCTTCCAAATAATCATTCCCAATATTAAATAGTCATTCCTTAAAAAGCTAATTTTTCATTTTGAAAATTATACTTGCCTAAAAAGATTTTGAAAACAAGTTCAAACCAAAGGATCAATTGTTTTTTAATTTGGTTAAATCTCATTTTTAAATTGTATCCAATCCCTGCTAATAAGGCATTATGAATATCTCCAGCCACTCCTTTTAGTAAGTTTAATCCTAAGGAGTGGTTTCTTTTTAAATGTGAGATACAAGGCTCTATGGCTGCTCTTGCTCGGAATCTTAATCTTGCTGCTTGCTGCCCATATCTTGTTTTCTCTTTTTTTGTGGGAAGCAGAATTGCTGTTCCCTCGACTTCTTTTATTCCTCTAAATCCTCGGTCTGTAGACGCTTTCTTAGGTCTTGTTCCTCCAACGGATTTTCTTACCCTCTCACTTTGTGCCAATGATTCTTCCAGTGTTTTGCTATCGTGAGGATTGCCAAGAAATCTTTTTACCGAGGTGATGATGCCTGTTTTCCTATCTCTTACTACCGCTACTTTGGTCCCAAATTCGTATGCTTTTCCCGATTTGCCTTTCGCAATACACGCAACTTGTGGCTCGTGAAGACTGTAAACTTTATCTCTTGTATCTCGTTCCTGAGTGAGTGCTTTGAGGTAAATTTTAAAAACCTCTTCATAGCCTTTTAAAATAGTCGAAGGTAGCTTCCTTTCTAGTTCCCGAAGCACTCTTTTGCCGATCGTTCTAAGTTTTTTTCTTGCCATTCTGGCTTTCTTCTTCCTTCTCGGATGATGTCCAAAGTAAGCATCCCTCAGAAGTTGTTTGCTTACTCTCTTGTAGCTTTGTCTTTGGACAATGCCCTCTTTTTCGGCTATTTTTACGCAATTATCAATCACTTTTTTTGCCAGTTTGGCATCAGTAGGAAACGTGATATTCTTCTCCTGAACAGTAGTATCAATCTGAACTTCATCTTCTGTTTTGGCTTTGGGATGAAGTGAAATGCTTTGTCCCAAAAGAAATTCTAAACCACTCTCTCCAATTCTCTTTCTAAAGTGTACAAAATTGCTCGGGTCAAAAGGCTGCTCGGTCTGAAAAAAGGTTTCTCCTGTAAAATATTGCCAATAAGCATTCTCCACCCATCTTTCTACAACACTCTCATCGCTTTCTTTAAACATCTCCTTGAGCAAAAGCATTCCTGCTATTTTACGGATAGCAATAGAAGGTCTTCCGCTTTCTGAAAATAATTTCTCAAACTCTGACTCCATTTTATCCCAGGAAATCTCACCTGCCAATTTTACCAACGGATGCTCCATATTAATGAGTTCCGTAAGCCTGGTTTTGAATAAATTCTGCTGTAAATCCGGAGTTATTTTCCCTAACATTTTGCCGATTTTTATACCCTAAAAATACGATTTTCTGCAATTTTTCACAATGATTTTGAACATACTTTAATTACAATGTATTGAAAATCAAAATATTATTGCAATTCTAAGGAACAACTAAATAAAAAACTTAATGCTGCATAATTTTCGTAATTTTGCAGCATTTCATTTTATAATTCATGGGCAAAAATAAACTACGAAGATTCGCAGAGAATAAAATCTTACCAAATGTCATTCAGCCAAAAAGAGAAGAGGCACTAAATGGTTTTGAACTCAAAGGTAAGTGGAGAGAAAATTTCTTCAGAAACAATCAGCCAATCGTTCTAGAATTGGGCTGCGGAAAAGGAGAATATTCTGTAGGTCTTGCAAAAACATTTACCGATAAAAACTTTATCGGAATTGATATAAAAGGTGCAAGATTTTGGTTTGGTGCTAAAGAAGCCGTAGAAAACAATATGAAGAATGTCGCTTTCCTGCGATCTCAAATTGAATTGGTTCATTATTATTTTGCTGAAAATGAAGTTGACGAAATCTGGATTACTTTTCCTGACCCTCAAATAAAATTTAAACGGACAAAACACAGACTTACACATCCTGATTTTCTAGAGCGGTATAAAAAATTCCTTAAACCAGGCGGAATCATTCATCTTAAAACAGATTCTGAGTTCTTGCATGGTTATACATTAGGATATTTGCAGGGTGCAGGTTACGAAATCATTACCGCTCATCACGACATTTACGGAGCATTGGAATATGATCCCGACACTCCCCATCTACGCGATATAAAAACACATTATGAAGAACTGTTTTCAGCAAAAGGAAAAACAATTACTTATATAAAATTCAGAATTAACTAACCAAAAAACACAATTGATGAAGAAAAAATGGACTACCGTTTTGTTCTTCAGTCTCATAGTTTCTTCCTGCGCTGTAAATACTGCAAAGGAAGAAATACTTAAAAGTGCAAACATCAATGAGATTGAAGAATATCTTTCTAAGGCTCATCCTGAAGATCCTAAAAGGAAAATTCTTAAACAGCGCATCATAGCCCTCAAAAACGCCGAATGGACAAAAGGTAAAAAAGATGCCAAACCGATGGAAGCCAGACCTGTTTTCGTAGATCTGCCCAACATAAGTTCAGCTAAAAAGAACAATGAGCAAAAGGAGGAGCTATTCAAAAAAATAATGACCGAAAATTCTGAACAGCACAAAGAAAAGACGGTAAAATTGCTTAACTCTTTATTTAATGAAGACATCAGCAGCAACGAGGCAATCCTCCTTATAAAGAATAATTCCGACTGCAATCTGGTACTGGACATCTCCGGAAAAAAGTTTTACCATCTTCCTGTTCCCGCAAAAGGAGAAAATTCTATTGTAGTGAATAAAGATGAGTATAATCTATCCGGAAGCCTGTGTGATGTAGTATACCAAAATAAAAAAGAAATCGGTAAAAATCTAATGATGGTTTTGAATAATCCCGGCTATAAAAACAGCCAGCAAAACATAGCAAAGGAAACAACAAAACCAGATAGGGATTTAAAAAATCTTAATCAAAGTCAAAATAAAAATTTTTATAAATCTAAAAAAAGAAAAAACCGCTGAAATTCAGCGGTTTTAATATTTAAAAGAATAATCAAAATTATTCAGCAGAATCGAAATCTGCATCTTTATCAGCAGATACTACTTCTCCTTCTTCTTTAGATTTTTCTTTATCAGCTTTTCTCTGAGACTGACCTTCTTTGATAGAATCTGAAACAACGCTCAAGATCATATCAATAGACTTAGAAGCATCATCGTTTCCTGGGATAACGAAGTCTACTTTTCTTGGGTCAGAGTTGGTATCAACAATACCGAAAACTGGGATACCTAATTTCTTAGCTTCAGTTACAGCGATATGTTCTCTCATAATATCTACAACGAAGATTGCAGAAGGAAGACGAACCATGTCAGAGATAGAACCTAAGTTTTTCTCTAAGTTAGCTCTTTGTCTGTCTACCTGTAATCTTTCTTTTTTAGATAAAGTTTCGAACGTACCGTCTTTTTTCATTTTGTCGATAGAGTTCATCTTCTTTACAGCCTTTCTGATAGTTACAAAGTTTGTAAGCATACCTCCCGGCCATCTTTCAGTGATATAAGGCATATTAAGTTCAGCAGCATGTTTTGCAACCACTTCTTTCGCCTGCTTTTTAGTAGCTACGAAAAGAACTTTTTTACCTGCAGAAGTTAATTTTTCTAAAGCGTTACAAGCTTCATCCAATTTAACTGCTGTTTTATGTAAGTCTACAATGTGAATACCGTTTTTCTCCATAAAAATGTATGGAGCCATATTTGGATTCCACTTTCTAGTCATGTGACCGAAGTGTACACCAGCCTCTAGAAGGTCTTTTACATTTGCTTTTGCCATGTTTTCTGTTTTTGTTAGTTTACTTTCCGTCTTTTAAACAATCAACAACTTCTTTAGATGGGAGAAGCGTTTGGATGCTAAACGTAACGGGCAATGTGCTTTAGGCTGTAGGCAATAAGCTTTAAGCTTTCAAGCGGATAAAAAAATTTAATAAGTTTTTCAAAAAGCTTACTGCATATTGCTTTAAGCTTATAGCAATTCTTAACGTTTTGAGAATTGGAATCTCTTTCTTGCTTTTTTCTGACCTGGCTTCTTTCTTTCCACCATTCTTGCGTCTCTTGTAAGTAAACCAGCTGGTTTCAAAGCTAATCTGAACTCAGCGTTGATTTCGCATAAAGCTCTTGAAATACCTAATCTGATAGCTTCTGCCTGACCTGTATTTCCACCTCCGAATACGTTTACAGTAACATCGTACTGACCAACAGTTTCAGAAAGGATGAACGGCTGGTTTAATTTGTAAACCATAACGTCTGTAGAAAAATATTCTTTAGCATCTTTACCGTTTACTGTAATGTTTCCAGAACCTGGTCTTACATAAACTCTTGCTACAGAAGTTTTTCTTCTTCCGATTTTGTGAACTATAGACATAATTAATTATTTAATTTCGTTAACATTAATTGTTTTTGGCTGTTGAGCTTCATGCTTGTGCTCAGTTCCTTCATATAAATAAAGGTTCTTCAACAATGCAGATCCTAATCTGTTTTTTGGAAGCATACCTTTTACAGATTTTTCCAATACTTTTAAAGAATCTTTTTTCTGAAGTTCTGCAGCTGTCATAGACTTCTGACCACCAGGATAACCTGTATGCCAGATATACGTCTTATCGTTCCACTTGTTTCCGGAAAGAGTAACTTTCCCAGCATTCAAAACAATAACGTTATCACCACAATCTACGTGAGGTGTAAAGTTTGCTTTGTGCTTACCTCTCAAAATCTTTGCAACCTTAGAAGCAAGTCTTCCTAAAGGTTGTCCTTCAGCGTCTACCACAACCCATTCTTTATTAGCAGTAGCTTTGTTCGCTGAAACAGTTTTGTAACTTAATGTATTCACACGTTTTAGTTAAAGATTAAACATAATTTGCCCCTAAAAGGGTGTGCAAAGGTACAAATATTTTTCTATTCTGAAAATATATTTAAATTAAAGTATTGAAAATAATGATAATAAGTAAGTTATCATATTCAATAGTAATGATGACAACTGAAAATAATTGCTGTAGTGTTAATTGCGCAAAGACTTAGTAGCTCTGAAACTCGCAATTAAATAATAAGCTACAAAAACAGTAGAAAATTTCAAAATCGACGGAATAGCCAGTTCAAGATTGAAAATCAAAGCTCCAACCGCCACCAACAGTGCCATTACCCCAAAAGATGAACCCATCTTCTGGAAAAGGGAGAATTTAGGATTATCCAGAAAATAAGCCATTCCCCAAGCAAGACCAAAAGCAACAGCATAATACAATTCCAGACCAATGTTCTCCCCATCAATGAAGAAATAATTAATCAAAAAACTAATTACCGTTCCCAATCCGAAATAGATCAATGCTCTTTTCATTATAAATTTTATAGTGCAAAAATAGAAATTTTAAATCTACCAAAGAAAATATGCCCACTTAAAATGCAAAACAGAACAAACGTTAGTTAATTGTAAAAAAATAAAATACATCAAAAATATAAATCATTGAAAAACAAAATACTAACTCAAACAAACCAATCTTCATTTTATTGTTATATTTGGGATTCAGAAATTTTGTAATTTTTTTATGGAAACCCAAAAATACACTCCAAAAAATAAAGTCAGAATTGTGACGGCCGCGTCGCTATTCGACGGTCACGATGCTGCCATTAATATTATGCGCCGTGTCATTCAGGGAACAGGATGTGAAGTCATTCACCTTGGACACGACAAATCCGCTGAAGAAGTGGTGAATACTGCGATTCAGGAAGACGCAAACGCCATTGCATTAACCTCTTATCAAGGTGGCCACAACGAATATTTTAAATACATCTATGATCTTTTAAGAGAAAAAAATTCACCGCAAATCAAAATTTTTGGCGGCGGTGGCGGTGTCATTCTGCCGGAAGAAATCGAAGATATTATGTCTTACGGAATCGACAGAATTTATTCTCCGGATGACGGCCGTGAACTTGGTTTGCAGGGAATGATTGATGATTTGGTTCAAAAATCAGACTTCGCAACAGGAAAAGATATTGATGTAAAAGATCTGGATTCCATCAGTTTTGAAAACTCTACAAGCATTGCGAAAATCATTTCAGCAGTTGAAAATTTTTCAGAAGAAAAACCTGAACTGGTAAAAGCGATCGACGAAAAATCAAAAGACTTACATATTCCGATTATCGGAATCACAGGTACTGGTGGAGCCGGAAAATCTTCTTTAACAGACGAATTGGTAAGACGTTTCCTGCGTTCAAACACCGATAAAAAAATTGCCATCATCTCCATCGACCCTTCCAAAAAGAAAACCGGAGGTGCACTTTTGGGGGACAGAATCCGTATGAACGCGATCAATGATCCAAGAGTTTATATGCGTTCGATGGCGACGAGAGAAAACAACGTTTCTGTTTCTCCGTTCATTCATTCCGCATTAAATGTGTTGAAACTGGCTCATCCTGATGTTATTATCCTTGAAACTTCAGGAATCGGACAATCAGGTTCGGAAGTATCTGATTTTGCGGATGTTTCAATGTATGTTATGACTCCTGAATACGGGGCTTCCACGCAGCTGGAAAAAATCGATATGTTGGATTATGCAGATTTGGTCGCTTTAAATAAATCTGACAAACGTGGCGCTCTTGATGCGCTTCAAGCCGTAAGAAAACAGTTCCAGAGAAACCATTTGTTGTGGGAAAGTCCGCTGGACGATATGCCGGTTTATGCGACAAAAGCATCTCAATTCAATGATCATGGAACAACAGAATTATACAACAGATTAATTGCAAAAGTCAACGAAAAATTTGCTGATTTAAACTTACAAGGTTTTGTTGAACAGGAAATTACAGATGAAGTAACCATTATTCCGCCAAAGAGAGTCCGTTACCTTTCCGAAATCGTTGAAAACAACAGACAATACGATGCGAATGTTGAAAAACAGGCTGAGTTAGCAAGAAAAATGTATCATATTGAAGGAGTAAAAAACTTCCTTTCTAATGAAACTTTAGATACTGAATATCAGAAAGCTGAAAAGGAACTTCAACAGGAAAACATAGACTTCTTAAAAACATGGGACGATACGAAAGAGGCTTTCAAAGCTGAATTTTATTCATATTTCGTTCGTGGAAAAGAAATTAAGGTTGAAACCTCAACAGAATCTTTATCTCACCTAAGAATTCCGAAAATTGCGTTACCAAAATACAACGATTGGGGCGATCTCATCAAATGGAAAGGTCAGGAAAATCTTCCGGGAAGTTTCCCTTACACTGCGGGAATTTATCCTTTCAAAAGAACCGGAGAAGATCCAACAAGAATGTTTGCCGGAGAAGGAGGACCTGAAAGAACCAACAGAAGATTCCATTACGTTTCTGCGGAAATGCCTGCAAAACGTTTATCTACGGCCTTCGACTCAGTAACTCTTTACGGACAAGACCCTGCTTTACCGCCGGATATTTATGGTAAAATCGGAAATGCGGGTGTTTCTATTGCGACTTTGGATGATGCTAAAAAACTGTATTCAGGATTTGATTTAGTGAATGCATTAACTTCGGTTTCAATGACGATTAATGGTCCGGCTCCGATGTTATTGGCTTTCTTTATGAATGCAGCCATCGACCAGAATGTTGAAAAATATATTGTTGAGAATAAGCTTGAAGCAAAGGTTGAAGAAGTTTTAAAAGCGAAATTCGACGACAAAGGTTTAGAAAGACCAAAATATAACGGTGAATTACCGCCTTCCAATAATGGTTTAGGTTTAAAACTTTTGGGAATTACTGGTGATGAAGTCATTCCAGCCGATGTCTATGCTGAAATTAAAGCTAAAACGATCGCAACCGTTCGCGGAACTGTTCAGGCAGATATTTTAAAGGAAGATCAAGCGCAGAATACCTGTATTTTCTCTACTGAATTTGCTTTGAGATTAATGGGCGACGTTCAGGAATATTTCATCAAAGAAAAAGTAAGAAACTTCTACTCTGTTTCCATTTCAGGATATCACATTGCGGAAGCAGGAGCCAATCCGGTTTCTCAGTTGGCATTTACTTTGGCAAACGGTTTCACGTATGTGGAATATTATCTGTCAAGAGGAATGGACATCAATGATTTTGCACCGAACTTATCGTTCTTCTTCTCGAATGGTATCGACCCTGAATATTCAGTAATCGGACGTGTGGCAAGAAGAATCTGGGCAAAAGCAATGAAGCTGAAATACGGTGCCGACGAAAGAAGCCAAATGTTGAAATATCACATCCAGACTTCAGGACGTTCTCTTCACGCGCAGGAAATTGATTTCAACGATATCAGAACGACTTTACAGGCATTGTATGCAATCTATGATAATTGTAATTCACTGCACACCAACGCTTACGACGAGGCAATTACAACTCCGACTGAACAATCCGTAAGAAGAGCAATGGCAATTCAGCTAATTATCAATAAAGAATTAGGTTTAGCGAAAAATGAAAATCCGCTTCAGGGTTCATTTATTATTGAAGAATTAACGGATTTGGTAGAAGAAGCAGTTTACGCAGAATTCGACAGAATTACAGAAAGAGGCGGTGTTTTGGGTGCAATGGAAACGATGTACCAACGTTCAAAAATTCAGGAAGAATCGATGCATTACGAATGGCTGAAACACACCGGAGAATATCCGATCATCGGGGTAAATACTTTCCTTGGAAAAGACGGTTCGCCAACGGTTCGCCCGGGAGAAGTTATCCGTTCGACTGAGGAAGAAAAGCAGTTCCAGATTGAAATGCTTCACAATTTCCAGAAATCTAATCAAGATAAATCCGAAGAAGCTTTAAAAACATTACAACACGCTGCCATCAATCAGCAAAACTTATTCGAAGTGATGATGGATGCCGTGAAATACTGTTCTCTTGGACAGATTACCAATGCTTTGTTTGAAGTAGGCGGTAAGTACAGAAGAAATATGTAGTCCGGTCCTTGTCGGAAAGACAATTGTTGGCTACTAAACGTTTTAATAATTTTAAAATTAAACCTCAAGGAATTTTCTTTGAGGTTTTTTGTATTTTTACTTAAAGAAAAATTTCAAAATGAAAAGTTTTATCAGAACAATTTCAGTAATTTATTTAATAGGATCTGCCGTCTCGTGTAAATCGTATCCGATGGAGAGTCCTCACAAAAGCGATGTCGACAGAAATGCTGAAGAACTGCAAAAAAGACAAGCTGCAGAACACGAAAAAACAGAGGTTAGTCATCTAAATAACTTTGGAAAACCACCAAGCAAATAGCTTAAAGCTTTGTTACTAAAAACCCCTCAAGAAAATTTCTCTGAGGGGTTTCAATTTATTTTAAAATGATTTTAATTCTGGCTTAGTAAAACGATATTAAGCGAAGCGTCTGAAATATTAGCTGTTGCCCCGTCAGAATATATGTAAAGTCTTAACTGATCATTTTTATTGAAATATGCAATTCTTGTATAAAGCATTGTCCATCTACCTCCCGAATTGGTATCCCAAATTCCGTCAGGAATATCAGAATTTGACGTATTTACCGCCTGAAACACATTCCTACCTGGGCTTCCGTCAACAAGTCTTATACTCGATTTTATAATGTAAGTTCCTGCAGTTGGCACCGTATAAATGCTTGTGGCGGGATTCCAGACTCCTCCACCTACGTTTTTAACAACGGTAGTCAGTGGAACTGTTGTAAATGCACTTGCCGGAATTGTAGCAGCTGTAGCAGAACCATTACCACTTCCCAGAGATGCAATAAAAACAGCCGAACCTGACTTTGCCACAACAGATTGCCACGCAGAACCGTCAAAATAATAATATCCGGTCGTTGTAACCTGTGCGGTTGCAACAACCGTAGAACCACCAGTAAGATCTGTTACATACAACAAAGCTCCTATATGATTCGTATTGTATCCGGTTTTTGCATTCAGCTGAGCGAGGGTGATTCGCGGTGCTCTCATACCATCGGCTGCAGCAACTGTAGATGCAGTACCATTAACGTCAAATGTAACTTGTGGATTAGTAGAATTGATTCCCACATTCTGAGCCGAAGTTTTGCTCAGAAGTAAAATAAAAAGAAATAAAAAAATGTTTTTCACGGTTATAAAAATTAGCAGTGCGAATATACAACATTACCACTACAACAACAATCATAACACATTACAATTAATTTAAATTAAAAATATTCAAAAACAAACTCTAAATAGATCAACAATAATTTAATATTTGTCATTTTATCAATTTCAGAATCAAAATTTTTACATTTCCTGAAATTTGGAAGAATTATTTTAAAATAAAAGATATTTTCAACCGTTATAAATCAAACTTATAGGAATTTTATTTATTATTAATTTTGGCTGATCATTATAAATAGTACTTTTGCAACTGAAAATATATACACTCAATATTTATGAAAAGAATTTTGAAATTTACTTTGATCTTCATAGGAATTACATTCTCGGTTTCTATGCACGCTCAAAAAAGAACTGAGGATTTTTCAATCAGTTTTCCAGATACAAAACTCGAAAAAAGCTACTATAAAAACATCAAACTTATTGATGCAAGAATTGATTCTACATCATTAGGAATCGTTCAGAAAGGAGCATTCAACGCTAAAGCGAGAGTTGTTCCTACAACAAACCTCAACGATCAGTTTCAGAATTTACTCAACCACATTAATGGAGAAAATACAGAAGACGGAACTATTGTTATGTACCTTAAGCAATTGTATTTTGCTGAAATTACAGGCGCATTCAGCGAACATGGCTACTGCTATTTTCAGGCTTATCTGTTTGCTAAAAACGAAGACGGAACGTATTCATATCTTGACAAAATAGATTCAGTTATCGATCATTCTTCTATGGATGTCACCAAAGCGACAATGAAAAAAGGAAGCGAAATGGTGAGTGATTTTATAAGCAGAAACGTTTCTAAAAAAGCAATACCAACTGATCGATACACTTTCAATGACCTCAAAAATTTTGATGCAATCGAAAAACAAAAACTCAGTTTATATAATTCTGCTGAATTAAAGGAAGGAATATATCCCGATTATAATTCGTTTAAAAATCAGCAACCTTCTGAAAGAACAATTTCCAGTGCAAAATTCTACGGAAAATCCACTAAAATCATTAAGCTGTATGAAACCGTAGAAGGCAAAGAAAAAGAAATTAAAAAGAATGAGACATTTGCAATCGTTTACGAAGGTTCTCCCTATATCTATTTATCGGTAGAAAATGCTTTTGTGAAGGCAGAAAAAAAGGACGGAGATTTTTATTTTACAGGAAAAATAAAATCTACTGCAAAAACGGGAGATGTAGTTCTTGCTTCTGCATTTTTCGGAATTATCGGCGGGCTGCTTGCTTCAGAATCTACCTCTGTTCCATTCGAACTCAAACTTGATTATGTAAACGGAGGCTTTATTCCAATCAAAGAAGTTAAAAAATAATAATTCGCAGAATCTCCCTATTTTTGGGAGATTTTTTATTTTAAATGAAACAAAAAGCCATCTTCAACTGGAGTAGCGGAAAAGATTCTGCACTCGCTTTATACAAAACTCTGCAGGAAGAAAAATTTAAAGTTACCTCTTTGCTGACAAGCATCAACGAAGAGTTTCAAAGAATTTCTATGCATGGTGTTTCTGTTTTGCTATTAGAAAAACAGGCAGAAAGTATAGGTTTCCCTTTAATTAAACTTGAACTTCCAAAAGCACAGTCAATGGAAGAATATCAGGAATTAATGAGCAGTACCATGACCAAAATAAAATCTCAGGGTGTTACTCATTCTATTTTCGGAGATATTTTTCTGGAAGATTTAAGGAAATACAGAGAAGATCAGTTACAATCTATTGGAATGGAAGCCGTTTTTCCGCTCTGGAAAAAAAACACCACAGATCTTATTTACGAATTTCTAGATTTAGGTTTTAAAACCATTGTCACCTGCGTCAACGAAACTTATCTGGATAAAAGCTTTGCCGGTAGAATTATCGATGCAAGTTTCATTAAAGATTTACCTGAAAATGTAGATCCCTGCGGAGAAAACGGGGAATTTCACACGTTTACTTTTGACGGACCTATTTTTAAAAATCCTATTGATTTTGAAATCGGAGAAGTGGTAAAAAAGACCTATCCCAAACCAAAATCTGATGAAAGTGAAGAGGATGGAGAATATATTTTCTGGTTTTGTGATTTGATTTCAAAATGACAAGTTTTTGAAATACCGACTGCTCTGACTTCATAGGATATTTTTGTTTTCGTTAAAGCAACAGATGTTATTATCCTTATAGTGAACTAATTTTTCTCGGATTAAATAGTTTTAAATTGTATAAAATGAAAATCTTTTCGATACGAAAGAAGAATTTTACAATTTTGATTCTGATGGTCTTATTTTTGAAGAAATTATTAAGTTTAAAGAAAGTGAAATCATAAGATACAAATCGTAAAACTCTGGAAAGGATTTGTATCCTACGTTTTATTGTTAAAATAAATTATCTCAAACTATTTGTTTTTAAGCAATTTTATTTTCATTTTTATCTAAAAAACCAAATTATGAGCAAAAATATACGATTTAGTATTTTTAAAACATTTGTACAATCTAGTAATTTTGGCGGCTTCCTTTTATTCTTTGCCGTTATTGCTTCACTCATCGTCGCAAACACAACTTTAGCCGGAGATTTACAAAGTCTTTTAGACCAAAAAATAGGTTTTGAAAACGACAGTATTCACCTTAATTATTCCATTGCTATGTGGATTAATGATGGATTGATGGCTATTTTTTTCCTTTTTGTAGGTCTGGAAATTAAGAGAGAAATTATCGAAGGCGAACTGTCATCTCCCAGAAAGGCTGCACTGCCTATTGTCTGCGCAATTGGAGGTGCCGTAATTCCTGCTTTGACGTTCTTAGCCTTTAATCAAAATTCCTATTCTTCGCAGGGATGGGGAATACCAATGGCTACAGATATTGCCTTTGCTTTGGCTGTTATATCACTTTTAGACCGGAGAGTTCCGCCAAGCCTTAAAATATTTTTGGCTGCTCTTGCCATCGTTGATGATCTGATTGCTATTCTCGTGATCGCCATTTTTTATTCTTCAGGAATTGAATTGCTATATCTTGGCTATGCTTTGGCAGGCATGATTGTTTTGTTGCTTATGAACCGTTTTAATGTAAAAAATCCATGGCTTTATCTGATTCCGGGAGCATTTATCTGGTATTTTATTCATCATTCAGGAATTCACGCAACCATTGCCGGAGTTTTGGTAGCAATGACAATTCCTACAAATGCAACAGCAGAAGATTCGCCTTTGGAAAGGCTCGAACACGCCATAGCAAAACCTGTAAATCTGCTTATTATTCCGGTTTTTGCATTTGCAAATACCAATATCACCTGGGAAGCAGAAATGGCAAGCGGACTGACCCAGCCTTTAGGACTCGGAATTGCATTTGGGCTTCTATTAGGTAAACCCGTAGGAATTATGCTGGCTTCAATGATCTGTGTTAAGATGAAATGGGGAACACTGCCACTGAACAGCGGCTGGTCTCACATTTTGGGTGTTTCTTTCTTAGCGGCTATTGGCTTTACAATGTCGATTTTCATATCTATTTTATCATTTGAAGATCTTGTATATGTATCGCAAGCCAAACTTTCCGTATTGCTGAGTTCAATATTAGCGGGTATTTTAGGATTTTTTATTCTGAAGTATTCTAAACCTTTTACTGTAAAATAGTTTAGTATAGCTCCGTAATTTTTAGTTACGGAGTTTTTTTTAGTCAAAACTATTTCTCTTTATTATTTTGAAGTAAATCAACTGGAAAATCAAGAGTTCTGATCGGAAATGGTATTGAAATATTGTGCTGATCTAAACTTTTCTTGATAGCGACAATTGCTTTAGATTTTGCAACAGCAGTTTCTACAAGATTTTTTGAAGGCATAGGAAATCTTACTTCAAAGTTAATAGAGCTGTCTCCAAATTCTTTGTAGAAAAATATAATATCTTCTTTTCTGAGATTGTTATCATGGGAAGCTACAGCATCAACTACGATCATTTGTACATCTTCAAGATTTGCACCATATTCTATTCCACAATTTACCGCAACAATAGTGATTGGGTTTCGTGAATAATTTTTTAACGGATTTTCTATAATCGCTCTGTTCGGAATCATTACTAAATTCCCATCAGGAGTTTTAAGTTTAACAACCCGAAGATTAATATCCTGAATAACACCGGTATAACCATTACTGTCTATGGTATCCCCGATACTTAAATCTTTTACAAAAGACAATGCAACGCCCGAAAACGTATTGCTGAGCGTACCCTGAAGCGCCAAACCAATTGCCAAACCCGCAACACCGGCTCCGGCAAGTACCGTTTTCAGCATATTATCCAGGCTCAGAACATTGAGTGCAAACATAAGAAATGCCGATACAGTAATGATTGAGATGATATTCCCGATCATCATTCTGGCAGAAAGTTTCACTTTTCTTTTTTCCAGAAGTTTCACAATCAGTTTTTTCACTACTCCCGACAGATAAAAACCGAGAATAAACAAGACTGTTGCAATGATTATATTGGGAGTCTTTTCTATTAATTCGTTGATCCAGTTGGTAAGTTTTTTCGTAAAGACTTCAAAAATATTTATGTAATCTTCTTTCATCTTTATTATTTGTGTTAAATGTTATTTTTTTAAAATTTCAAGTTTTTTGTTTTTAAACTTCGAAGCAAGCCAACGGTTGAGCTTTTCTTCATCAACAGATGGGTCAGCAGAATACAAAACAACTGTTTTCTGATAGGTAGAATCATTTTTTGTATAATTCCCGTTCATTTTGCCTAAAGAAATCTCACTGATTCCGGGAAACAGAATTTTCACTTCGTTGATCAGATCTTTATCCTCAATTTTATATTCATTCAGCTCTTTATTCAGAAGATTAATCTTCAGATCTTTCTCAGAAACACTGGAGGTGTTTTTATTAATTTCATTTAAAATTTCAGACTTTATATCTGAAGTATTCTGCTTGATATTCAGTTTTGTATCTTCCAGCCCGAAAAGTTTAAGCTTTTTATTAAAATCCACAATTTCCAGACTGTCAAAATTTCTTGATAAAAAGGCTAGATCTACGGTTTTAGGTGCCGTATTGTAATTAATTTTTTTATAAATCAAAGTATAGCCATTATCCGTAAATTCATTTTTGATATAATTTTCGACATTCTGCGAAAATCTTTTCTCCTGCAAAAGACCATACGCAAGATAAAAACTGGGTATTGTCATCAGCAAGATAAGCGAGGTGATAATGTATCGCAGTTTTTTATCAAATGATTTATTTTCGGTAACAATCGGCTGATATTTTAGATATTTAATAATAACAAAAGTAGAAATCCCGATAAAGAAGCAGTTGATTGTGTATAAATACATCGCTCCGATAAAAAATTTCATATCAAAAACTGCAAGTCCAAATCCTGCCGTACAAAGCGGAGGCATCAAAGCCGTTGCGATGGCAACTCCCGGAATAGGATTTCCTTTATCTTTCCGGGTAATAGATATGGCTCCTACAATTCCTCCGAAAAATGCGATCATTACATCATAAATTGTAGGCGAGGTTCTTGCAAGAAGTTCCGACTGTACATCTTTGAACGGACTAAGATAAAAGTAAAGAGTAGATACTATCAAACTCACCACAGTAGCTACAAGCAGGTTTTTACCCGACTTTTTCAGAAGTTCAAAATCGTAAGTTGCGAGTGCAAAGCCGGCTCCTACAATAGGACCCATCAAAGGTGAAATCAACATCGCCCCAATGATCACCGCAGTAGAATTTACATTAAGCCCGATGGAAGCTATAAGAATAGCACACGCAAGAATCCAGAGATTGGCTCCACGAAATGAAATGTTTTTAATTACATTATCCAAAACCTTCCCTCTCTCCTCTTCTCCCTGATGCAGATTAAGAAAATTACTAATCAACGACATATGTGTTTATTTTTTCGCAATCTAAGAAAAATATACCTAAATTCTTTCATCAGCCTGTAATTTAGTCATCAGCTGTTTCAAAAAAAACGCCATCTGATCGGTTTTTGAAGTTCTTTTTTATATTTTAGTTGAAAAATACATTCATGATTAAAACTTATTTTTTCTCACTTGTTCTGTTATTAATCTTTTCATGCAGCAAAAAACAGGAACAGGCAAAGGAAACAATTGATAAAAAAGCTCTTGCAGATTCTGCACAACTCTCTTTAAAGAAAAAGATCTATCAGGTACAAATTGATTCGGTTTTCAGTACCTACGGTTTCAACGGAAGTGTGGGAATTTTCAACGACAGCACTGAGCTTTACCGAAGAAACAACGGATATTCGGATTTTAAAAATCAAATAAAAATTGACAGCCTCACTGTTTTCTCGGTTGCATCAATCAGCAAACAGTTTACATCTGCTTTAATCCTGCAGCTGATGGAAAAGCGAAAACTTCAGATTGATGATAAGGCTTCAAAATACATTAAAGAATTTCAACGGAAAGATTACGAAAACATCTCCATACAACAACTTCTGAATCACACTTCAGGACTCAATAATTTTGGTGAAAAACTCTTATTTAAAAGCGGAACAGGATTTAATTATTCTAACGACGGATATAATGCTTTAGGAAAAATTACAGAAACTGTTACCGGAAAATCTTTTGATGAAAACATGCTTGAACTTTTTAAACAAGCAGGAATGAAAAACTCCTCAACGGGAACTTCATTCAGTGGAAAAAATTTCGCAAAAACGTATGTCGGAAACGCTGAATCGCAAACGGTGGTTGATGGCATGCCAAAAAGATTAGGTAATAAAGAAATCGGAATTCCCGCAGGCGGCGTTTTGTCTACTATTAATGATTTACACATTTGGAATAATGCTTTATACAGCGGCAAAATTCTTAAGCCTGAAACTCTGAAAAAATTTGTTTCCAAAACTACTGAAAGACAGCATCCGATTCTGGGAAAGATGGGTTACGGATTGGGTATTATGATCACAGAAAACAAACCGGTCTCTTACTTTCACAGCGGTTATGTAAAAGGCGCACCTTCCCTGAACATTTACTATCCCAAAACCCAGACTTCGGTTATTATTTTATCTAATATTGCCGATGAAGAAAAGGGTAAATCTGCATCTTTCAGACCTCACAAAGAGATCAAAAAAATTGCAGATATTCTTGAAAATACACCATAAAGACGAATTATGAGCTTTCTTTTAAATAATAAAGATACGGCTTCACTTTATTGATCTGACCAAGATATTTTAGCTGACAGATAACATTAAAAACAGACCATACAATCAACATAAAACAACCAAAGAAAGAAAATATTCCTTCCGGAGTAAAAATTCCGGTAAGAAACTGATAAAGCACCGGAAATGTTTGAGCTTTATACTGATATATCATGCTGCTGAAAGCTCCTGAGCCACCTGCCACAATCAAAATAAAATTCTGGTAGTACGTTAAGACATAACGGTCATACTTTTTTGCAAGCTGAAAATCTTTCCATTTCAAGATATACCCCAATAAAGGAGCTAAAAAAATGGCAAGAAAAGCAATAAATGAAAAATGTTTAAATGTATTTTCATTGAAAAACAAGACTCCGCCAAATACAAAAGCTCCTATAATGATGCTGTAAAGAAACGTTTTTTTCAGAGTTTCTCTTAAAATATTCCTGTTGATTTTGCGTACAAAATGAGTGACATCATTCAGATTAAACTGAATTCTATACTTAGGAAAACTTAGCTCCTCCTCCCATAACACTTTCACCTGATAAAATGCAGTATCAAAATCAATGTGTTCACTACTCATTACTTCGCCAATCTGCATCACAAAATGATCTTCAACTTCAATGAGCAGATCTATCGGAAGATTTTTGGAAAGAAGATAATTTCTTATTTGCCGGATCTGAAATTCGTTCATATTTGTTTGATTTAAGTTTAATTAAAATGGCAGTTTTGAAAACTTCATCATTTTCATGGTCTTTTTTGCTGACTTTACAAATCTCATCTGCATCAAAAATCCAAATGTGTAAAACCAAATGGTTATAAGCAATATAAGAAAGGATGCAAATCCAACAGAAGAATTCCCTGTTAAGAAATTGTGTATTTCCTCTGATAAAGCATTATAAGTATTTCCTAGTACAATAGTAGCAAAGCCTGCTAAAAACACCAGAATATTACCGTTTTGATAAATATTCAACCTGATCTTCGGATTATTTTTTGAAAATCGAAAAACATTAAAATTGATAAGATAATGCATTCCCGCAATTGATAAATAAATGATGATAATACAAGGCAATACTTCAGTGAAAATCTCATTTGAAACCGAGAAAGCCAACAAATACAACAAAAAAACCAAAGAAGCTGTTGCGATGAAACTTGATAAGAGAATTTTATTAAGCTGTCGGGTTTTTATTTCTTTAACAAACTGAGTAGTACTTTTCCCGTTGTAATAATAGCTTTCGGTCAAATCTTCTTTCCAGAATTCTTTTACTTTAGCGAAGGCATCCCCGAAACACATCGCCTTGGTTTGGCATAAATCATTGACGTGTGCTACAAAATGATCTTCAACCTCCATTAGAAGATCTACCGGAAGATTTTTAGAAAGGAGATAATTTCTTATGTCTAGAATTTGAAATTCGTTCATCAGGTAAGACAATATTTTTTTAATTAAGGATACAAGACTGAGATCTTTACTTCCAGATGTTTTTAATTTAGTAACTGAAGTTTTTTTATTGCTTTTTTATGCTCAATAAAATTCAAGATGCCAAAAATTCCAAACGAATAAAGAAACAAACGATACGAAGACAATAGCATTAAAGTTATTACCGATACATTGTTTTCTGATTTAAAAAAATTATAAAGATATTCTCCTCCATTCATTATTAACTGGCTCATTCCAAAAAAACAGATCATCAATAAAGTAAGATTTTGCTGATAAAGCGTATAATTAATCTGTCCTTTATATTTGTAATCTTTTCTAAAATAGTTTTTAAACTTTAAATTGAAAAAATACAGCAGAACAGCAGCCAATAAAAACATCAAATGACTTATTACAAAATATATTTTGAAAGACTCCAGGCTTACTGATAAAGAAATCATTAAAAAGCTTAATCCAAAAAATAACAATCCGAATAAAAATGATTTAAAAAGAATACTGTTAAACCTCTGCTTCATAATATTCTTTGCAATTTGCGAGAGTTTTTCGCAACCACAAAACATCCAATATGTTGTTAAGGAGAAGTTTTCTCTCCACATAAGTTCAACTTTAGAAAAACTTTCTTCAAAACTTCTATTTTCGTTATTCATACAATCCTCTATCTGCAAAATCATATAATCTTTAACTTCCAGCAAAATATCTAAAGGCAGTTTTTTAGAAATTAAAAACTGCTCAATTTCTAATTTTTGTTCTGATGAAATCATATATCAAAAATCGTTTTTAAATTGAACAAATATGATCTCATCTCGTCTTCCTGAGCTGCCTGCTGTTTTTTTCCCTTATCAGTAAGAAGGTAATACTTCCGGTTTCTGCCGTTGATTTCCTGAACTTCAGACATAATGATCCCGTCCGCTTCCAATTTATGGAGGAGAGGATATAATGCTCCTTCCGTCATTTCAAGTTCGCCTTCTGTTAATTCTTTTGCACGCTGTGTGATTTGATAGCCGTACATTTTCACTTCTTTCGCAAGCAGTTTTAATATAATATTCTGAAGCGTTCCTTTATATAGACTGTTTTTTTTCATTCCGAATTTAATACCTTACAAATCTATGCATAATTTTCTTATGTATATAGGTTATTTTAAATTTATCTTACGAATGTGACCAATGATGTAACTTCATAAATCTTATCTTTGCAGCAAATGATTGCAGCAGAAAAAATAATTTTAGGCATTGATCCCGGAACCGCCATTATGGGTTTTGGGCTGATTTCAGTAAAAAAAGGCAAAATGGAAATGATTTCCATCCATGAACTGATCCTGAAAAAATATCCCAATCACGAAACCAAGCTGAAATATATTTTTGACAAAACATTAGCACTTATTGACGAATTCCACCCAGACGAAGTGGCATTAGAGGCTCCTTTTTATGGTAAAAATGTACAGTCAATGCTAAAGCTTGGAAGAGCACAGGGAGTGGCAATGGCAGCCAGCTTACACCGTAATATTCCAATTACAGAGTATTCTCCTAAAAAAATAAAAATGGCAATCACAGGAAACGGAAATGCCAGTAAAGAACAGGTTGCAGGAATGCTGCAAAACCTTTTAAATCTTAAAGAATTCCCCACAAAATACCTGGATGCATCTGACGGACTGGCGGTTGCGGTCTGTCATCACTTTAATTCCGGTACGCTAACAGATACGAAATCTTACACCGGCTGGGAAAGTTTTCTTAAACAAAATCCTGATCGTCTTAAATAAAAAACAGCGAGCTGAATATAAATTTTTTATTCAGGTTTGAAAATATTTTTGCCGGAGATATTAAAAATCTTACATTTGCAGTTCCTTAAAGGGGAGGCATTACGTTCTTTTAAATTTCAGCCGACATAAAGTTGTGGTTAATGTAATTTAATCGTTCTTTATAAAAACAATTTAAAAAGATATTAAACTCCTTTTCAGGCTACAAAATTTTATATCATGCCGGATTTAAAAATTCAGGAAGCAAAACTGCTTTTTAATAAAATTCGCTCTAACCCAAAAAGCTATGATTTAAAAACTAGTACGGAAGGAATAACAGGCAACGATGAAAAAATTAGTTTCAGAATTTACAGGAACGGGGAAAGAAGTGTTTTTGAAGTAACCATCGACGGACTTACTTTCGCCAACTCCACAGGAGAATGGAACAACGCAATGATTATGTTAGAAAACATCATCAAAAAAATTGATAAAGAAACTGAAAATATCAAAGTACAACAGGCGCTGGATAAGCTTAAAAAGTACCTTTCAGAAGAAAATTAAAGAATTTAAAAAAAAGTTAAAAATAAATTTGGTGGGTAACAAAAAAGGTTATAAATTTGCACTCACATTTGAACGATATGGCAAATCATAAATCAGCACTTAAGAGAATAAGACAAAACGAAGTTAGAAAAGTTCGTAACAGATATTACCACAAGACTGCAAGAACTGCAATGAAAGTCTTGAGAAATGAAGAAGATAAAGCAGCTGCAAGTGAGCAATTGCCAAAAGTTATCTCTTTATTGGATAAGTTAGCAAAGAAAAACATTATTCACAAGAATAAGGCAGCTAACTTAAAAAGTAAATTAACTAAGCACGTTAACAAGTTAGCGTAATTCTATAGTAGGCCCGTTCGTCTATCGGTTAGGACCTCAGATTTTCATTCTGGTAAGAGGGGTTCGATTCCCCTACGGGCTACTTAACGACAATTAAAAACTCTGATAAATACAAGTATCAGAGTTTTTTGTTTTGAATTTTTACAAATTCCTTCAATTTCTTAAAATTCCATCTATTCATAAACAACAAATGGGATCGGTAATTGTTATATGACTTAAGTCATAATTTCATTGTGTAACATTGCCGTAGCTTTGCATAATATATATTAAAAAAGTCTTAGTATATAATTAATTTCAATGATAGATAATAATTATTAAATATTTATTATTGAATTACATTCACCAATACAAAATATTATTATTATGAAAAGCATTTATATTACTTATAAACATAAACTTGTATCATTTTTATTGCTCATATTATCATTAATCCTTAATGCCCAAGTTGGAATTGGAACATCAACACCTGATGCCAGTTCTTTACTAGATCTAAATTCTACATCAAAAGGATTACTTACACCACGAATGACCACCACTCAAAGAAATGCAATTGTATCTCCGGCAGATGGTTTGATGGTATATGACACAACGCTAAAAGTATTTTACTATTATGCAGCTTCTACATCTTCCTGGTCTCCTATGGCAAGCGGTGTAACAGGGAGGCTAAATTTTAAACGTATAAAATCAACAGATGTTTTAGCAACCGTTATGGCATCTGAACTTGCAGCAGGAGGAGGAACTAAATATGTGTTTGACGCTGATACTCTGTACGAAATAAACGGTCAGATACTGTTTGATTTTCCTATTGACATAAACAATTCATATATACAGGGTTTAGATACTAACAATGATATTATTGTCAGAACGACAGGTAATATATTTGACGGAAGTACAGGTGGAAGCATCAGAAATGTAACACTTACTGCAACCGCAGGAAGCGTTTTTAATCTTAACAGTTCTGCAGCTCAAAATTTAATTTTCAGAGACTGTATTGTGGCAAATTCAAACAGCGTCGGTATCATTTCAGGTTTTGGATTGGTCTTTTCAAGCATTATTCAGTTCTCTGGCAATACAAACGGAATAACGTACAACAATATAACGCAGTTACTTCTTAGCAATATAGGATGGTTTGGAAATAACACCGGAACTTATGAAAGGCTGACAGGCACATTCACATTAGTAGAAAAACAAGGCGGTTTTAGTCAGGTAAACGGAACTGCTGTAGGATTTGACGTTTCTACAGCTGGTCTTACAATTACCGGAGATGCGGTAATGGAATCTGTAGTTTTTACCGGAACAAATACAGCTGGATATGTAAGAGCTTATACTACCGGTGCTTATCCTGGATATAATTTCAACAACAGCTGGACAGTGAGAGCAGCAGGAATTCCTACAGAAAGTGACAACACGGCGGTTGGAGATTTTGCTGTAGATTATCCGGTAGGAAATGGAATTGCTGTTAGTTTTAACAACAGTAACCCGAGTAATATTGTGAAAATTGGCACAGCAACTTCTGTTTCCACATCATCAAATTTATTCAGATTTTCCACAGACGGAATTCCCAACAGGTTAAAATATTTAGGAAAAAAGAAAAGAATTTTTCAAATTATTGGCTCTGTATCTTTTCAGGTACCCGCAGCCGGAACGTATATCATTTATATCGCCAAAAATGGTTCAGTTATCAGTCAATTTAAAGTTTACGGAAGAGGTTCAGCAACAAACGATATTGTTGTAATTCCTATCAATGGAACTACAGAACTTCTTACCAACGATTATATTGAGATTTTTGCTCAGCGTTTTTCCGGCAACACAGGTGATATAATTGTTCCCAATATGACAATTACGATAAAGTAAATTCTTGTGATGATAATTGATAATAGTAAAGCCACTGCAAAACAGTGGCTTTATAATTTAGCATAAAAATTTCTACTTTACAGCTTCTTCATATCTTCTGCTGATCTCGTTCCAATTGGTAACATTCCAGATTGCCGTAAGATAATCGGCTCTTTTATTTTGATATTTCAGGTAATAAGCATGTTCCCAAACATCAATTCCGAAAATAGGAGTTCCTTTTTCTTCTACAACATCCATCAACGGATTATCCTGATTGGGAGTTGAAGAAACAAATAACTTTCCTTTTTTATCTACTGAAAGCCAAGCCCAACCGGAACCAAAGCGTTCTGCACCAGCTTTACTCATTTTTTCTTTGAAAGCATCCATGCTTCCGAATGCGTCATTGATGGCTTTTGTTAGTTTTGCTGATGGCTGCGTATTTTTTTGCGGAGTAAGTACCGTCCAGAATAATTCATGATTGTAATGTCCACCTGCATTATTTCTTACTGCTGTACTCAATTTTGACGCATTGGAAAGTATCTGGTACAAGCTCTGCTTTTCCTGAGGAGTTCCGGCAATAGCTTTATTGAGATTGTTCACATATCCTGCTGCATGTTTTGAATAGTGAATTTCCATAGTCTGCGCATCTATATTACCTTCCAAAGCATTATAAGCATACGGCAAAGGTGACTGCTTAAATTGTGAAAACGCAAACTGAGCGGTCATAACTGCAGTAAGTGCTGCGATTTTAAAAATTTTCATAATGTATTATTTTATGGTTTTTGATAAAATTGAAAATCAAATGATTAAAATAAATAATCTAAAACTTTGTCTTCCAAAATCATTCCAATAATTTTCTGATATCTTCAATTAAAATTTCCCGATCCGGATGGTATTTTCCGTTGAGTTTAGGATTTTTTCCTTCAGGATCTTCATAATTCAATCCGGAATAATAAAGAATGGGCATATTATGTTTATCATATCGGCATCTTATGTTTCCTTCTTTATCAACCAGAGCAATCATTCCGCTATGATTTAGATTTTCACTTTCATCTTCTTTATCTCCAACATAAATATCAAATTCATCAGCTAATTTACCAATATAATCGCGATTTCCCGTAAGAAAATGCCAGTTTGGAGATTTTACCCCTATTCTTTTTGCATGTTCTTTTAATGTTTCGGGAGTGTCATTTTCAGGATCAATACTGATAGAGATAATTCCAAAATCCTTACTGTTGATTTCATCCTCAATTGCTCTCATATTGGTATTCATTACAGGACAAATTGTTGGACATTTGCTGAAAAAAAACTCTACAAGATATACTTTTCCCTGCATGTCTTTATTGGTAATTTTCTTATTGTTTTGATTTGTCAGTTCAAAATCCGGAACTTTCATTACCGTGTAAAGATTTTTTTTGAAATAATTCATCCCAAAACCGATCCCGAAAAAAAGTAAAGCAATGACAATAATGGGAATAATAATTTTAGTTTTATTATTCCTTTCTTTTTTATTTTTGGACATATTTTTCAGGATTTTTCTTGAACTCGTCTCTGCAATAGCTGCTGCAAAAACCGTAGGTTTTGTTTTTATAAACCGCTGTATCCTTCATATCACTTTCTGTTTTCATGTGACAAATAGGATCTACCGCATTGGCAAATTTCACATTTTGAGTTTCTGTTTTAGCTGACTTATTATTTTTTTTCTGTTTTACTTTTGGAGTTTCCTGAGCGCAGGCGAATAATGACATCGACAATAATGCCGTGAATAAAATTTTTGATTTCATTTTATTTAAAATTTAAATTAAAAATAGTTTGATTAAAAATCTGTTGATAAGTCAAATTTAATATTAAAATAGCTCAATCAGCATTATTCACAATAGAAATATGCTTTTAACTACATTAAAACCGACAACAGATTAGCCGAAATTTCACTAAGACAAGGGAGGATGAAATATTCTTGAAAAATATTCTGAATTGTACAGACAAGAATTATTGATATATAATTTTACTGCAGACTGAGGCAATAAAGAAGTTTCAGTAAGCGTTAGAATTTCATTAGAAACAAAAACATCCAAACCTGCAATTTTAATATTCTGACCGTTCAAAGATTGCTTTTCTGCCTTTGATAGCTCTTTTGTTATATAGCATTTACCTTTGCAGTAAGAGTTTTCTACAGTCCGGTTTTCACAAAGATTTTCTACGATGTAATCATAATTTACCACATAATTTATCAACGGCAAAACAGGTCGTATTGCAATGGTAAAAACGATAAAAAAAGATATGAAAAACTTCAATTATAAAATCTTTATTACAAATATACCATTCAAAATTTTATTTCGGGACAATAATGATGAATGTCATTATATTTGCAAAATCATTTCTTCATTGTTAAATGAATTTAAAATCAATTCCCTATCATGAAAATTTTAATCATCAACGGTCCCAATCTTAATCTTTTGGGAACAAGAGAGCCGGAGATCTACGGTACTGTTTCTATGGAAGATTATCTCAATCAGCTCAAAACCGAGTTTTTCTCTCAGGAGCTGAATTATTATCAATCTAATATTGAGGGAGAAATCATCAATCGCATTCAGGAAGATGATTTTGATGCTTTAATTATCAATCCGGGAGCTTTTACACATTATTCTTATGCAATTGCCGATTGTTTAAAAAACATCAGTAAACCTAAGATAGAAGTTCATATCAGCAATATTTATAAGCGGGAAGAGTTTCGTCAAAAATCAGTAACAGCAGCAAATACAGACGGAGTCCTTTCCGGATTTGGCATGAACGGTTACAGACTGGCTGTATTAAGTTTAATTTCTTAGCTAAAGATAAACAACATCTACAAAAAAACAGTCTCACCAAATTGATGAGACCGTTTTTTCTAAATTATTTTTTTCTGTTTCTCTGTTGTTCCTGTGCTTTCTGCTGCTCCTGTGCTTTCTCCATCATTTCTCTCATTCTTTTCTGAAACTTGCCTTCTTTTTTAGGCTGTGCTGCTTTATTTGCCTGAATCTGTGCATGAATCTTCTTTTCATCCAGAATCACATATTTAATAACAAGAATAATCAAAATATTAATTGCATTGGATACAAAATAATACCAGGACAAACCTGAAGCAGATGTATTAAGGAAAAATAAGAACGTAATCGGGAAAATATACATGATTACTTTCATATTCGGCATTCCTTCCTGTTGTGGCTGCTGCATATTTCCGGAAGTCATTACGGTGTAGATTAAAATCACAATCGTACATGCAATCGCAAAAACACTTAAATGATCTCCCAAGAAAGGAATATTGAATGGTAATTTAATCAAATCATCATACGCTGTTAAATCTTTTGCAAACCAGAATCCCTGTCCTCTTAAATCAATAAAATTCGGGAAGAATCTGAATAAAGCATAAAATATTGGAATCTGCACCAATGCCGGTAAACAGCCTGCCATTTGATTGACGCCTGCTTTTCGGTAAACTTCCATTGTAGCCTGCTGCTTTTTCATTGGATCTGCATCCTTAAATTTAGCATTTACCTCATCTATTTCCGGACGGATTACCTTCATCATTGCACTCAGCTTGTGCTGTTTGTACATAATAGGTGATAAGATCAGTTTCACAATAATCGTCATTAAGAAAATTACCCATCCTGCTGCAATTCCCCAATCTGCAATGATGTTGTACATCGGCATGAAGAAATAACGGTTCATAGAACCAATAAATGACCATCCTAAAGGTAATATTTCGTCAAAATTTTTGTCATACGATTTTAGTAAAGGTAAATCAAGCGGCATAAAATACCATGTAAAATCCTGATTAAGTTCGCTTCCGGTCATTGGAACAAACCCTTCAAAATTTAATTTTTTCAGGTATTCCCCTTCTTCAACATTTTCCTGATTTCCTTTGCTTTGTGTAAAACCGCTTTTAGATTCAATTACAGATGAGAAAAACTGCTGTTTAACCCCAATCCAGTTAAGCGTTTCTTTCTCTTCTTCCATGGTTGTTCTGCCGTCATAATCATAATCATTATAATTATTGAACGCATACGAGAATTCTGAATGCGACTGCTCCTGAGATCTTCCTTTTTCAACATTTCTTACGCTGTAATCCCAGATAAAATCTGCTTTGTTATCGGAAGAAATATTTGCCAGTCCCTGAGATCTCACTTTAAAATCCAAAGTGTACTGATCTTTCAGTTCTCCTGCTGTATTTAAAGTATAAATAAACTGGATAGCTGCTCCATTGTAATTGGCAGTTAAGGTCACCGCATTTCCGTTAACAACAGGCGAGAAAACCAAATCTTTGGTGTTGATTACTTTTCCTGTTTTGTCTTTGAACTGAAAACCGTAGCTCGAATTGTTTTTATTGATCAGATACAGCGGAAGATCTGCTTTATCAGTCTTTTGATCGTAAGCTTTGTATTTCAAAAGTTCCACTTTGGAAACCTGACCTCCCAGACTTGAAAACTCAAGCTTCAGCTCGTTATTAGCAAGTGTTGCCGTCTGAATAGAATTGGGTGTTACATTAGGATTGATATTGGCTGCCTGAGTAGACTTTACAGAATTTTGTGTTTGTTCTGTTTTCTGTTTTTCAGCATTTAAAGCCTCCTCTGTCTGCTGATCTTTCTGGAAATAAAACATAAATCCGAAAAGAACCAAACATAAAACCGCAAAACTGATAATCTGACTTTTATCGAGTCCGTTGTTCTGTTGCATTTTATTTTAATTAAAATTTTTAAATTTAAACAAACATGGTAATACCATGCTTTTTGAGTCGACAAAAATACTGTTTTTTTATCAAAACTCTATACTATAATGTGTTACTATATAATAAACTCAGGCTGAGAATAATCAGTCTGAGCTTATCTATGACGTTCGTAATTTCAGAATTACTTTTTTTCAAACCTTAGATTTTAAAAACCTATAAGGTTTCGCAAAACTATAAATCTATCAATCTAATTTTACAATTATTTCGAAGTACAAGCTTTAATAAACGCTCTGAATAAAGGATGTGGAGTTGCTACCGTACTTTTGTATTCAGGATGATACTGTACTCCGACATAGAAAGGATGATCCGGCATTTCCAACGCTTCAACCAAGCCGGTTTCAGGGTTTGTTCCTGTCGCTAAAAACCCGTTTTTCTCAAATTCACCAATGTACTCACTGTTGAACTCATATCTGTGACGGTGTCTTTCAGTAATATTTTTTGCGCCGTAAATATCGTTTAGTCTAGAACCGTTTTTCAAAGAGCATTTCCAGGCTCCAAGACGCATCGTTCCGCCTTTATCTACTACATTTTTCTGTTCTTCCATTAAAGAAATCACAGGATGTTCGGTAGAAGTATCAAATTCCATAGAGTTGGCTTTGGAATACCCAAGAACATTTCTAGCAAATTCAATGGTCATGATCTGCATTCCCAGACAAATTCCCAACATCGGAACTTTATTTTCTCTTGCGTATTGAGCAGTCAGAACTTTGCCTTCAATTCCTCTGTCGCCAAAACCTGGTGCCACCAAAATTCCACTTACTCCGGCTAAAGTTTCTTTAATATTTTCAGAAGTTAAATCTCCACTGTACACCCATCTTATTTTCACTTCAGTTTCCAAATCAGCTCCGGCATGTTTGAAAGCCTCAGCAATTGAGATGTATGAATCCTGAAGAGATACATATTTTCCAACCAAAGCAATCTCAACAGATTTTTTAGGATTCTGAAATTTTTTAAGGAATGTTTTCCAGTCTTTCAGGTCGGCATCTTTATCGCTTTTCAGATCTAATTCTTTCAGAACTACATCATCAAAATTTTGCTTCTGAAGGTACATCGGAACTTCATATATCGTTTCCAGATCTTTACATTCAATCACATTATCCAAAGGAACATTACAGAACTGAGCCAGTTTTGCTCTCTGATCTTTTGGAATCTTGTGTTCTGTACGGCAAACCAAAACATCTGCCATGATTCCGCTTTCCATTAGCTGACGAACAGAATGCTGTGAAGGTTTTGTTTTTAATTCTCCGCTGGAAGCCAGATATGGTAATAAAGTAAGATGAATCACCATAGAATTTTTCTCACCCAATTCCCACTTTAACTGACGAACGGTTTCAATGTAAGGTAAAGATTCAATATCTCCGACAGTTCCACCGATTTCGGTAATGATGATATCGTAATTTTGTTTGGATAGAATTTTAATTCTGCGTTTGATTTCGTTGGTAATATGAGGAATTACCTGAACTGTTTTTCCAAGAAAGTCTCCTTTTCTTTCTTTTTCAATGACAGTCTGGTAGATTTTTCCCGTAGTAACATTGTTGTTTTGAGAAGTCGGCGCATCAAGATAACGCTCGTAGTGACCTAAATCCAGATCCGTCTCCGCACCATCTTCGGTTACATAGCATTCTCCGTGCTCATAAGGATTCAAAGTTCCCGGGTCAATATTGATGTAAGGATCAAGCTTTTGAATAGTTACGTTGAAGCCGCGTGATTTTAGTAATAGACCAAGAGAAGCAGAAACGATTCCCTTTCCCAAAGATGAAGTTACACCTCCTGTCACAAAGATGTACTTTGTATTCTTTTTACTCATTAGATTAGGTTTGTGCAAAGTTAGGGGAAAAAGAAAAGCAAAGCAATTTATTTTGGAATCTGTAGTTTTAAAAACTAAAAAGGCTTCCCAAAAACTGAGAAGCCTTAACCTAAACCAAATTATATATATGAAAATTATTGTTGCAATGACTTATTTAAAAGTCTTACATCATATAGATTAAAAATGATTGTAAAAGTTAAATTAATTGAATTCTGAATTGGTCATGATAAAAGAACTTTTTGAACTACAACAAGTATTAAACAGTTTTTCAAAACTTTAAAATGATGATTGTAGACAGACAATCATTTTTAAACATAAAACTCTTTTTTTTGAATTGAAAATTATTTTACACAAAGTTTTATTTTCAGCATTTCATTTGAGATGCAAGGGCAAATCAATTGCTCATAAAACCTGAAAACATGGCTTCGTCAATCAACTTGCTGATCTTCTTTGCTCCTTATATAGTTTTTATTTTAAAAAACTTTGCGTTTAAAATATGCATATTTAGATTCAGTATGTAAAAATGACATTACTCTAAAAATAATCAGACTCAAAAAAAATATTCTTCATGCTTGAAATTAAAACAATTTTCAGTCTGAAAAATTCAAAAAAAATATTGAAATTCGCAGTATGGCAAAACTCAAAACAGCATATTTCTGTCAGAACTGTGGTTCGCAATATCCGCAATGGACGGGGCAGTGCAAAAATTGCGGAGAATGGAACACTTTAGTAGAAGAAGTCGTGGAAAAAACCTCATCCAAAACTCCCCCTTTCTCAAAATCGAAACAGAATGTTATCAACATCATTGAAGTAGAAGCCATTGAAGAACCAAGAATAAAAACGCCTTCCGATGAACTGAACCGTGTTTTGGGCGGCGGAATTGTATTGGGTTCTGTTACTTTGATCGGCGGCGAACCCGGAATCGGGAAATCTACCCTGCTTCTTCAGCTTGCCCTGAAAATGAAGAAAAAAATCTTCTATGTTTCCGGGGAAGAAAGTGCTTCGCAAATCAAAATGAGAGCCGATCGTCTGGCGGAAATCAAAAATCCCAACTGCTTTCTTTTTACAGAAACGAATCTGGAAAAAATTCTTCATGAAGCCAAAAAACTGGAGCCTGATTTTGTGATTATTGATTCCATTCAGACTCTACAGTCACAGTTAATTGAAAGCTCACCCGGAACTGTTTCTCAGATTCGGGAATGCTCTAATGAAATCATCAAATACGCCAAAGAAAATAATGTGCCTGTATTTTTGGTGGGTCACATCACGAAAGACGGACAAATTGCAGGACCGAAAGTACTGGAACACATGGTAGATGTGGTGTTGAATTTCGATGGCGACAGAAATCATCTTTTCCGATTATTGAGAGCCAATAAAAACCGTTTCGGATCGACTTCCGAGATCGGAATTTATGAAATGATTTCGCAGGGTTTAAAAGAGATAAAAAATCCATCCGAAATTTTAATTACCAAAAAATTTGAGGAACTTTCAGGAAATTCTGTTGCGGTAACACTAGAAGGAAACCGTCCGATGCTTTTAGAAATTCAGGCTTTGGTAAGCACAGCGGTTTACGGAACTCCGCAAAGAAGCTGCACCGGTTTTGATTCTAAAAGACTCAATATGCTTTTGGCTGTTCTGGAAAAAAGAGCAGGCTTCCAATTGGGAGCAAAAGACGTTTTCCTGAATATTACAGGCGGTATAAAAACTGATGATCCTGCTTTAGATTTGGCCGTAGTTGCTTCTATTCTTTCGTCCAATGAAGACATTGCAATTTCTGAACAGTTTTGCTTCGCAGGAGAAATTGGTTTAAGCGGAGAAATACGACCGGTTGCACAAGTTGAGCAAAGAATTACAGAAGCCGAAAAACTGGGCTATGAAAAGATTTTTGTTTCTAATCTGAATAAAATTCCCAAAAGAAAATTCGGGATCAAAATTGAAGAAGTGAGCAAAGTTGAGGATTTTCACGAAAGACTGTTTTAAAAAAATAAAATCTGATCAAAAAAGATTATATTTACAGTTGTAAAAGCTTTATTCATAAAACTTTAGAAGTAAAGCGGTTAAAAAAAAAAAAAAAATATCAATCCATATCAAAAATACGGAATATGAGAAACAAAATTACTTTTTTGATGCTTTTTTGCAGTATCATTATTTTTTCACAGAATAAAATATTCCAGAACAGCATCAGTGAAAACAGCCTCAACTCAGAGCAGAAAGTTAGTAAAGATCTCGCCTCAACCTATCTTTCAACAAAATATTATGCACAATCATCTTTCGGATTACAATCTGACCTTACCATAGTTTTACCGGGCAACAGAGAGATTAAAGCACAGTTTTCCAGAAGTTTTAAATACAGTAACGGAAGTGAATCATCAGTTTTCAGCGTACAAAATGAACCAAAATCTGAACTTGTTTTTTCTAAAGCAGGAAATGCAATTACAGGAATGTATGTTTCTGTTTCCGGAGAAAAAATAATTTTCCATCAATTAGACACCAATTTATTTGCTGTTTCTGTGGTAAATGAAGCTTCCTTGATTCAGAGAGATTCTAATGAAGATTTTATCGTAAACAATTCTGCAATTTCGCAAAAAGTAAATTCAAACATCTGTCTGGATGCCACACCAGTTTGTCCTTCCACCACGATCGACGTTCTTATTGTGTATACTTCTGCTGCAAGAGCCTCTTGGGGAGGTGTTTCACAAAGCAATTCTTTTGCCGCAACCGCCATTACAAATTTTAATACAGCTCTTATTAATTCAGGTGTTACCAATACTTTTATCAACTTGGTGTATTCAGGTGAGATTTTTTATACTGAATCAGGAAGTATTTCTACGGATTTAGCTAATTTCAGAAACAATGGTGACGGATTTTTAGATGATGTACATGTTTTAAGAAGCACCTATGGAGCCGATCTTTGCGCTCTGGTAACAGGATCACCAACCAATACCTGCGGATTAGGTTATCTGAACACCAATCCGACCAATTATTCTGCCAATGCAGCATTTTCGGTAACTCTGTTTAACTGCGTTGTTACTAATTACAGTCTCTCGCACGAGATGGGACACAATATGGGACTGAGACATGACTGGTTTGTAGACTCAAGTACAACACCATGCAGCAATCATCATGGTTATGTGAACCAGACTGCCGTACTTTTGGGTACATCAAGCACATCATCACAGCGTTGGAGAACAATCATGGCATATAACGATGAATGTACCACCAACGGGATTTCCTGTGCAAGAATCAACAGATGGGCAAATCCGAATGTAAATTACAATTCTGAACCCACTGGAGTTGCCATTGGAAATCCAAATCCAGCCAATGAAGCTTTTGGCTTTTCGCGATTTGCATGTGTTGTTTCACAGTTTATGCCTACATCTAGTTTGGGGACATTTGAAGTGGGAAACAGAGATGTAAAAGATTTTACCGTTTTTCCTAATCCTGCAAAGGATGAAATTAATATCTGGATCAAAAATGATGAAGCATATATTTATAAGGTAGTTAACATTCTTGGGCAGATTGTTATTTCAAGTGATAAAAAAACCATCAACCTGAAAGGACTTCCTTCAGGAGAATATTTCCTGAATGTTTACACCGATAAAAATACTTTTGTAGCAAGCAAAAAGTTTATTGTAAAATAATTTTTTGTTTAAAACTAAATCAAGAAAATCCTTTATCTTAGTCTAAAGATAAAGGATTTTAAATTTAAGCCTTTATAAAGATTGTATGAATTTTCTTGCCCACTCATTTCTTTCCTTTTCTGACGGACAAATTGTCGGGCAGTTTCTTGAAGATTTTATCCGGAACAATGAGCGGTATAATTTCCCAAAGGAAATACAGGACGGGATCACCATGCACAGAGCCATTGATACCTTTACCGACTCACACCCTGCAATACATGAAGCAAAAAAAATATTCAGTCCGCTTGTGAGACTGTATGCCGGAGCTTTTGTGGATGTTTCTATGGATTATTTTCTGGCAACAGATTTTAGCTTACATGATTTAAACGGCTGGAAAGAACATTCAATTAAAATTTATAAAGTTTTAAATGAAAATTTAGAGTATTTTCCGGATGCCTTTAAAAGGATGCTTATCAAAATGGAACACGATGACTGGTTATTCAGTTACCGTGAAGATTGGGGCATCCAGTTTAGTATTCAGAATGTTTTAAACAAAGCAAAATATTTAGATAAAAACATTCCGGTTTTTCAGGCTTTTTTAGATAATAAAAAAAAATTACAGAAATGTTATGATAATTTCTTTCCGGATTTACTGGCGCATGCAAAAGCAGAAAATGCACTTTTACAATTGGAAAGATAAGCTAAAACTGCTGATACAGATACCGATTCGGATAAGTTAATTTTTCACTTTTCCGTGTTCCGTTGATGATGACATGAACCAAGTTAATCTGGTCATCAAACAGATTATATAAAAAACTTACTGCAGCTTCTATTTTTTTCGGGTTTTCAATTTTTTCGGATTCAAGATAAATGTTAACGGATTCGCTGTCTTCCTCATAACCCACATAGTTCACCTTTAAAAACTGACTATTGGTTTTCAATTTAAAATATTCTGAACTGTAATTTCTAATGGCTTCATCGAGCTGTGTTTTATATTTGGAATCATTAAAATGAAAAGGCTTTCCGTATTTTTTGGCTAAACCATTCTCAAGATCATCCAGAAAAAACCTTCCGGTAATTTCAAAAGCTTTTGACTTTGAATTGTAATTGATTTCTACCGAACCTACATGATAAGGATGTTTAACTTTGGTAAATGACGAAAAAGAAAGAAAGCAAATAAGAATTAGAAATAGTATTTTTTTCATTTTAAAAGTTCAATTATTTTTTCAGGATTTTGTCTCACATCAAAGAACAGAAGAACTTTTATTTGCTTTTCATTTTCTTTTCGGAAGTACATTCTTTAAAAACATGAGCCGGAACTCCCTCTATCATTTCATGCTCCTCTTTGTGCACAGAAACAGACTTCACTCCCTTTATTTTTTCTAAAAGTTGCTTGATAAACGCAAAGTCCTCAGAATTTCCAGTTCTATATTAACAATCATGACGTTGAAATTTACACAAAGTTAAAATAAATTTTGTATCATCGCATTTTAAAAAATATCATCAAAATGCAGGATTTTTTATTTTATCTAAAACTTGGCTGGGAACACATCATCTCTCTTGATGCACTTGATCATCAACTTTTTGTTTTGGCTTTAATCGCAGTATACACTTCCAAAGACTGGAAAAAAATACTGGTTTTGGTAACCGCTTTTACCATTGGGCATTCTATTACTCTAGCTTTAAGCATTTTAGATATTGTAAGAGTATCCTCAGACTGGGTAGAATTTTTAATTCCACTGACGATAGTTTTAACTTCTTTGAGTAACATTATCAATAAAAATCAGTCAAAAAGTAAGTTCAATTATTATCTGGCTTTATTTTTCGGATTGATTCACGGGATGGGCTTTGCCAATACAGCAAGAGTAATGATTGCCAAAAGCCAGAGTATTGCAGTTCCGTTGCTGGGTTTTAATATTGGTCTTGAACTGGGACAAATTCTCATTGTTTTTGCAATATTAATACTGCTTTTTATTCTTTTAAATCTATTTAAGATTAATAAAAAAGACTGGGTTTTATTTATATCTTCAGGAGTTTTTGCCCTAGCTTTAAAGATGACTTTGGAAAGAATTCCTTTTTAAGGCTGAAACATTTTGAAATTTTTAACTACTTATTATTATATTTGATAATTATTTAAATTTTCTTTCATGAAACTAACTGTTACTGCTCTTTCGGTATTGTTATATTTGGGTGTCTCTGCACAGCAAATCCAAAACAACCCGGGAAGCAATCACGGCAATAAATTTGAGCAGCTGGGAACCATTCTTCCTACTCCGAATGTCTATAGAACAGCTTCCGGCGCACCGGGACACGCTTATTGGCAGAACAGGGCGGATTACGAAATCTCCGCTTATCTGGATGAAGACAAAAGAAATCTGAGAGGCTCTGAAACTGTTACTTATTACAACAGTTCACCTGATGATTTAGATTATATCTGGCTCCAGTTGGATGAAAACCAGCAGTCGTCGGTAAAAAAAGCAGATTATCCTTTTTCTTCCACTCTACCCAAAGCTGTAAACGATCAGCAGCTGAAAGTTTCAGAATTACCTGTGAAAGATAATGGTTACGGAGTAAATCTGGAAAAAGTAACAGATGCATCAGGAAATCCTTTGAAATATACGGTCAACAAAACAATGATGCGTATTGATCTGCCTAAAGTTTTGAAGAAAGGCGAAAAATTCATCTTTAAAATTGACTGGAATTATAACATTCCTAACCGAATGAAAATGGGCGGCAGAGGCGGTTATGAAAATTTTCCGGAAGATGGGAATGATTTGTATACTATTACGCAGTGGTTTCCTAGAATGTGTGTGTACAGCGATTTTCAGGGATGGCAGAATCACCAGTTTACAGGAAGAGGAGAATTTGCTTTAGTTTTCGGAAATTATAAAGTTTCTGTAAATGTTCCCGCAGATCATATCGTGGGCGGAACGGGCGAATGCAAAAATTACGAACAGGTTCTTACCTCAGATCAGCTTACCAGATACAGAAAAGCAGAAAAAGCTAACGAACCGGTTGAAATTGCAACATTAGACGAAGCTAAAAAAGCAGAGAAAAACCGCTCAAAGCAGAGAAAAACCTGGATTTTTGAAGCCAAAGATGTAAGAGATTTTGCCTGGACTTCATCAAGAAAATTTGTTTGGGACGGAATGGGAGTTTTAATTCCGGAAAACAACAATAAAGTAATGGCAATGAGCTTCTATCCTAAAGAAGCGTATGGTTTATACAGAAAATTTTCCACGAAAGCTGTTGCACATACTATAAAGACTTATTCAGAATATACGGTTCCATATCCGTATCCTGTTGCGCAGTCTGTAGAGGCTTCCAACGGGATGGAATATCCGATGATCTGCTTTAATTTCGGAAGAACAGAAAAAGACGGAACTTATTCCGAAGGCACAAAGAACGGAATGATCGGGGTAATTATTCATGAAGTGGGACACAATTTTTTTCCGATGATCATCAATTCAGATGAAAGACAATGGAGCTGGATGGATGAAGGCTTAAACACATTCACCGAATATTTAACGGAAGAAAAATGGGACAACAAATTCCCTTCAAAACGCGGACCGGCATGGACGATTGTTGACTACATGAAACTTCCGAAAGATCAGTTGGAACCCATTATGAGTAATTCTGAAAATATTATTCAGTTTGGACCCAATGCTTATGCAAAACCTGCAACAGGTTTAAATATTCTTCGCGAAACCATTATGGGAAGAGAGCTTTTTGACAAAGCCTTCAAAACTTATTCAAAGAGATGGGCGTTTAAACATCCCGAACCTGCAGATTTTTTCAGAACGATGGAAGATGCAAGCGGAGAAGATCTGGACTGGTTCTGGAGAGGCTGGTTCTACGGCACAGACCCGGTTGACATTGCTATTGATAAAGTTACTGTAGCAACACCCGATTTTGCAGCTGTGCAACAGGAGCGTGAAATTAAATATAAAGTTGAGAAACCTGTACAAAATGAATTTGAAGATATTTCTAAAATAAGAAACAGAGAAGATAAAACCATCACTTTTGAAGTAGAAAAAGACAAAAGTCTGCAGGATTTTTATTACCGATACGACCGAGGTCAGGAAAAAGTAGACTATAATAAAGAATATACCTTTAAAACTGAAGGAAGTGAAGCCTTAGATAAAAAAGAGCAGGATAAACTCAAGAACTTTACTGCATATCAAATCGATTTTGTTAACAAAGGCGGTCTGGCAATGCCGATCATTCTTGAATTTACCTTCGAAGACGGCACCAAGCTAAGAGACAAATCTTCAGCGCAAATCTGGAGACACAATGAGCAGAAAGTTTCCAAGACTTTTTATTTTGATAAAAAATTGAAGTCTGTACAGCTGGACCCTATGAGAGAAACAGCAGACATTGATACTTCAAACAATTTCTGGAGCAATGACGGAAGCACCTCTGAAACTTCAAAATTTCAGGTATTCAAGCAGAAAAAAGACGGTCCGGTAAGAGGCGGCGGCAACGGAAGAGTAAATCCGATGCAGGCGGCAGGAAAGAAAGACTAAATGAAATGGCTGATTATTTTAATCAGCCATTTTTTTATTACAAAATAGAAAAAGTTGATATGATCGTACTTTTCTCATCCAATGAGTTAGGATTAGTAACTGTAATACCATATTCTCCCGGCAGCTTATCTTTCAGGGTTATTATATATGAATTTTGTCCATATTTTTTACCTGTAAAATTAAGATAATGAAGCTTATTCGTTTTAGTAGTCCCGAAAGTATTCATAGATGCCATTTCTGCTCTTCTGAACTTTTTATTGGAATCAAATTCGAAAATTTTGATAATAGCCATAGGATCTGTATTATTGTCTACAGCACGTACAATAAATTGAATATCATCACTAGATTTAAGTTTTGTTATAGAGCAACATCCATCAATCTGCAGCTTAGATTTAATGCTGCCAAAGCCAGTAATCACCATTCCCGCATTCATAGCAGAACGTGTTTGTGTCATATGTTTTTCCAGGAGTACCGTATTTTGATCAGGTTTAAGTAATAAACATTCTCCAATAAATTCCGGTTCAGTTGCAGTTTGACCATACAGGCCGATTGATGACAATCCAATCGCAGCCAATAATAAAATAGTTTTCATTTATATTAATTTTTCTTAATGATTTTGCAAAAATATCATTTAATTCGAAACACAAATGACTTTTATATAAATTTATTTCATCAGAACACAAATAATAAGGTCTGCCAAAATTTCACATCCCTTCAAAAAAATCTGCCAAAAATTTCTTTCTCGTCTATTGGCACACAATTAGAGAAGTACAAGACAGAAATAACTAAAAAATTAAATATATTATGTCAGTAAACTTTAAACCATTAGCAGACAGAGTTTTGGTAGAACCAATCGCTGCAGAAACTAAGACAGCTTCAGGTATTATTATTCCGGACACCGCAAAAGAAAAACCTCAGGAAGGAACTGTTGTGGCAGTAGGTCCCGGTAAAAAAGATGAGCCTACAACTGTAAAAGTGGGTGACAAAGTTCTTTATGGAAAATATTCAGGTTCTGAATTGAAATTGGAAGGAAAGGATTATTTAATTGTAAAAGAGGGAGATCTTCTTGGAATAATTGGTTAAGCAGTAGGCTTTAGGCTAAAAGCAATAGGCAATGAGAGACTACAAAAGATATGATACCTGGAAAATTGCCCACGAATTGGTAAAAGAAATTTATATTATTTCTGAAAATTTTCCAAAATCAGAACTTTTTGGCTTAACATCTCAAATTAGAAGAGCATCAGTCTCTATTCCAACAAATATTGCCGAAGGTTGCGGGAGGTCTACCGATAAAGAATTTGCAAGATTTTTAGAAATAAGTATTGGCTCTACAAATGAAACAGAATATTTGCTTCTTCTTTCTTGCGATTTAGGCTTCACAACCGAAGAAAACTTACAAAGCCTTAATCCTAAACTGAATTTAATCAGACAGAAACTTATACAACTTAGAAAAAAATTATTAAATAATAATTAACAGCTTAAAGGTGAAAAGCTTACTGCTTATCGCCTAAAGCTTAAAGCTTTAATATTATGGCAAAAGAAATAAAATTCGATATCGAGTCAAGAGACGCTTTAAAAAGAGGTGTTGATGCATTGGCAAATGCAGTAAAAGTAACTTTAGGTCCAAAAGGGAGAAACGTGGTAATCGAAAAATCTTTCGGTGCACCTCACGTTACTAAAGACGGGGTTTCAGTTGCAAAAGAAATCGAACTTGAAGACAGAGTAGAAAACATGGGAGCTCAAATGGTAAAAGAAGTGGCTTCCAAAACCAATGATATTGCAGGAGACGGTACAACTACCGCTACTGTTCTGGCACAGGCTATCGTAAGAGAAGGTCTCAAAAACGTAGCTGCAGGTGCAAACCCAATGGATCTGAAAAGAGGAATTGACAAAGCAGTAACTGCAGTTGTTGAGAACTTAAAATCTCAGTCTAAAACTGTTGGTGATTCTACAGAAATGGTAAAGCAGGTTGCTTCTGTTTCTGCTAACAACGACGAAACAATCGGTGCTTTGATCGCTGAAGCTTTCGGAAAAGTAGGAAAAGAAGGCGTTATCACGGTAGAAGAAGCGAAAGGTATTGATACAACCGTTGATGTTGTAGAAGGGATGCAGTTTGACAGAGGTTACCAGTCGCCATATTTTGTGACTAACCCTGAGAAAATGTTGGCTGAACTTGAAAACCCATACATTCTTTTAGTTGAGAAGAAAATTTCTTCAATGAAAGAATTGCTTCCAGTTCTTGAACCAATCGCACAGGGTGGAAAATCTTTATTGATTATTTCTGAGGAAGTTGAAGGTGAAGCTTTGGCAACTTTGGTGGTAAACAAATTAAGAGGTTCTCTTAAAATTGCTGCGGTAAAAGCTCCAGGATTTGGTGACAGAAGAAAAGCTATGTTGGAAGATATTGCGATCTTAACAGGTGGACAGGTTATTTCTGAAGAGCAAGGTTTCACCATGGAAAACATCTCTCTGGATATGCTGGGAACTGCTGAGAAAGTATCTATTGATAAAGATAACACTACAATCGTAAACGGTGGTGGTGAAGACAGCAAGATCAAAGGTAGAGTAAACCAGATCAAAGCTCAGATGGAAACAACAACTTCTGACTACGACAGAGAAAAATTACAGGAAAGATTGGCTAAATTAGCCGGTGGTGTTGCTGTATTGTATGTAGGTGCTGCTTCTGAAGTGGAAATGAAAGAAAAAAAAGACAGAGTAGATGATGCACTTCACGCGACAAGAGCTGCTGTAGAAGAAGGTATCGTTGCAGGAGGTGGTGTTGCTTTGGTAAGAGCAATCGCTTCTTTAAATGATCTTTCAGGTGCCAATGCAGACGAAAATACGGGTATCAAAATCGTTAAAAGAGCCATCGAAGAGCCATTGAGACAAATCGTTGCCAACGCAGGTGGTGAAGGTTCTGTAATCGTTGCTAAAGTTGCAGAAGGAACTGCAGATTTCGGTTACAACGCTAAAACTGACGAATACGTAAACATGCTTGAAGCAGGTATCATCGACCCTACAAAAGTAACAAGAGTTGCCCTCGAAAACGCAGCTTCTGTTTCTGGAATGCTTTTAACAACTGAATGTGTTATCACTGAAGTGAAAAAAGACGAACCAGCTATGCCAATGGGTGGTGGAATGCCGGGAATGATGTAACAGCGCGTCGCTGAGACAATTTAATATATAAACCGTTCTGCTTTTGTAGAGCGGTTTTTGTTTGAATGTCTTTTTATATTTGAAAATAGTATATATATGTTTTATATTTACTGATTGACAATTAGATAGCTAAAAAGCAGAATTTGCGCAATATCTATTGTCATTATTGACCGCAATGTGTAAATTAGAAAGCTAGCTGCAATATAAATCAAGCTGTTATAAGATGAAACAACCAAAAAAAATTACTTTAAACAGTTCATCAGAATTAATAAATTATTTAAAGTTAAATTCTCCTAATAGCATAAAACCTTTGAAAAAAGGTGTAAATAGAAATGAAGATAGGATTGTTCGAAAAACTCTTAAGAACTTTATTTTTAAAGGAAATTTTTACGGTATAGATTTTAAAGATGTAAAATTTGTTAACTGCGAATTTGAAGGACTTTTTGGTTTTTTTTGCATTTTTCAAAATACTGATTTCAAAAATTGTGAATTTAGAAATTCACGATTTAGCCATTTAGAATTAGATTGGAGTGGTTTATTTTTTGAAAAATGTTACTTTAAAAATATGGAAATTGATGAAGGAAGTATGTATTATATTACGTTCCTTAATTGTAGTTTTAGTACATTTAATTTATCTGGTCATTTTCCTGTAGAAAACCTAAGATTTTATGGATGTCAAATTGATGAATCTAATTTTTCTAATATTTCATATTATGTCGAAGATGAAGAAATCATAAGAGATGATGAGTACATTGATATTTTATTTCAAGATTGCAATATCATGTCTTCTAACTTTCATGGTCTTAATTTAAAAAATAGTAGGTTTATTGATAGTAATTTCTATAAGAGTGGTTTTACAGATTGCATTTTAGATAATGACTGTTTTATTAATACTGATGAAATTAAAATTGAGAATTACACAACCATAGATTTTCAAACCATAATAAAAAGCGATAATTTGAATTTTACAATACTTTCGAATTATTTTAATGTCAAAAATAATATTAATTTAAAAGAACTTGTATTAAGTATGACTTCAAAAAAGAAATTTTCAACGGTATTTATATCTTATAGTTTTAAAGATTCTGAAATAGCTAAAAAAATTAATGATTATCTTAACAATAATAATATAAGAACATTTATTTGGGAAAAAGATGCACCAGGAGGTAAGCCTTTAGAGGATATTATGACTTCAGGTATTGGTGCTCACGATAAGCTATTATTTATTTCATCAGAAAATTCAATCAAAAGTAAAGCTTGCCAATTTGAATTAACAACAGCAAAAAATAAACAAGAAAAAACTTGGGAAAATATTTTTTTTCCTATTATCATAGATCATTATCTCTTTTCAGTTAAAAAAAATCAGATTAGACCTTTAGAATATGCAAATGAATATTGGAATAATATAGAAGAAATAAAATCAGTAAATGCTTTAGACTTCAGTCATTTCAATAATGAAGAATTTGATGAACTTGAATTTTCAAAAATCATGGAAAAGGTTATTCAAGGATTAAAAATTGAGGAATAATTATACCCCCGCTGCGCAAAGTCTCCTGACTTTGAGCAACCACTTTAAATCACAGAACATACAGCTGTGATTTTTTTTGCTTTGAATTAAGATCTCCGTCATTCTCCGGAAGTTTAAAACAAGAGTGTTCGTAACCTCCTGCAATTGTATTTTATTATAAACATACCTGTTTGTAACTTCCTTCAATTGCATTTTGTTTCCTGCAAGTTGCGTAAGACCTCCGTCGTTCTCCGGTGGTTTAAAACAAGTGTGTTTGTAACCTCCTGCAATTGTATTTGGTTTCACGCAGGTTGTGTAAGACCTTTGTAGTTTCATTGCGTAAAGTACCCTTGTCAAGGTTTAAAACCTTGACAAGGGTAAAAAATAGTCAAATCTTAAAATACCGCTAGTTTCCTATCCGTGGCTTCAACTGCTACTCCACTTTCACAAAAGACTATTAACTAAAAATTAACTCCACCTTACAGGATTTTTTTGCAACATTAAACCAATGTATGTATTATTGTAAAAAAATTATAATCATGCATATTCAGGTTTCTCAGGATTTTAGGGAAAAACTGAAATTCCACTAAAAATTTACCAATTTCAGCAGTTATAACTATGCAGAAAGATCATTTTAACATTGAGCCATACAGCGATAAAGTGCGAGAACAGGTTTTGAAAGTCTGGGAAAATTCAGTTCTTGCTACTCACGATTTTTTGAGTCTGAATGATTTTAGAGAAATTAAAGAATTAGTAAGCATTATCAACTTTAATCAGCTGGATGTTTTTTGACTGACAAACGAAAATATCGTATCCGGATTTATCGGAGTCGCTGAAAAAAAGATTGAAATGCTGTTTTTAGATCCTCAGATTTTCGGAAAAGGATTGGGTCTGCAATTGCTGAATTTCGCAGTAAAAGAACTGAAAGCCAATAAAGTTGATGTGAATGAACAAAACGTAAAAGCGGTAAAATTTTATCAAAAATCTGGATTTAAGATATTTGCAAGAACAGATCAAGATGATCAAGGAAGAAAGTATCCTTTATTAAGAATGAAATTAAAAATTCAAGACACAACTGTCTGAGATAAATTAATTGCTTAAAGCCATAGAGATAAGCCAAAAAAAAACACTGAAAATAATTAACAAATTATGGAACAAGAATTATTAAAAATCGCATCAGAAGCTTTAAAAAAAGCTGCACTTAATGAAGAGGCTAAAAATTTCGTTCTTCAAAATGAAAAACTTTTCAAAACATTAAAAAAAGCTGCGAACCGCTACATTGGCGGAGAGACTATTGCAGAAACTGTTTCTGCCATCAAAGAACTTAATGAAAACGGGTTTGCTGTTACAACAGACTTTATGGGCGAAAGTATCCGAAACGAAAAAGAGGCAAATGAAGCCGCCCAAGAATTTGTAAATTTTGCAAGAACAGTAAAGTCTGAAAACCTCAACTCCTCAATTTCTCTAGATTTATCTCATATCGGGTTATTGGTATCAGAAGATCTTACCATCAACAACCTCAAAATTATTTGCGAAGAAGCCAGCAAAAGCAATCAGGAAGTAATTATCAGTATGGAAGGAACCGACCGTACCGATATGATTATTGACATTTATAAAGAAGTACTGAAAACGCATTCTAATTTAGGCATTACCTTACAAGCTTATCTCTACAGAACAAAATCTGATTTTGAAGATTTGATCAGGCTTTCCGGCAGTATCAGAATGGTTAAAGGTGCTTATGATACACCAAAAGGACTTTCAATTCCGAGAGGAGAAGAACTCGACAAGATTTACCTGAATTATGCAGAACAGCTTCTGGCAAAAAATCACAAATGTGCCATTGCTTCACACGACAGTAAAATACATCATAAAGTTATTGAATTGATAGACAAGTATTCTCCCACAAATTATGTATTGGAAAGACTGCTGGGAATTTGTAATGAAGAATTACATACTTTCAAAAACCAAGGTTACCAATGCAGAATCTATGTTGTTTATGGAAAAGAATGGTATCTTTATTTGTGCAACCGTTGGGCTGAATATCCGCTCAATCTTTTCAGAGGGCTTGCTGATATTGTAGAATAATGTATTATTTACAACCGTTTTTTTGCATAAAAATCAATAACCGTCCTTTTTTTAGAACGGTTATTTTTTATTTATCGTCAGATTATTCTGCAATCCATACACTTACATTTCCTGGCGGAACCGGGAAGTTTCCCCAACCATTTTCATCAATGGTTACTTTTTCCTGGCTTCTTCCAAGTCTGTCATAAAAAGTTTTTCCAACATATTTCTCTCCCATTTCCATAGGCTTTTCATACGCATCTTTGTTACTCAGCACAACAGCACAGCCGGAATGCCCTTCGTCTCCTTCCCTCACCCAGCCTAAGCAATTGGCATCTTCAAAATAATCCCGCTGAATTCCGTAGGCATTTTCTTTTCTGGCTTTTAATAATTCTTCGATTCCGTCTACTTTATCCAGAAAAATTTCCTGTTCGTTTCCTTCTCTGTCAAAATCTTTGTAATGAGCACCATACAAATCCGGATAGAAAACACAAGGGTAGCCATTTTCTCTCAGCAAAATCAATGCATAAGCGAGCGGTTTAAACCAATACTCTACCGGAGCTTCCAAATCCTGTAAAGGCTGTGTATCATGATTATCAACCAGACTTACAGAATGCATGGGATCTGCCTGCGTAAGGGTTTCGTCAAAAATTCTACGAAGATCATACGAAGCACCTTCTTTGGAAGCATTACAGAAATTGTTTTGTAAAGAGCTGTCAAAAAGACTCATACAGCCTTCTGTAGCTTCAATATACTTCTGAAGAAGATTCAGATATCCGGGAGCCCAATATTCACCAACTGCAAAAATATTCTTTCCGGAATTGGAACGGAGAAGTGTGAGCCATTCTTTATAAAAATCAAATGAAATATGCTTCAACGCATCCAGTCGGACACCGTCGAAATCGGTTTGCTCAAAATACCACTGCGCCCATTTATTAAGCTCTTCTCTTACATGCGGATTTCTGTGTTCAACGTCATTGAACATTAGATAATCATAATTCCCTTTTTCATCATCAATCATTTCTTCCCAGTCATCACCATACTCAGACAAGATTTTATAAATATGCGAATCTTTTCCCTCTGCATAATCTACACCACTGAAACAAGTGAAATTCCATTCAAAATCCGAATACTTTTTATTTCTTCCGGGAAAAGTAAACTTGGTATAAGATTCTATTTCAATAGCATCTGATATAATTTTATCACGGTTATTTTCGTCAACCTTTACTACTTTAAACTTTTCAAGTTCATCTCCTCCTCCTTTGTGTCCCAAAACAATATCAACAATAACCTGAATATTTTTTTCCTTGAGCGCCTTAATGGCTTTCTGATAGTCTTTCTTGGTTCCGTATTTTGTTGCAACAGAATTTTTCTGGTCAAATTCTCCAAGATCGAATAGATCGTATGCATCGTAACCTACAGAGTTTTCTCCGTCTGTTCCTTTATAGGCTGGAGGAAACCAAACTGAAGTGATGCCTAATTCTGCTAAATATAATGATTGTTGTGCTGCGTATTTCCAAAACGTTCCTCCACCTTCTGTATACCAGTGGAAGAGCTGAATCATAGTTGGGTTCATAGTTACAAGTAAATTTTATGAATAGTGTATTGCTGTCATTAATCCTCAAATTCCTCAAACCGGATTTTAAGCTGTACAGAGACCTGCTTTTTTTCTTCGGTGTTGAGGTGTGATAATGACAATCCCAATAATCGTACCGCTTTATCGTAAGGACGCAGTTCCCACAATTTTTTAGCAGTAGAAAAATACTGTTCTGCAGAGCTGAAGTATTCTTCTTTAGTAAAACTTCTTGTAAATAGTGAAAAATCTTTATACTTGATTTTCAGTGTTAAAGATCTTCCCAAAATGTTGTTTTTCATTAATCTCTGATGAAGCTCCCTGCTTAAGTTTTCCAGCTTTTCATTAATCTGCTGTTCATCAGAAAGATCTTCAAGAAAAGTACGCTCTACAGCTACACTTTTTTGTATTCGGTTTGGTTTTACTTCCGAATGGTGAATACCTCGTACAACATCATAATAATATTTGCCTGACTTACCGAAAAGTCTCGTTAAATCTTCCAAGGATCTGTTTTTCAAATCTTTTCCTTTATAGATCGACAGGCTAAACATTTTATTGGCAGTCACTTTTCCTACACCATAAAATTTATCTACCGGAAGTTCCTCCAGAAAGCTTTCAATTTTATCAGGATGAATGGTCTTTTGTCCGTTTGGTTTATTGATATCCGAAGCAACTTTAGCAAGAAATTTATTTACCGAAATACCTGCAGAAGCCGTTAAACCGGTTTCCTTAAAAATTTTTTCACGGATTTCTTTAGCAATCTGATTGGCAGATTCTATTCCTTTCTTGTTTTCGGTAACATCCAGATACGCCTCATCTAAAGAAAGCGGTTCTACAAGATCGGTATACTCATAAAATATTTCACGGATTTTCCTTGAGATTTCCTTATATCTTGCAAATCTTGGCGGAACAAAAATAAGATGCGGACACTTTTCGCGGGCTGTTTTACTTGGCATTGCAGACCGTACTCCAAATTTTCTTGCTTCATAGCTTGCCGCAGAAACCACACCACGATGACCACCACCCACTGCAATGGCTTTTCCTCTTAATTCCGGATGGTCATGCTGTTCTACAGAAGCATAAAATGCATCCATATCAACATGAATAATTTTTCTGATGGGAAAAGAAGAATCCATATCACAAAGATATGGATTCTACGTTTTTTAAATTAAGCTTCAATGTTTGCAGTTCAGATCAATAAAATTTTATTTAAAGTTATTTTAAAAGCTGATCTATTGTTTTCTGAATTTCAGGATCTTCAGGTGAGATTGCATAGTATTTGGCAATTCCCGATTGCTGATCTACAACCATATATCTTGGAATCCAGTTAAGATCAACATAATTGTTAAAGTTATTTTTCCAGCCTACAGAAAACCAATAGTTTTCTTTATCTTTCATATTAAACCTCTCCAGACTGCTGTCAAATTTCTCTTTTGACCGTTCCAGAGAAAAGAAAACAAAATCTACATCGGGGTTATTTTTTTCAAGTTCTTCCGCTTTTGGCAATGCTAAAAGGCAGTCTCTGCACCATCCTGCCCAGAAATCTATAACCAGAACCTTACCTTTATGCTGATCAAGAATTTCCTGAACACTTATTTTCTTACCATTTTCATCTTCAAGCTTCTGTCGTAATGCCTCTTTTGAAAACTGCGTTTTATTTTCCTGTGGTGCTTTCTGGGCACAGCTTAATGTAAAGATACTCATCATTACAAAAATCATAATCTGCTTCATTCTCAATATTTTTTTACAAATCTAAACATTGAAGCGTATATATCGTAAAATTTTAACAAACAATAAGATGTTAAAAAGACAATCCCTGAAGATTTTCAGTGATTGTCTGATTGTTTTTTACAGATTTAATTAAGGCTGCCAAAAGCTCCACACAGTTCCGTTGAATACAGCTAACTGCTGCTTAACGGTATCAAAAACCATCATTCCGGGAGAAGGATTGATGACATTCAGATGCGGACTTGCCACTTTAGGTAAAACCATGGCGCGGTTTGTATCTGTAAGCACAAGAATACCATTGGTTGTATCTGCTGGAGAATTTGTTCCGATTGCTACTTTTGCAGTAGTATTTTCTCTTTTATTATCCTGCAAAGAGCTGTCTACTGTATTATTTCCCGTAATAGTCTGAGTAGAATTATCTGCTCTTGTTACCGTTACAGGATAGGTTACATTCGTAAGATTAAACCATGCTCCGTCTTTTCGGTATTTCACATTTCTGTCAGAAAGATCAAAGATCAGAGTTCCGTTTTCAATAGTTCCCTGCATCCCTCTATAACCCGCTCCTGTTGCTGCGTTGTATGCTACAGGCTGATTGTTGACCGTAGAAGTCCACGGAAGAACGATCCCATATTTATTGTCGGGTGCATCATAAAATTCTAAAGAAATGCTTGTATTGGTTGTTGTATTTGCCGGCTGTATTTTGGAAAGCTCACTTTTCCCTATAGCAACCTGTGCTTTTGCAGAAAAAAAGACTGTAAAAGCAATTATGGTGATGATATTTTTAATATTATTCATTTTAAATTATCTTTAATATCTAAGAGAGGATATTCAATTACACTTAAAAGTTCTATGTAAATTGACCAAAAATCAATCCGGACAAGCCTGATTTTCAAAACAGTGCCACGCAGGATTAACGTCCCCAGACTTCAAAGCATAAATTTTAAGACATTTTGCCTGAATATCGTATACCATCATTCCGATAACCGGATTGGTAATATTGCTGAGTGATGCCGTATCCGCAACCCTATTGATAACAAATCCTTTTTCTTTTGATTCAATGACGCTCCATGCACTTTCTCTTACCATCGGCCAGTTTCCGTTATCGACTCCGGCTGCAGGCAATGCTGTAATACCATGCTTTGCAGGAAATGTAGCTCCTGTATTTGTTACTGCCGGCTTGTAACATCTTGAAGAACTAACTGTAATAGAAAATGTCTGAATAGGCGAAGTATCAACGCCTCCATTAGCTACACCGCCATCATCCTGAATTCTAACACTAACAACAGCAGTTCCTGCCGCATTTGCCGCAACCGTATACTGAAGCTGACCTGCTGCATTTACAGAAGGCTGTATACTAAACATTGCATTGTTGTTATTGGTAACAATAAAACTAATATTTTGTACAGATTCGTTCGCAGGTCCTCGGCTGATATTGGTAGCCCATCCAGCAACTGTATAAGCAGCTGGAGATCCGTTTTGTGTATGTGTCTGATCTGCTCCTTTTGTGAATGAAGGCGCATCATTTACAGGAGTTATGGTAACCGTAATAGAGGCTGGATTAGAGATGAATCCTCCGTTGCTTTCTACTGTGTAAAGAATAGAATCGGTGCCAAAATAATCAGCAACAGGTGTAAAGGTAACATTTCCACTGTTATCAACACTCCAGCTTCCGTTTGTTGTCGTCACTGAAACCTGACGTCCTGAAGTTGACGGATCAAGATCTACCGTTCCTGCATTGATGCTTCCGGTAGGTACCGTATCATTTAATAAAATATTAAATGTCACAGGATTGTCTTCCAAAGTATTTGCTGTATCAGGATTAGATACCGGATTATCCACTAAAATTCCAAAATTAACATTGGTATTATTGGTATTATTTCCGGCGGTTACTACAAGGAATCCATTAGTTGTACTTCCACCTGTTAAGGAGTTTGCCGCATCATTATCAATCGCCCCATTGAATGTAGCACCAGACGGAAGGTCTGATGTGACAGGCACTGCTATACCATCACCATAAGGTGTTGTTTTGATAAATATCCTATAAAAATTTGCTGTGGTATTTGCAAGATAACTAAATTTATACGTTCCGTCCGGAGCTATTGTTACTGATGAAATAGCGTTATAAGGAGCTGTATTTGAAGTTAATACCGCATATAATTGCTGACCTCCAATCTGCGAAATAGGAATCCCATCTACTTTCTGAGGACTTACAGATCCATTTTGGTCATTATAAACAGTTCCTGAGATTTCATTGTTCACATTATTAGAGACGGCAAGTGTACGGCAAACCTGTGTCCCAGTGCTGCACGAGTTAGTTGGCGTGGCACAAACGCTGTAATTTGATCCACTTTGTCCTGCATTATTAAAATTCACTAAAATTGAATCAGTACCCTGCCCTGAAGTAATTGTAGCTCCTGTAGGAACCGTCCAAGTATATCCAGTTGCACCGGAAATACCGGTAAGAGTAAAGCTTACACTACTCTGGTCATCTCCAAAGGAAGTATAGAATACAGTAATCGTTACATTATCTACGGAAGCCGTGGGTGCCGTTCCTGCATTATAAGCTGTACGAATTCTTAACCCCGTATTTGTAAAGTCAGCAGGTGTCCAGCTTGCTCCCCAAAGATTAGCATTGCCTCCGTAATTAACTGTACCTGCAGCTGTAGCCCAGTTTGCTGCTGTATTTGCTAAATTTGCACCCGTTACTGTTCCGTTTCTTAATAGTTGTACAGTATTATCTCGTACAGCACTTGTGCTACTGCGAAGTATACCTACTTGTATTCCGGTAATAGTAGACAGCGCTGGTATTACGGTAGTAAGATTCGGGAATGAAATATCTAAATTCTGCGATAAAGTACTTGTAGATGATAAAGCTACAGATGCACTATTGTTATTAGCAGTTATGGCATTACCCGGATTTGTCCAAGCTACACCAGTTCCGGAATTAACAGCAGAAATGCCGTTCTGCGCACCTGTGCTTAATATTGAACCATTTTGTCCCGTTGAGCTGCTTATTACTCCCGTTCCAGTAATGCTGCTTGCCGAAGAAACTATTGCAGTTACCGGTGTACGACCTGTTTCGCATCCATTATTCGGATTATAGAATGAAACATAATAAGTTGTGGTCCCTGATATATTTGGTGTTGTAAAAGAAGGACCAGTTGCAAGAGGGCTTCCGCCTGTAGGAGCTGAGTACCATCGGTATTGCTGATTTCCTTGTGCTCCGGATGCCGTAAGAACAACCGTACCTGCCTCACAACGACTTGCTCCCGTTACGTTTACCGGATCTACATAAGCTGTATGAGAAGCGGATATTGTATCTTCATAAAGTCCGGGTGTTGCAGCGGTGGCAGTATTAGTAATTGTACCCTGTGCATTGCAATTTACTGTAACATCAAAAGTAATTGTAGCTTGTACCCCCGGCAATAAAGTAATGTTATCACCGCTTACAATCACATTGGGCGGAACACCATTGATCAAGGTGCCTCCTGAAAGAGCATTGGTCTTATTTTGCGCTGCCTGAGAAAGTGTATATTGTAAAAGGATATCATCTACAGTTACAGTTCTGGTTCCCCATGCAGTTCCGCTATTAACCAATCGTACACGCATATCACCTGTTAAATATGAAGAGTTAATTGGTGCACTGAAAGTACCACTTGTTGTACCAGTTATTGTTCCAATAGAAAAATAATTTGATCCGTTTGGTGAAACCTGCACGTCTAAGGTTCCGCCAACAGCACTTTGAGTATAGGCAAATGAAAGTGTTGCACTTGTTGCTCTGGTAAGATTGGCTGTTCTTTCAATTCCTCTTCCAACAGGTAAAGTAACAAAGTTTAAGCGATTTCCGGTAATAGATATTTGTCCGGCTGCAGGGTTTGTGGTTTCGCCTATTTCTGCCCATTCATTTTTCCATAAAGCTGTACCATTGTTACGGGCATAAGATACCGAGTTAAAATTATCTGCCACATTCTCATTCACACTTGCAGCAGGAACGGAAATAGTTGTACTGTTTGGCACATAAGTAAGTCCTGCCGGAAGAGGGTCTGTAAGTGTAACATTTTCAGAAGTACTTCCTAAATTATCCAGAACCATAGTGTATTTCCTTGTTTCACCTCCCACAAAATAATTGCTATCAGCGGTTTTATTGATATACATCAATTTCACAGGGTTTCTTACGCTTGTAGGATTAGAGAAAGTACCTCCCGCAGTACCAAATTGTACTGAATACTGACGAGAAGTTCCTGTATTGCTTTTACCTAAAGCAAAAGTAACTTTGGTATAAGGGAATTTGTATTGTGCAATAAATGCTGCAGTATTTTCAAATGTCACATTCGTTAAATCCCCTGTAATTCCTCCAAATCTTGTCCTTCCGGATGGTTGCTGGCTGATCGTCAATCCACTGGTAGCATCAACCTGATAGGTAGAATAACCTCCAATTTCTACAAATTCACTACCATCAATATCTACCGAAGTAAAATAATACTCCGAAATATAGGCTCTGTTATTGGTAATTACTTCATAGAATTCTAATTCAAATAGAGCAAAACCTCCCGCTGTATTGGTAGTGATAAAAGGCTGAAACCTTGCCGGAAGTCCAACTGTTTCACTATCCAAAGTGGTAATTGCAGCTCCATTGAGTTCTTTAATGGTAAGGATACCATAAATAGTAATACCATTGGTCGTAAGAAGATTATCATACCGCCAGACAGAACCTGCAGAAAGACCACCATTACCCGCGTTCGTAATCAGTGTCCTATTAGAATTGAGGAAACTGAGGTTTTGTCCCGGAATTGCTAAAACAAAAGAATTTGGTTGTTGAGCAGAAGCTGTGAAATAATTGAGTGTTACAAGCATTGCTATCAATAAACTCCTGATTTTCTTCAGGTGATTATCTTTAAAAATATAGTTTTTCATTATCATGATAAAAAATCAGAGCACCGCATTACGGGGCTTATTCTGACGTTAAAAGTTTTCAAGTATAAAATAAATTGATATCAGAAAGTAATATTCTGAATGCTTACGCAAATCCGGGCGGAGGTCTTGTTAGAAAATATTCCTTGCTTCTATAAAAAACAGGTGTGGATGTATAGAAAAATTTATTTCTTTCAAAAAGAAAAATTATATCAAAACGGTTATCGTTTTTTGCAGCAACACCATACTTTGATGAATCATTTTGTAAAACTAAAGATTTTTGAAAAGAATCATATTGCCTAAAATACCGATCATCATCAGTATTTTTAAAGAAATTCTGTAATACATTTTGAAAATGATCTCCTGAAGCGCGCCTGTACTGCCTATGTGTGAGAGTCTTATTTTTTTTATGGTAAGGTTTTCTCTTAAATGAATTTTTATCCGAGCCTTTATGGTTGTGAGATTCTCCGGATGAAGCTGTAACCGATGAAAGTGAATTTTTTAAATTTTCTGTAGCAACAATAGACTTTTCAGCAATAATTTTAGCATCACCGATGACATAAATTTGCGCTGAGATATTAACGAATGACAAAAAAAGAATGAGACTTATCAAAAAATTTTTTTTGATATTTATGCCCTTCCTGTAAAAAGCAAACATTATAAAAGTGCTATTTGTTTATTTTTGGCAAATCTACATTTTATTTTAGAATAAATTAAATTAAAAAGTATCGTAATTTATTATATGTTAATAATATTTAATAAAATAACATGATTTTTATCATTTTACCAAAATACAGATACCTAGGTATGTCCATATTTTAATATTATGTATAAAGTATCGGTAGAAATATTAGTCAATAACAAAAATGCCTGATTTGTGAATCAAGCAAAAAGACTACGGTAAATTAAGATAAATATAACCTATAGGTAAGAGTAACTATTTACGGTTTACAAAATTCATAATGATTTGATTAAACTCCTCTTTCCTGTCTATTACAACATTGATCGGCCAGTAATAAACCAAATCTCTCAGATAATCAAAAGTTTTAAGACGAACATAATCTTTTTCGGTCGTAAGAATCAGTTTATATTCACCCATTTTTTTGTACTCTGCCAAAATATTTTTAATGTCAGAGTCAGAAAAATTATGGTGATCTCTGAATTTTAGATGTTTCACTCGCTGAGAAAACTTCGCAAGATGTGCCAGTAAAGGTTTAGGATTCGCAATTCCTGTAATCAAAAGAATATCGTAATAATTCAGATTATTATCAGGCAGCATTTTATCTCTTGAATAGACGTTTTCATCATATCCAATGGAAGAGAAAAATACTTTTTGATGAGCTGTTGGTTTTATTCTGGAAATATAATAGCGTTTGGTTTCTTCCGTTAACTCATCCGGACATTTGCTAACCATAATAATGTCGGCTCTTTTAGCTCCCGACCTTGATTCTCTCAAATCTCCCGCAGGAAGAATATGATCTTTAAAATAAGGATCATTGAAGTCGGTCATCAGAATATTAAAGCCCGCTTTGATGGGTCTGTGCTGCATTGCGTCATCAAGGATCAGAACATCCAGATCCATATCATCAATCACCTTTTTTGCTCCGGGAACTCTTTCTTCCGAAACTGCGATTACAAAACGGTTTTTAAAGCGCTCAAAAAGCTGCATCGCTTCATCGCCAACAGTTTTATAATTGCTTTCATAATTGGTTACTTCATACCCTTTTGTCAATCTTCCGTATCCTCTGGAAAGAACGCCGGTTCTGTAATTTTTTGACAAAGATTTTGCCAGATACATCACCATAGGAGACTTTCCGCTTCCGCCCACAGACAGATTACCGACATTGATAATCGGCGTTTTAAATTTAGTAGATTTAAAAATTCCCAGATCATACATCGTATTACGAAAACCCGTAACCATGTGAAAACCTAAAGAAAAAGGATAGAGATACCATCTTTTCATACGTTGGCAAAAATAAGAATTTTAAAAACTATCTGATGATGTTTTTAGTCAGTTTTTACAAAATATTCACATCAATATTTACATTAAATTAAAGTATTTTTGCAAATAGATTTTAAAAAAAACTCATCTGTTTAAAAAACCTCATCTTGAATTAAAACATATCAGCTTTGAGATATTTTATAGAATTTTCATACAACGGTAAAAATTATTTCGGTTATCAGATTCAGCCAAAAGACATTTCGGTACAGGAAGAGCTTGAAAAAGCACTTTCTACCATTCTTAGAGAACCTATCAAAACCACAGGAGCAGGACGTACCGACACCGGAGTTCATGCAAAAAAAATGTTTGCTCATTTTGATACCAGTCAGGATTTATCTCCACAGCTTGTACATCAACTTAACAGTTTTTTACCGAATGATATCGCTGTTTATAAAATATTTAAGGTAAAAGATGACTTTCATGCCCGATTTGATGCTACTTTCAGAACGTATGAATATTACATTTCATTAGAAAAAAATCCTTTCACGCAGGATTCTGCATGGCAACATTGGAGAAGACCATTAGACATCAATAAAATGAATGAAGCCTGCAGAATTTTATTTGATTACGAAGATTTCACAAGTTTTGCCAAGCTTCATACCGATAACAAAACCAATCTTTGCTCCATCTATAAAGCCGAATGGGAGCAAAACGGAGCGGAATTAAAATTTACTGTTTCGGCCAATCGTTTTTTGAGAAATATGGTAAGAGCAATTGTAGGAACTATGGTAGATATCGGCGCAGGCAAAATTCAGCCAGAAGACCTTCGGAATATCATAGAAAATAAAAACCGCAATTCTGCAGGTACATCAGCACCTGCTCACGGACTTTTTTTGGTAGATGTAGGATATGATTTTGAATAAATACTTATATTCGCTATAAAAAACTTAATCATGTTGTCTATTTTCATTGCTATTGCAGCCTACAGGTATTATGCCGGATTAGCCGAAAAGTTCGGTAAAACAAAATGGCATTTCGGTCTTTTGGCGGTCGTTATTTATTTTGGGTTTCAGGTATTATTCCTTTTTTCTTACTCATTTTACGTAGCTGTTTCCAATCCTGACTCATTGAATGACAATAATTATGCAGGATTTTCATTAATGAATATGATAAGCTGGATTTTTGCCATTGCGGCTGTTTATGGATTTTATAAAATTCTTGAAAAAAGATTCGAAAGAGGAATAATAAAAACTAATGTAAGTGAAATTGAAGAAATTGGATCTGATCCAACTAAAAACTTTCTTTAGAAACATTCATCAGGTCAATAATCATCATCTGCAATTTTCTATCCAACTTCTTCGGGCATTCAATTTATAAAGCCGTATTTTTGCAAAGATTTTTTTTGATATAATTCCTTGCGAACCTTCGTACAATGAAAAAACAAGACACCTGGGCGATTATTAAACGGCTTTTTTTTATCGGAATGAAATTCCGGTCCTGGTTTATTATTACCCTCATCATTTCTATTATTTTATCTGTAGTTTCTACCTACCGACCCTATCTTACAATGCAGATTGTAGATAATGACATCACCAAGCTTAAAGATAAAGCTTTGATGATGAAGCATATTTATATGCTGGTCGGATTGGTTTTTGCCGAAACTATTTTAAATTTTTTTCTGGTTTACTTTTCCAATTATATTTCTCAAAATGTGATCCGCGACATCCGTGAAAGGCTGTATCATAAACTGATTTATTTTAGAACAGCTTTTTTTGACAAAACTCCGATCGGGCAGTTGGTTACCAGAGCTGTAGGTGATGTTGAGACTATTGCAACCGTTTACACAGACGGATTCCTTATGGTTTTCGGTGATGTACTCAGAATTGCTTTCGTATTATTTATGATGTTTCAGGTTGATGTGCATCTCAGCTATATTTCTTTGGCAATTTTACCATTGATGGTGGTGATCACAAGATTTTTTCAGAAAAGACTTAAAAAAGCTTTTGGAGATGAAAGATCATGGACTGCGACACAAAACTCGTTTGTACAAGAACGATTAGCAGGAATGTCTATTATACAGGTTTTTAACAGACAGGAATCAGAATTTAAAAAGTTTGATGATATTAATATTACTCTGAAAAGTGCTTTATTACGTACTGTATTTATCTTTTCTCTGTTTTTTCCTGTTGTGGAACTTATTTCGTCGCTGTTTATTGGTTTTGTGCTTTTTTACGGTGGATACATTACCATCAGTGCAGGGGTTGTAATTGCATTTATTCAATTTATTTCCATGCTGATCCGTCCTTTGAGACAGATTGCAGATCGTTTCAACAACATTCAGCGCGGAATCGTGGGAGCTGAAAGAGTTTTAGGAATAATGGATGAAGATTACGCCATGACCAATACGGGAACGGTAAAAAAAGACCATTTTGCAGGAAAAATTGATTTTAAAGACGTGCATTTTTCTTACGATGACAAACAGGAGGTCTTAAAAGGAATAGATTTCACAGTAAATCCCGGGGAAACCGTTGCTATCGTAGGTGCAACCGGAGCAGGAAAATCTACCATCATCAGTTTAATTACAAGATTATATGACATCAATTCCGGAAAAATTCTAATAGATGATATTGAGCTTAAAGATTACGAGCTGTATAATCTGAGAAGCCATATTGGCGTCGTTCTTCAGGATGTATTCCTTTTCCACGGAAGTATCTATGAAAACCTTGCTTTTGGTGATGATGAAATTACTTTAGACAAAATAAAAGCTGCGGCTAAAGAAATTGAAGTAGATCATTTTATTGAACAGCTTCCGGGAAGCTATGATTATGTAGTAAGCGAAAGAGGGTCTTCAATTTCACTGGGACAGAGGCAATTGCTGTCGTTCCTCAGAGCTTATCTTTCTGATCCTAAAATATTAATTCTGGATGAGGCAACCTCATCTATTGACCATGAAAGTGAGAAATTAATACAGCGTGCAACAGAAAAAATCACACAAAACAGAACCTCCATTATTATCGCTCACAGACTTTCTACAATAGAAAAAGCAGATAAAATTATCGTCATGGAACATGGTAAAATTGTTGAGGAAGGAAAACATCTGGAATTGTTAGACAAAAACGGCTATTACTCAACTCTATATAAAGCTCAATTGAGACATGAAGTTGAAGAAGAAGCAAAGAAATAGAATAAAATAGTCATAATACTCCTAAAGTTTGAATCTGAGATTCAAACTTTTTTTTTGTTAATAAGTCCGTTTTAGTAACGTAAAATTGATATTCAGTTAATATTTAGTTAATATTAGCCTGTTTAGGTATAACTTTTGCATATACTTAAAACCATTACAATACCCTCATTTTATCTGGAAAAATACGGTAATTTTAACAAAAATTACTTTATACCATATATTACAAAGGGTAATACAATGTAAGCAAATCAATTTTTAACTAAAACCAAAGTAATAAGATGAATACTACACAAGACGAATTTTCAGTTTTTAAAGAAGAACTTAAAAAGCTAAATATTGAAGTAAAAAAGATCGTGAAAGTAGGAAACGGCAGCATGGATTTCCATGAAGTGTTTTACAAATCCCCACGATATGACGACGTAAAAACTGTATTTGTACAGCGGCATACTCTTGATAATCTGATTTCAAGATTCAGAGAATGCTATACTTAAAAAAAACAGCGGTAAAGAAATTTAGCCGCTGTTTTTGTATAACTAAAAACGATATCCTAAAGAAAAACCAGTTCTAAATCCCGCCCAAGGTCCGTCTATATTTATTTTGGCACCTGAAGAATTGGTTTCCACGGTATAGTCTACAAAAGGAATATCAAGATTTTCAATTTCCTGCTTTAGCTGAGCCTGCATTTCAGGGGTAAGAACTACATCACCTGTAAGAACAAAATTTCCTTTTCCTTTGCCGTAATGTGCCCCCGCAATCCAGAAATCTAAAATAAAATTATGCTGTCTGGTAAGGAAAAACTGAGCTCCGATCATCAATCCCCCGCTATTTCCGCTTGCGTCTCCATTTCCTTTCAGCGGGATCGGAAATACTGTTCCCAAAGCATTGTAATCATAAGTAAAGCCGAATGTATTGGAGGAGACTTTTGAATACCTGTAATAAGGAGCAAAATAAAAGCCTTTTCCATATCCTTCACCAATGTAAAATCTTGGCTCAATGGTAAAATTGGTCGCTTTAATCCTTACATTCTGAAAGTTTTGCTCATCTTTTTCATCCAGAAAAGCATTCATAAAAGGTACTCGTCCTTCCGCAACAGTTCCGAAACCTATATTTACGGCAAACCATCTGTTGATGGATCTTTCGTATGAAAGATTAATGTTTCTGAAAGCAAATCCCGTAACATTGGTTTTGATGATGTTCATCTTATCTTCAGGGATAGAATTCTGAACAGAGCTGCCCAAAATATTATCCTGCGCAGAAATTTCAGACATAAAAAATGCTGAAATTAAAAGTAATAGTTTTTTCATTGTGACTGGTGTATAAGGTGGTTATATTAAAGCAAACAAAAACCGTTCTAAAAACGAACGGCTATAATTTTTATAGATCAATTTTTTATAAATTTAGTTTTTTCTGCTTTTTTCGAATCCAAAACTTCAATAAAATAAGAAGACACAGGCAGGTCAGAAATATCAATATTACCCGATTTATAACGGATTTTTTTCACAAGTTTTCCTTCCAGGCTATAAATATTGATGACCGAACCTTCGGGTACATCACCTTTCATACTGATGAAATTTTTAGCCGGATTAGGATAAATGCTTATTTTTTCTTTCAGATTTACATCTGAAACCGATAAGAATGTTTCATTTAAAGCCTGCGCACTGTTAGTTGTCTGCGGATTCCCCTGAAAGGTAACCACCGCTGTAGTTGTATTCAGTAAAGGAAATTTGTGAAGATTATCATAATAAGCATAAGAAGTATTGGAAACCGAACCAACAGGAAAACCAAAAATGGTAAGATTAAGATTCTGAACAGATTTTATCCTCAGAACATTGCTGTATGTTTTGGAACCTATTAAAAGAGTACCTGCTGCATCTGCAGTGATAGCAATAGTTCCGGTGAAATTTCCCGATCCGGATGAAGAAGTGAATGTTCCTGCTGCAGTATCGTTTTCCGAATACCCAAAAGCAGCGGGGTAACTGATGTAAGTGCCGTTGTTTGTAGTAAAATTAAGAGTTGCATCAGGTGTTACCAGTCCTGTAATTTCCAGCTTTGATGCCATAGCTTTGTAATATGCTGTACTTCCGTTACCTGTCATCTTGATTGTAGTTCCTGGGAAGGTAGATATTTCAGAAGCCGTGGGAGCAACATAACTAGATACTGACGTAGCACCAGCTGTAAGGCCAGCATTGTTAAATGTGGTATTATTGCCTGTCGCTGAATTGTTTACGGTTCCGTTAACGCTCACATTGTTTACCACATCACCAATTACGGGATCATGAAAAGCTTTTGTGATTGTTGTTTGTGCAGAAAATATCCCTGCTGAAAGTATAAATAGTAAATGTTTTTTCATCTAACGTTTATAGTTTTTTTTTAAATGAATATCCGTTATTAATCATAATGCTTTTTTAACGAAAAGGAGCACAAATATTTTTTCTAATATGATAAAAAGCGGACAATCAGTTTTTTTTATATCTTAATTAATTATCAAAAATATAATGGCTAAATTTTTAAATAAAGATAAAATATTATCTAATATATTTTAAATTATTTTTATAATGACCATCAAATTAATAAATTCCGCAAATTCAAAATTTCAGATGAGTTGTTCTGTCTTAAAGACGTCTAATGACGTAGAATTTTTTCCATTTTCTTTCCTTTAGCAAGCTCGTCAATCAATTTATCCAGATACCTGATGTTACGCATCAGTTCATCATCAATTTCTTAAACTCTATACCCGCAGATCATTCCTTTGATCATTTCCGCATTCGGATTCATTCTTGGTGCTTCAGCAAAAAAACTGGTAAAATCTGTTTTTTGATCCAAAACTTTTTTCAGACTCTCTTCATCATACCCTGTGAGCCAGAAAATAATCTGATGAACTTCTTCCTTTGTTCTTCCCTTTTTCTCTGCCTTTGCAATATAATGGGGATAAACGCTTACAAAAGGCATAGCAAATATTTTTGTATTCTTCATATTAATATCAATAGAATTTGTTTTTAAAACAACAAAAATCCGGCTTGTAGACCGGATTTAATTTTATTTTTTAAGATAAAGATCAAAATAATCTGTTACTTTCTGCATCAAATGCACTCTATCTTTACCCACCACATTATGCGGATGTCCCGGATAAACAAAATAATCTATCTGAACTCCGTTATCAACGGCAGATTTTAAGAATTTTACAGAATGCTGCCAAACAACCACATCATCCTGCGCTCCGTGTATCATTAATAGCTTACCTTTCAGATTTTGAACTTTATCAAGAAGATTGGCGGTTTTATAACCTTGCGGATTTTCTTCAGGTGTATCCATATATCTTTCGGTATACATGGTTTCGTACATTTTCCAGTCGATAACCGGTCCGCCCGCAACTCCTGCTTTGAAAACTTCCGGATGACGGAGCATAAAGCTTGTCGTCATAAATCCTCCGAAACTCCAGCCGTGAATTCCCATTCTTTCAGAATCTACATAAGGCAGGGATTTTAAATATTTTACGCCCTGCATCTGATCATTCATTTCAGTAGTCCCCAAATTTCTGAAAACTGCCTGCTCAAATTTTAATCCCCTGTTGGAAGAACCTCTCCCGTCCATCGTAAAGATGATGTAACCATTCTGAGCCATATATTCATACCAAAGGTTTCCTGATGCCGGAAAAGAATTGGTAACAATCTGCAAATGCGGTCCGTTATACAAATAAACAATGGTAGGATATTTTTTATTGGGATCAAAATTTGTCGGAAGAATCATCTTGCCATACAATAAGGTTCCGTCATCTGCTTTTAGGGTAACATCTTTAATGTCAGGACGCAGATAATTTTTCAAAGTATTTTCCGCAGTCAGAATATTGGTAGATTTTAAATTAGCCGTATTGATGATATTGGCAACTCTCGGAGTATTTGCATTGCTGTAAGTATCATACAAATGATTCCCGTCATTGCTCAAAACTGCGGAATGCATTCCTTCAGCATTATCTATCCTTTGCGTTTTAAAAGTATTCCAGTTGATTCTGTAAATATGTCTTTCCAAAGGCGTCTCCTGAGTAGAAACATAATAAATTTCTTTTTTCTTATCATTAAAACCCAATACATCCGTAACCAGCCAGTCGCCTTTTGTGATCTGAGCAATCAGACCTTTTTCCAGGCTGTAATGAAATAAATGATTGTAGCCCGTTCTTTGACTTTGCCAGATAAAATCTGTGTTTGAGTTTGGGAAAAACATCAGCGGATGCTGCGGTTCTACATATTTATCATTGGTTTCTTCAAAAAGTGTTCTTACCAGATTTCCCGTCACAGCATCATACTGATTCATTTTCAGATGATTCTGACCTCTGTTGAGAACTCCCACAAAAATATATTTAGAATCGGGACTCCACGTTACGGCAGTTAAATACTGATCTTTTTCTCCATCAATGTTAAGAAAAGTGGTGTTTTGGCTTTTAATATTGTAAACACCTAAAGTTACCTCATGGGAAGTTTTTCCCGGCATCGGGTATTTAATATTATGATTTTCCGCAGGCGTTACAGACCAGTCTATTACCGGATAGTCTGCAACCATGCTTTGATCCATCCTGTAAAATGCAATATTTTCTGAGTTTGGAGAAGCAAAGATCCCTTCATTGATTCCGAATTCATTTCTGTGCACCGCCTGTCCGTTGACAATATTTTCATCTGAATCTTTTGTAATGGCAGTAACTTTACCATTTTTATTGATAAAAAGATTGTTTTTTACAGTATAAACAATTGTCTGATTATCTGCTAAAGTTTTTACATTGGCAGTTTCAGGATCAAGAGTATAATTTTTCTTTACTTTCCACTCGCTTCCAGATTTTTCTACCCAGAACATCTGATTATTTGCCGTAAAATAAGCATTGCTGCTGCTGATAAATTTCACAGGAGGAAGTCCTTTCAGCTTTTTATCGGAAAAATTTTTATTGACCTGATAAAGCGAAATCAAAGTATCCTGCTTGTTGGTCTTAAGATCAGTAATTAAATACCCGCCTTTTACTCCCTGAATGTATGATTTGCTGTCAGCGGACCACGAAAACTGAGAAATATTTTTCACTGCTAAGTTACTTCTCATCCCGTTGACCGCTTCAGCCATGGTAAATTTCTGAGTCTGCGCTAAAGCAGTTCCGCCCAAAACTACCATTAATAAAGAAAACTGATGTAATTTCATTGTATAAACTTGAATCTGTCAAAAATAAGAAATAAATGTGAGGTGATGACCGCAAAATAGAATTATCGCCTATGAAAATGATGTCTGAAAATGTATTTATTACATCTTTACAGCCCGGATAGAAGCGGTTACCCCGCAGTGAGGCGGCGGAGCAAAGCGGAGTCGACCGAGCGAGGAGTATGAGCGGATAGCCGGAATAGCTGCACAATAAAAATAATCGTAAATTTTATCATCATTCTAAAAGCTAATCGTTTTTCTTATCCTAAATCAATGTTTTAGGTATCAATCTTGCGGTAGATTTGCATTATAATTAACAACAAAAAAATTACTACAATGGCAACAAAATGGAATTTAGACCCAGCTCACAGCGAAATCACTTTTAAAGTAAAGCACATGATGATTTCCAATATTAAAGGAAGCTTCAGAACATTCAATGCAGAAATTGAAGCGGAAGATGATTCTTTCCAGAACGCTAAAACAACTGCGACTATTGATGTAGATTCAATTTTCACTAATAATACGGACAGAGACAACCATTTGAAATCTGCTGAGTTTTTTAATGCAGAAGCTAATCCTAAGATTACTTTTGAAGCTGATTCTTTAAATAGTTCTGTTACCGGAAATATTACGGTAAACGGCATTACAAAACCGATCACTCTGGACGTTGATTTTGGAGGAATCAATGTAGATCCTTGGGGAAATACTAAGGCCGGATTTTCTTTTGAAGGGAAAATCAACAGAAAAGATTTCGGACTTAATTGGAATGCAGCTCTGGAAGCAGGAGGTGTAATGGTAGGTGAAGATGTGAAAATTGCAGGTGAATTACAGTTTGTAAAAGCATAATCAAATAATTAAGCCAAAAATGGCATTTTCATTAAATGTTTTTTTTAATCGGAAGGGTTCGGATTATACTATAATCTGAACCTTTTTTTATTTAAAAACTTCAATAGTATGTAATTTTTTCTATCACTAAAAATTTAGTAATATTGTGATATGATGAAACATTTCCTACTACTAATTTTATTTTCTACTTTCCCTTTCCTGTCTGCACAGATCATCAAAGGAAAAGTTGTCAATGACCTTGAAAAACCGATCGCTAATGTCAACATCTATCTTGACGGAACCACAACAGAAACCATTTCTGCACAAGACGGAAGCTTCAGCCTGACTTTGCCTTCAAAAAACAACAATACAATTGTTTTTCAGAAAGATTATTATGAGACTTTCAGAATTAACAGTTCAGAAGTAGTCAATAAAACACTGAAAGTGGTTCTTCTAAGAGTACAGGAAATTGAAGAGCTGAAAATTATTCCGTTTACAGAAAAAGCATACAAAAATTACATCAATTATTTTTTAAGTGCGTTTATCGGAGAAGACAGAGAAAATGTAAAAATAAAAAATCAACGCTCCCTGAAATTTTCCTATGATAAAGAGAATAAAGTTTTGCGTGTAAAAGCTCCGCAAACCTTAATTATCGAAAACAAAAAACTGGGATACACTATTGATTATAACCTTCAGGAGTTTAAAGCAGATTTTGAAAACAAGACCACCCTTTTCATTGGAACATCATTCTTTAAAGAAACCAAAAGCTCTGATAAAATAAAACTTAACAGGCTCAATGCTTTTTACGGAAGTCAGGTTCATTTTTTCAGAAGTGTTTATAAAGGAAATACTAAGGAAGAAGGTTATACCGTAAATGCATTAAGCAAAATCCCTAATGATAAATATCCTACAGACGATGAACTGGAGCGTCTGAAAAATTACCTAAAGAGTTTAAAAACCACTGAAACAATATCATTTCCTGAAGATATAAAGGATATCAGCAGAAGAAAGAGCAATGAAATGCCGTACAGAACAATAATCAATAAAATGAATATTCCTGATTCAGATTACACAAAGAAAACTGACGGTGTACTCCTGCTTGATTTCAACGATATTCTTCAGGTAAACTACTACAAATACCGTTATGTACTTAAAAAAGACGGTTATATAAAAGATGGATATCCCATCAAGCAGACTTCTTATCTTCATTCCAACGGTGATGTTTCTGAGATTTATAACAACGGAAATACTTCAGATCCTGCCGGACTGATGAACCAGGGAAGCTTTTCTACAGATAAAATAGATAAACTGCTGCCTTTGGATTATGAGCCGGGAGATTAATACGAAACATACTGCTGTTATCTGAACTTGTTTTTGTAAATTTGTGATTGAAATTTTTTAACAAATGAGAGAAAGTGCTGTAAAAAAAATTGCAGTTTTTACTTCAGGAGGCGACTCTCCGGGTATGAATGCAGCATTAAGAGCAGTTGTAAGAACTGCTAATTATTATAACATCGAATGTTACGGAGTGAGAGAAGGCTATAACGGTCTTATTAATGATGATTTCCTTAAGATGGGACCTCGTTCTGTAAAAAACATAATCAACCAAGGCGGAACTATTCTGAAATCTGCCCGTTCCAAAGAATTTATGACCAAAGAGGGTCGCCAGAAAGCTTATGACAATTGCGTAAAATATGGAATTGATGCTTTGGTGTGTATTGGCGGAGACGGAACTTTTACCGGAGCAAAGATCTTCAACGAAGAATTCGGAATTCGTGTAATCGGTGTACCTGGAACTATTGATAATGATATTTTCGGAACAGATAATACTATTGGCTATGATACGGCTCTGAATACCGCAATGGATGCTATTGACAAAATCCGTGATACGGCAACTTCGCATAACAGGGTATTCTTTGTTGAGGTGATGGGTCGTGATGCAGGCTTTATTGCATTAAACAGTGGTTTGGCAACAGGTGCTTTAGATATTTTAATCCCTGAAAGAAAAGATAGTATGGATGAGCTTTTTGCTACTTTCAGAAATGCTGAAAAAACAGGAAAAGCATCAAGCATCGTTGTTGTGGCAGAAGGCGAAAAGCTGGCTAATATTTACGAATTGGCAGAGCAGACTAAAACAGAATTTCCGGACTATGATATTCGCGTAGCGATTTTAGGACACATCCAAAGAGGAGGCTCGCCAAGCTGTGCAGACAGAGTGTTGGCAAGCAGACTTGGCTACGGTGCAGTAGTAGGACTGATGGACGGACAAAACAATGTAATGGCAGGAATGCGATCTAATGATATTGTGTATACTCCTATTGAAGAAGCCATCAAAAAGCATAACGAAATCAATAAAGATCTTTTGCTGATCTCAGAAATTTTAGCAATCTAATATTTAATATAATTTTTTAAAAATCAAAACACTATGTCAACAATTAAAGTAGGTATTAACGGGTTTGGTAGAATCGGTCGTCTTGTTTTCAGAGCAATGACAGAAAGAGACAACATTGAAGTTGTAGGAATCAACGATCTTATCAATGCAGAATACATGGCTTATATGCTTAAATATGATTCTGTACACGGAATTTTCCCTGGAGAAGTATCTGTAGATGGTAACGACCTTGTCGTAAACGGGAAAAAAATCAGAGTAACTGCTGAAAAAGACCCAAGCAACCTAAAGTGGGACGAAATCGGTGCTGAGTATATCGTAGAATCTACCGGTTTGTTTTTAGATAAAGAAAGCGCTGCAAAACATATTACGGCAGGTGCAAAGAAAGTAATTCTTTCTGCTCCTTCCAAAGATGATACACCAATGTTTGTAATGGGTGTAAACCACACTGAATTGACTGATGATGTAAAAATCTTATCCAATGCTTCTTGTACAACCAACTGTTTAGCTCCTTTGGCTAAAGTTATCCACGATAACTTCGGAATCGTAGAAGGTTTGATGACTACAGTACATGCTACAACGGCAACTCAGAAAACTGTTGACGGTCCTTCAATGAAAGACTGGAGAGGTGGTAGAGCTGCTTTAAATAATATTATTCCTTCTTCTACAGGTGCTGCAAAAGCAGTAGGAAAAGTAATTCCTTCATTGAACGGAAAACTAACGGGTATGTCTTTCAGAGTACCAACTGTTGACGTTTCTGTAGTAGATTTAACAGTAAGAATCGAAAAGTCTGCTTCTTATGAAGAAATCTGTTCAGTAATTAAGGCTGCTTCTGAAGGTGAACTGAAAGGTATTCTTGGATATACTGAAGATGCAGTGGTTTCTCAGGATTTCGTAGGCGATAAGAGAACTTCTATCTTCGATAAAGATGCAGGAATCATGCTTTCTCCAAACTTTGTGAAATTGGTTTCTTGGTATGACAACGAAATGGGTTATTCAAACAAATTGGTTGATATGTTAATTCACGCAGCTTCTTTGTCTAACTAATTTCAATTTACATATATATAAATAAAACCTTCCGATTGGAAGGTTTTTTTTGTTACTCTTTTTTAAAGATTAAATAAAGAATATCCTATAGCAATACCAATCCAAGGTTGCTTATTATAATTCCATTTTTCAGAATCAAGACCTATTGCATAATCCCATCCAACAAATCCACCAATATTAATTTTATTATATGAATAAGCTAAGCCAAAACCAATACTTGCTAAACCTTTAGTTATTTTAACATCCTCAGACAAAGGAATTTCTGCAGCTGAAGTATTATTTTTATTGAGTTCGACAGTAGATGATCCTAAAAATACTCCGAGAGTAAGCTTATGATTATTTGTAATGCTACCTACTTTTTCTCTGTAAAAAAAACTAGTTTTTCCAACAGAAAAACCTATGAATAAATTTGCATTTAAAGCTGCTGTAGAAAATTCTTCTGATATATTAGATTGTTTGAATCTATATTTAATTGGAATTGTAAATGCAGAAATTGTTCCTTCATAAAAATATAGCCCAATATTATCTCTGTTTATTAGATCATAGTGATAAATACAATCTTCTCTTTCATTACTTTCTGAAATATTTTTATTTATAATGATTTTGTTTTCATCAAACTTAACATATCCCCAAAAACCACCTTCTACATCTTTTTCTTTTTTTGTAGTTAAATTTTCATAAAAGCTATCATCAATTTTTATTTCTCTGAAGATAGTATGAGGTTTACCATTAATTTCAATTTGTTCCCTAACTTGAATTAAATTTCCTTGTGGATATATTTTTTTTACAGACTCAATATCATTCCTATCCCAATTAGAAAATTTCACAGATTCATCTTTCTTTAATATGATCTTTTGAAATTTTTTAGGTATGTAATAGGTTCTTTTAAAATTTTCTTGCCCAAAAGCAGTAATCATCAACCCAAGCAGAAACAATAATACAATTTTTGTTTTCATAATTATTTAGTTTTTTAGTTGTTTTGGTATTTTTTAGTCATTACAAATATTTAAATTTTCACCAAATAAAAAAATCACCCTTTTGGGTGATTTATAATGATACTTTAAAACAGAATCAATCCAACGTCAGACTTTTCAGCGACCAGATTCCACCATTGTAAATATTGAGATCTATTTTAGAATTGATTCCGTAGACAATTCCATTTTCAGTAAACTGCCAAAAATGCCATTGATCTTCAGGAGAAGGTTCAGGAACATCGTTATAATTAGCAAGCCAGATTGGATAACCATCAAATTCGCCTTTCAGAAAATCTTTATAATAATGATAATAAGTGTAAACAATCGGTTTTTTGCCGTATGTTTCCTCCACAATTTTACACCAGACTTTTAAATCTTCGATCAGTTTTTGTTTGGATTTTTTTCTCGGAATTTTTTCAACATCCAAAACAGGAGGCAGATCTCCGCTTTCTAGTTTTACATTTTCCAGAAAATTATTAGCCTGAATTACCGGATCTTCATCTGCTCTGTAAAAATGATACGCCCCTCGAATCAGGTTGTGTTTTTTCGCTGACTCCCAAAACTCATCAAAATTTTTATCTGCATTGCGGTTTCCCATCGTAGCCCTCATCACCACAAACTCTAGAGGAATGGTTTTGTTGCCTATGCTCAGGCTGTCCCATTGTATGTCTTCTTTATTCTGATAATGTGAGATATCAAATCCGAAAGTTTTATCAAGATTATCCGAAAGTATTTTCTGAATTCTCAAGGTTTCGCTTTCACTGTTTTGAAGTTTCTTATGAGTAAATTTATTAAAATACAGGGCATAGTAATAAGAAATAGACTGTTTCAGGTAAAAGCCGGTTCCGATAAGAGCAACAATAAGAATAAACAATAAAATTATTCGACGGAGAAAATAGTTTCTCCATCTCTTTTTATGTATTTTTTTGGCAGTTTTTTTGGTGTATTTTCCAGAGCTCATAAAGTTTTACAAAACTAGCTTTTAAGCTCCTAAAATACTAAATAAAATCAGTAAATTTGTTTACTATGGAGACACGGGAAAAGATTATTATCATTGGCGGAGGCTTCGCCGGACTTCAGCTTGCTAAATCTCTCAACAATAAAAATAAAAAAGTAATTGTGCTGGATAAAGTGAATCATCACATGTTTCAGCCTCTTTTTTATCAGGTTGCCTGCGGAAGAATTGAGCCGTCCAACATTTCTTTTCCTTTCAGAAAAATTTTTCAGCAGTCCAGAAATACTCAATTCCGCTTAACGGAAGTAAAAGAAATAATTCCATCACAAAATAAAGTTATCACAGATGACGCCGAGTTTACTTACGACAAACTAATCATCGCTACAGGATGTAAAACCAATTTTTTCGGCAACAAAGAATTAGAAACTAAAGCTTTCGGTATGAAAAACACACAGGAAGCAATCGGTATCAGAAATCATGTGCTGATGACTTTTGAAAAGCTTATTCTCGAAAAAAGCCGCAGCGATGACGGAAACTGGAATATTGTCATCGTAGGAAGCGGACCTACCGGCGTAGAATTAGCAGGAGCTTTTTCTGAGATGAAAAAAGAAATTCTTCCGCGTGATTATCCTTACATGAATTTTAATCAGTTGGAAATTATTCTGGTAAGCTCTACTGAAAAGCCTTTGGCAGTGATGAGCAAGGAAGCGCAGGACAAATCCGAACAATATCTAAAAGAACTTGGAGTAAAATTCATGAGCGGTGAAGTAGTAACCGACTATGATGGTGACAAAGTTTACCTAAGAAGCGGTAAAGAGATCCCTTCTAACAATGTCATCTGGGCAGCAGGAGTTACAGGAAATGTGATTGATGGTTTTCCCGCCGAAAATCTTATAAGAAACCGGTATATTGTAGACCGCTTTAACAAAGTGAAAGGTTACGATAATATCTATGCCATAGGTGATATTGCTTACATGGAAACCCCAAAATATCCACAGGGTCATCCGCAGGTTGCCAATGTAGCCATCAATCAGGCCAAAAATTTAGGAAGAAATTTCCTCCGGAAAAACAAGTCCGAATGGGTAGAATATGAATATAAGGATCAGGGTTCTCTGGCGACAATAGGAAAACACAGAGCCGTTGTAGATTTACCTTTTATAAAATTTCAGGGACTTTTCGCATGGTATTTTTGGATGTTTCTTCATTTAATGCTTATTTTGAGCGTTCGAAACAAACTGGCAATATTTTTTAACTGGATGTGGAGCTATTTTAATAAAGATTCTTCATTACGTTTAATAATTGCCCCAAACAAGAAAAACAGCACACAGCAATGAGAATTGATATCATAAGCGTACTTCCGGAACTTATGGAAAGTCCGTTTAAAACTTCTATTTTGAAAAGAGCAGTAGATAAAGGAATTGTAGAAGTACATTTTCATCAGTTAAGAGACTGGTCGGTCAACAAACACAGGCAAATTGATGACGAACCTTATGGTGGCGGCGCAGGAATGGTAATGATGGTAGAACCTTTAGACAAGTGTATTTCTGAGCTTAAATCTCAGCGTAATTATGATGAGATCATTTATCTTACTCCGGATGGCGAAACTTTAAATCAAAAAATGGCTAACTCGCTATCCATCAAAAAAAATCTTATTTTCTTGTGCGGTCACTATAAAGGAATTGACCAGCGCGTAAGAGATCTTCATATTACTAAAGAAATTTCTATTGGAGATTTTGTTCTTACAGGTGGAGAATTAGCAGCTTGTGTTTTAGCTGATTCTATTATCCGACTGGTTCCTGGAGTTTTGAATGATGAGCAAAGTGCACTTACAGACAGTTTTCAGGATGATCTCCTGTCTCCGCCAATCTATACACGTCCTGAATCTTACAAAGGACTGGAAGTACCGAAAATTCTTCTGAGCGGAAATTTTGCAAAAATTGAAGAATGGAGACATGAGCAGGCTGTAAAAATTACCACTGAAAAAAGACCAGATCTTTTGTAATATGTTTTTATCATTACAAATACTACTTAGTTTTAAAACCATTTTTCACTCCTGATCATAAGTTTTTAGCGGCAACTTCACTTTTGATTGATTATTGAAAGAGTAAATAAAAATTTCTTGTACAAAACTATAAGATCATTAGTTTGTAAATGATTTTTTTAATAAATTTATTCAACTAAATAATGACCGTAATTCGAAAATAAGAGGATGGAACTTTTTGCTTTTTATAATGTTGAAAATCTATTCCTTCCTGATCCCGCTCCGGTTCACAGACTTGATCCTACCATTTCGGGCTTAAGAAACTGGGATGAAAGAAAATACAGGATAAAACTATCCAAAATAGCTCATGTATTTCGCCTTATAAAAGAAGAGCACGGAGCGCTTCCGTGCATTATTGGTCTTTGCGAAATTTCCGGAAAACAAGTTTTGGAAGATTTGGTAAAACTTGATCCTTTCAGTTCCCGTTATGGCATTGTACATTACAACTCTCTGGACGAAAGAAGAGTAGATGTTGCTTTACTCTTCGATCGCTCAAAAATTGAAATTTTAGATTCTGAAGCGATTACTTTTTTCTTCGAAATTGTAGATCATAAGCCCGACAATTATGACACTACAAGAGACGTGCTTTTTGCAAAGCTGAAATTTAGAAACGAAATAATCAATGTTTTTGTAGTTCACCTTCCTTCTAAAAGAGAAAAAGACATCAACCTTCCGAAACGTACTTTTATTATCAATGAAGTAAAAAACAGAGTGCTGAATATTATCCGTTCTGATCAGGAAAAAGTAGTAGTTTGTGGTGATTTTAACCAAAATCCGGACGAAGAAAACCTGATCAAATTCCTGTATGACGAGAATCAAAACAGAATAATGCATAATCCTTTCCAGAAGCTGTATTCAAACAGGCAATATTCTAACTTTCATTATAAATCGGGATTGCTGTTTGATCAAATTTTACTGTCAGATTCCTTTTTTGAGGACAATTCTTCCTTAAGATTTGAAAAAGCAGCTGTCTTTAACTCCGAAAATATTAGCGTTAAAATAAAAGGATCAGATCAAAGACCTTTCCGAACATTTGCCGGAACAAGATATTTGGGAGGATTCAGTGATCATTATCCTGTTTTAGTAACAATTAAAGAAAACTTGAGATAAAAAATAAATATGAAAAACACAAGCACAACTACTTACGAACTGGATCCTCTTGATAAAGAGATAATTTATATGCTGATGGACAATTCTAAAAGTTCATTGGCTTATATATCTAAACAAGTAGGGATTTCTACCACTGCAGTACATCAAAGAATTAAAAAACTTGAACTCGCCGGTGTAATTGAAAATGCGATTTCTATTCTAAACCCCAGAATGATTGGTTATAAAGTTGTATGCTACATAGGAATGTTTCTGGATCAACCCAGCTATTATTCTAATGTTGTAAAAGCTTTGAAAGAGGTGAATGAAGTTGTAGAAGCACATTACACAACAGGTAATTACACTATTTTCCTTAAAGTGCTGTGTAAGGATAACGATCACCTTATGGAAATTTTAAGAGTTTTACAGAAAATGAAAGGTGTAACAAGAACGGAAACTTTCATATCTTTGGAGCAAGGTATTTACCGACAACTCAAAGTTTAATCATATGAATATTGCTCAGTATTTAGACTCTACGTATTTAAAAACTCCCAATCAGTCAGGACTTTCAGAAGATGAAACCTTAAGGCAAGTACAACGGCTTACACAGGAGGCTATTGATCATCACATTTTTGCAGTGATGATAAGACCTGATTATGTTGCTGAAGTAAAAAAAATCATTAAAGAAAAACATTCGGAAGTGGTTGTAGGTACTGTAATCGGCTTTCATGAAGGAAACAGTCCAATGGAAGAAAAATTGGCTGAAGCTGCTAAAGCCATTGAAAATGGTGCTGATGAACTGGATTTTGTCATCAATTACAGAGCGTATCTTAATGGAGATATTAGTAGTGTAGAAAATGAATTTATTACCTGCACTCAGTTATGCTTTAAACATAATAAAATAGCTAAATGGATCATTGAGATTGCGGCTTTAAGCAATGAACAAATTGCTGATCTTACAAAAAAAATATCTGAGTGGGCTGAAACTAATTTTCCCGAAAATTATTTAGAAAAAATATTTATAAAATCTTCAACAGGCTTTTTTGCGACAAACGACAATAAACCCAATGGAGCAACTTTCGAAGGAATCAAGATAATGCTTAAAAATGCGGGCAAACTGCCTGTAAAAGCAGCCGGTGGAGTAAGAACGAAAGAAGATGCAGAAAAAATGATTAAGCTGGGCGTAAAACGAATTGGTACTTCTTCTGCTCTAGGCTTGTTGTCCGACACTACTTTCTTAGAAAAAGATTACTAGTAAAACAACCCATCGAAAATGATGGGTTGTCTTTTATATTTGTGCATGATATTCTTTGTAAAAATCCTGTGTTTCTTCAATTACAGCATCCATTTCTTCCAATGTAAACACTTCCAAAAATTTCTTTCTGAAATCTTTAAAATGAGGAACGCCCCGGAAGTAATTACTGTAATGCTGTCTCATTTCAACCAATCCTAATCTTTCTCCTTTCCATTCGGCACTCCATTCGGCATGCTGTCTTACGGCAAGTAACCTGTCAGCAACTGTAGGCGGATTCAGATGTTCTCCTGTTGCAAAAAAATGTTTAATCTCATTAAATATCCATGGATATCCAATGGCTGCTCTTCCTATCATAATTCCATCACAAGCATATTTATTCTTATATTCTAATGCTTTTTCTGGAGAATCTATATCTCCATTTCCAAAAATGGGTATTTCAATATTCGGATTTTGCTTTATACGTGAAATATGTTCCCAATCCGCTTCGCCCTTATACATCTGCGCTCTTGTTCTGGCATGTATTGTTAAAGCTTTAATTCCTGTTTCCTGAAGCCTTTCCGCAACTTCATCAATATTAATTGAATGGCTGTCCCAGCCTAAACGAGTTTTTACAGTTACTGGAAGACTTGTAGAATTCACCACAGCCTTAGTGAGTCTTACCATAAGGTCAATATCCTTTAATACACCTGCTCCGGCACCTTTGCAAACAACTTTTTTTACAGGGCAGCCGAAATTGATATCAACAAGATCCGGATTTACTGTTTCCACAATTCTTGCAGACATAGCCATAGCCTCTTCATCTCCACCAAAAATCTGAATACCGACTGGGCGTTCATAATCAAAAATGTCCAGTTTTTTTCTACTTTTTATTGCATCCCGAATCAATCCTTCAGAAGAAATAAATTCAGAATACATAAGGTCTGCACCATGCATTTTACACAATCGTCTGTATGGAGGATCACTTACATCTTCCATTGGTGCTAAAAGTAATGGAAATTCGGGCAGTTCTATATTGCCAATTTTAATCATGCTGCAAATTTACAAATTTCTAAACTTTAATCAATGATATAATATCTATGACAATTATCTTTAATTTTAGTTAATTACGACATAATCTTGATTTTGCATTAATATATTCAGATTAGGTGTAATACATAAAAGTCTGAGGTGGTAAAGTTTTGTGATAGTAACTTCACTCTGATTAAAAGGTTTTCCATTAAACTCACTAAGCTTCTTAAGCTTCATTAAATATTGGTATAAACTTTTGGAAGATTTGTTCGTTTCCGGCAGTACCGCTGTTTCAACAGTTTTGAACAGGAGAATAGAACAGTAGAGTGGATAAGCCAACAGTAATAAAGAAGCAAGAACA
>WPCJ01117164.1_pt1 | contig 154077 bp, 141 predicted proteins | sample 5399831 | NCBI WGS metagenome assembly WPCJ01 (sample SAMN12869470, study PRJNA574797) | sludge metagenome | isolation source: wastewater treatment of pH10 | place: China:Beijing | collected 2019-05-20
GATGAAATTGATAGCACCGGCAAAATAGTTCCCGTCGCGCTTTGCCATAATAAGCACAATATAATCACCCATTCGCTCGCCGATTAGCGAAAAGAAAACACCAATGAGATATTGACGCCCCCCATTGCGGCTGCCGGTATCCATATAGAATGCGTAGAACTGATCCCAGATGTCTTCTGTCAGATCGGAGCCGGTCAGCCATTCAATAGAAATGCCATTGCTCAGAGCTTCGCGGCGTTCGCGCTTTAAGGCTTTACGTTTGCGGGAAACAAGTTCTTCCAGAAAATCATTATATTCCTGAAAGCCGTTGTTTTTGAAATGAAACTGCTGATCCTTGCGATGCAGGAAGCCGGTCTCTGTCAGAGCCTGAATATCCGGCATTTCAGCAAAGGTTACATGCGCTGAGGACAACTGGTTCTGATCGGTGAATTGCGCAACGGCACTGGCAAGCAGGCGGCGCAGTTCCGGATTATTCTCTGTGGTCAGCAATCGTGCGCCCGTTGCCGGAGTGAACGGAATACCCAGTTGCAGTTTGGGATAATATTGACCACCGGCACGCTCAAAGGCTTCAGCCCAGCCGTGGTCAAAAACATATTCGCCCTGACTATGGGATTTCAGATAGGCCGGAGCTGCCGCTAGCAGGCGGCCTTGCTGTGTTTCAAGGCGCATATGGCAGGGCAGCCAGCCGGTATTTTCACCGACGCAGCCGGAATCTTCCAGCGCGGAAAGATAGGCATAGGACAGAAACGGATTGTAGGATTTATTGGAAGTCGGGTTGCCGTCTTCTGACAGAGGTGCGGATTGTTTGCCGGTTTCAGAAAACCGTGCCCATTCATCAGGGCTGAAACCCTGCATGGAGCTGACGTTACGCAAAATAATGCTGGTTTCTTCCTCTGCTTCCTCACGCATAGCAATCAACCATTCCCACCCGTTTTGTCATGTCTGGTTTTTACCGGCGCATCACACTATGCGCCGGTAAGATAGTGTTGCCTCAGGCGATCGCGCTGTCCGGTATAAAACCTTCAAACGTGATCTGCTGTGCATGCATGTCGCTCACAGCTTTTTCCTCTGCAGTGCGTACTGTCCATGTGATGACAGGACGGTTGAGCACGCTGCGGAAGAAGCTGATGAACGGATTTGGCAGATGGTGGAAATTGTAAGACACAAAATCCACATCATGCGCGAGCATGGCAAAGTGCTTTTCCATATCGGCCGCACTTGTACCTTCTGCCGTCAGGCCGGCTACAACACCCGGTGCATCGCTGCGGAAACGGCGGATGAGGTGATGGTCGAAGGACATGATCGCCGCTTCGCCCTGATAGGTTTTCAGCTCTTTGGCAACGGCGGCAACCAGACCTTCGTCCTGACCTTCAATGCCTTTGAGTTCGATAACCAGCGGCACGCGTCCGGCAACCAAATCAAGCATCTGGCGAAGCGAAGGGGCGTGATCCTGTGTGGTGCCGATGGTCAGTGCCTGAGCCTCGGCCAGTGTCAGATCACAAATGCGGCCTTCGCGACCGGCAAGGCGATCCAGCACATCATCATGAAACACGATGACTTCACCGTCTTTGGTCAGATGCACGTCACATTCAATGGCATAATTGCCTGCAATGGCTGCACTGAAGGCAGGGAGAGTGTTCTCCCAGACTTTTTTATTCATATCGTGCAAGCCGCGATGGGCAATCGGCCGGCGGGTGAGCCATTTCAGTTCATCACGAGGCGCAGCGCTCATAATCAGGCAACCTCAATCACGGCTTCGATTTCAACCGGTGCATTCAGCGGCAGACCAGCCATGCCAACAGCGGAGCGGGCATGTTTGCCTGCATCGCCGAGAACATCGATGAACAGCTGCGAACCGCCATTGGCAACAATGTGCTGATCGGTGAAATCAACAACAGACGCAACAAATACAGTGATTTTAACAATGCGCTTGATGCGGGAAAGATCGCCGCCAAGAGCCGCTTTTGCCTGTGACAGCACATTGATCGCGCAATATTTTGCAGCTTCCTGTGCTTGTTCAATGGTCAGGTCGCGGCCAACCAGACCGGTGGAAACGAGCTTGCCGTCTTTCAGTGGCAGCTGGCCGGAGGTGAACAGCAGATTGCCGCTCTGGGAAAAAGGCAGATAGGCTGCAGCCGGTGCTGCGGATTCTGGAATTGAAATGCCGAGATCTTTGAGGCGGGTTTCGATTGTCGAGGTCATGGCGCTCTTTCCGGTTTTATTTTATCGTCACATCAGAGTGGACGGCAAACAATAAGGTCATTTTGGGGCGGTTTATATTCCGCAGGGATTCTTTAACAGTTTGCCCTTCATTGTCGGTTCCGAATGTCGGCCCTGAATTGTTGGGATGAATGTTTATGCGTGATCTGTGTGTTTTAGGTGTCATGCATATACAAAAATAAAGTTCAAACTGACAGAATCAGTGGAGCATAGCAAAAGCTGTGATTTTTGCCTCGCTTCCGCCATGAGTTATTTTAACATGGCGATAAATTTATCGGAGAATCTTTATGCGTTTTTTGCAGGCCCCCATTTTGCAGGCCCTTGTGTTCGGATCTGGTTTTGTTGTTCCTGTAGTGCTGAGCACAGCAGCTTATGCAGGAAGCACACTTCTGCCGCATCGCGCAGTTTATGATCTGACACTGGAACGCGCCGATGAAAAATCCGGCATTGCCGGTGTAACCGGCCGTATGGTCTATGAATTCAACGGCTCGGCCTGCGAAGGCTATACAACGAATTTCCGCTTCGTGACCCGTATTGATATGGAAGGGCAGGATCAGCGGGTTACAGATCAGCAGACCACTACTTTTGAAGCCGGAGACGGCAGCCGATTCCGTTTCGTCAATAAAACCTTTGTCGATAAAGAGCTGATTAAAGAAGTGCGCGGGAATGCGGCGCTTGGCGACAAGCAGATGGATGTGGCGCTGACCAAGCCTGAAAAACAGGATTTGAAACTGGCACTGTCGCAGTTCCCGACCCGTCATATGGAAGAATTGCTTGTTCGCGCGCAAAAGGGCGACATTTTTTATCAGACGACAATTTTTGACGGTTCCGATGATGCCAATAAGATTATGGCGACCACAGCCGTGATCGGGAAAGGTCAGGTGCTGCCTGAAGACACCGAAACGAAAGTCATGGGTGAGGTGGCCAAACAAGAGAGCTGGCCTGTGACCGTCGCTTATTTTGATGATGAAGAGAGCGATGAAGGGCTGCCGGTCTATCGCGTGAATTTCAAACTCTACCGCAACGGCGTAACCCGTGATCTGAACATGGATTACGGTGATTTCTCCATGAAAGGCACCTTGGTCAATCTGGAAATGTTTAAACCGGCAGCGGCGGCAACCTGCGAATAATCCGGCATAATTCTACAGGTTTCGATGACAAGGCGGCATTTCCGGAAACGGATTTGCCGCTTTTTTCATTTTATTGAATTTCCGTGCCTTGTATTCTGTAGTCATGATTATAAATATCTCTGTGACTGAGATTGATCCGTGCGTGCTGCGGCGGCGCGGATAATTTTTACAAGCAAAGGTATTATAATGTCCGATCTTTTTTCCTCCTATGACCTCAATGGCCTGCCGCTTAAAAACCGTGTGGTGATGGCGCCTATGACACGTGCACGCGCAATTGATACGGTGCCGAACAGCGACACGGCATTATATTATGCACAGCGTGCCGGAGCAGGCCTGATTGTGAGTGAAGGGACGCCGATCTCTGATGAGGGGCGCGGCTATCTCTATACGCCCGGTGTATATTCTGCCGAGCAGGTTGAGGGCTGGAAAAAAGTAACAGATGCCGTTCATGCGCAGGGTGGTAAAATCTTCTCACAAATCTGGCATGTCGGGCGTGTTTCCCATGTTTCCGTACAAAAGAACGGTATTGCGCCTGTTGCGCCGGTTGCTGAAATTGCAAAAGACTCAAATGTTTTTGCGCTTGGTGAGGGCGGAACACCGGGGCTGGTTGCACCCAGCGCACCGCGTGCATTGAATACTGACGATATTGCCCGTATTACCGGAGAATTTGCCGATGCTGCAGAGAATGCCGTTAAAGCCGGTTTTGATGGTGTCGAAATTCACGGTGCAAACGGCTATCTGATCGAGCAGTTCATCAATGCCGGTTTCAATAAGCGTGAAGATGGCTATGGCGGCGCGACAATTGCCGGACGTATCCGCTTTGCGCTGGAGGTTGTTGATGCGGCCGTTGCACGTATCGGCTCTGCCCGTGTTGGTATCCGCCTGACACCTTTCAGCCGCCTGTTTGATCTTCATGCCTTTGACGGGGAGGAAGAAACATGGCTGACACTGGCTGCTGAACTCTCCGCCCGCAAACTGGCTTATATTCATATCGGCAATGCCGGTGGTTTGCTGGCAAAAGAAGAAGGCCGCAATTTCCTGAGGAAGTTCCGTGAGGTTTATCAGGGCACACTGATCTTTGCCGGCGGCTATACGCAGGAAACGGCTGAGCGTGTTCTCGATGAAGGGCTTACAGATCTGGTGGCTTTCGGCCGGCCATATATCTCAAATCCTGATCTGGCCGAGCGTATGCAGCGCGGCTAGCCGCTGGCACCGGCCGATCACACAACTTTCTATGGCGGTGCGCAAAAGGGTTACACCGATTATCCGGCCTATGAAGCTGTTTAAACGCAGATAAGGGCAGGGATGTTTCCGCCGCAGAACAAGTGTTCCGGCGGGAATGTCCCTGTGCTATAGTCTTATGGCTGTGTAATATCTGATAATGAAGGCTGCGTTCCGGCTTCCGGCGGTTTTTGACCGTTCAGGGCTTGCATTTTCTTCATTCATCGTTTACCAGCCGCATTATTCCACACACGGGATTTGGGTTATGGGCGGGAGAAATCCGCACAACGCCTCCGGTGGCACATTTGTGCCTCAGCCCGTGGAGGTTCAACCGGAAAAGGAAAATACAATGGCATTGCCTGATTTCAGCATGCGCCAGCTTCTGGAAGCTGGTGTTCACTTCGGTCACCAGACACACCGCTGGAACCCGAAAATGGCACCTTTCATCTATGGTGCACGTAACAACATCCACATTCTTGACCTGGCTCAGACCGTTCCTCTGCTGCACAATGCACTGAAGGTTGTTTCTGATACTGTTGCTCGTGGCGGCCGCGTTCTGTTCGTTGGCACCAAGCGTCAGGCTTCGGAAATCATTGCTGACGCTGCTGGCCGTTCGGCTCAGTATTACGTCAACTCCCGCTGGCTCGGCGGCATGATGACCAACTGGAAAACCATTTCCAACTCGATCCAGCGTCTGCGCAAGCTTGACGAACTGCTGTCGAGCGAAGCTCAGGGCTATTCCAAAAAGGAACGCCTGACTCTGGAACGCGAACGCGAAAAGCTGGACCGCGCTCTCGGTGGTATCAAGGATATGGGCGGCGTTCCTGACCTGATGTTCATCGTCGATACCAACAAGGAATCGATTGCAATTCAGGAAGCCAAGCGTCTTGGTATCCCTGTTGTTGCTGTTATCGACAGCAACTGTAATCCAGACCAGATCGATTTCCCGATCCCAGGTAACGATGATGCTGCTCGTGCAATCTCGCTCTATTGCGATCTGATTGCTAAAGCTGCTCTGGACGGCATTATGCGTCAGCAGGGCGCTCTGGGCATCGATATCGGTGCGCAGGCTGAAGCTCCTGTTGAGCCAGCTCTGGAAGCTGCTGAAAACGCTTAATTCGTTTTCTTGTCTGCCGGATCTGTTTTCAGATCCGGCAGATATTCTGCTTAAAAGACACAATTTGCCGTGTTTGCAGAGCTTCAAAAAACTGAAGTTTTAAACCGGTAAATATCTGAAACGGGTGAGTCGTTTCTGATTCCGTCCGCGCACGGTGAAATCTGTGTCTTATTTAATCTGAGCCTTTTCGGCTCCTGCTATCCCGTATGTATACAGTTGACGCTTTGCAGGAATTGCAATGCGGGCTGTAATGATTAATCGGTCATTGGATAAAAGACAGGTCCGCTGTCTGAACAATGATCCATAGCGGGCATGCCGCTTTGCCGGATGTCTGCTGCTTTCTCTGAGAGGCGACAATGAGCATTACCGCAGCAATGGTTAAAGAACTTCGTGAACTCAGCGGCGCAGGCATGATGGACTGCAAGACCGCTCTGAACGAAAATAATGGCGATATGGAAGCTGCCATGGACTGGCTGCGCAAGAAGGGTATCGCTAAAGCTGACAAGAAAGCCGGCCGTACAGCTGCTGAAGGTCTGGTAAGCGTTGCCAGCGAAGGCAAAAAAGCTGTTGTTGTTGAGGTTAACTCCGAAACAGACTTCGTTGCCCGTAATGCTGCTTTCCAGGAAATCGTTCTGAACGTAACCAAGGTTGCTCTGGGCACCGACGGTTCAACTGATGCCGTTGCAAATGCAACCTATCCGGGTTCGGAAAAGACTGTAACTGACACTATTAAAGATGCTGTTGGCACCATCGGTGAAAACATGGCATTCCGTCGTTCCGCTGCTCTGAGCGTGGAAAACGGTGTTGTTGCTTCTTACATCCACAACGGCGTTGCAGACGGCCTCGGCAAGCTGGGCGTTCTGGTTGCTATCGAAACAACCGGTGATGCAGAAGCTGCTGCCGCTATTGGTCGTCAGATCGCTATGCACGTTGCTGCAACCAACCCGCTGGCTCTGACTTCTGCTGAAGTTGATGCTGCTGCTGTTGAGCGCGAAAAAGCAATCTTTGCTGATCAGGCTCGTCAGTCCGGCAAGTCGGAAGAAATCATCGCCAAGATGGTTGACGGTCGTATGCGCAAGTTCTTTGAAGAAGTTGTTCTTCTGTCGCAGGCTTTCGTTATCAACCCGGACCTGAGCGTAGAAGCTGCGCTTAAAGAAGCAGAAAAAACAATCGGCGCGCCTGCTAAGGTAACCGGCTTTGTTCGCTTCGCTCTGGGCGATGGTATTGAAAAAGAAGAAACCGACTTCGCTGCTGAAGTTGCTGCCGTAAACAAAGGCTAATATGGCATGATGCGAAGCGATTTTGCTTTGCATAGAGCTGTAATCTATAGAATAGAGCGGTTTCTCCGGAGACCGCTCTATTTTTTTTGTGTGTGCATCATAAAAATTGTCAGTTATTGCCGTGCATGACGTGACAATGCTGCGTGCTTCATGTATGCGAAATCAATTCAGCTTTTTCCTGTCATCATGCCGGCCAGTTTCTGGTGCTTCCGGCGGGTTTGTCACGACAGGAGGCAGCCATTTCATTTCCGGCTTAATTCAGGCATGTTGCCTTGCATTCATGTCACTCATAGGGTGTAGCCGCTTTGGCGGTGAAGTCAGTCTGCGGGCTGGTTTTATGACGCGCACGTGATGCAGGTCGGACAAATTCGAGCATAACTCTTCTTACCAGCTGGTAAAGACTGAGCGAACCATAAAAGGGATCCCATGACAGGCAAAACACTTTATAAGCGGGTTCTCCTCAAAGCCTCAGGTGAGGCGCTGATGGGTGAGCAGGGATTTGGCATTGACGTGTCCGTTGCTGACCGCATTGCAAGTGATATTGCCGAAGCGCGTGCGCTCGGCGTTGAGGTCGGCGTGGTTATCGGCGGTGGTAATATTTTCCGCGGGCTGGCTGTTGCCTCCAAAGGCGGCGACCGCGTAACCGGCGATCATATGGGCATGCTGGCAACAGTGATTAACTCGCTGGCTCTTCGCACCTCTCTGGTCAAGCAGGGTGTTGATGCGGTTGTACTTTCGGCTATTGCCATGCCTGAACTGTGCGAGAGCTTTTCGCAGCGTCAGGCAACTGCCTATATGGATCAGGGCAAGGTTGTTATTTTTGCCGGTGGTACCGGTAACCCGTTCTTCACAACCGATTCTGCGGCCGCTTTGCGTGCTGCTGAAATTGGCGCAGATGCCTTGTTTAAGGGCACGCAGGTTGACGGTATTTATAGTGCTGATCCGAAGAAAGATCCGTCTGCCACGCGTTTCGACCGTCTGACCCATAAGGAAGTGCTGGATAAAGGTCTGGCTGTGATGGATGTGACGGCAGTGGCTCTGGCACAGGAAAACCGCATTCCGATCGTGGTTTATTCCATTCATGAAGCAGGTGGCTTTGCGCAGATTCTGCAGGGCAAAGGCCGCAGCACGGTTGTGACGGACGCCTGATAAGCACCGGTTCCTGAATTGAATCTGTGTGTGTACACAGATTCAATTCAGCAAAGCTTTGATTTTGTGCTTATCATTTGCGTCAAGCTGTTCTAAACAAAAAGCGAATTGTGTGGTCTGAAACCTGTTTCCGACTATCAGGCAGTATTATACGCTGTAAAAGCGCAAGATGTTTGGTGTACGCCCAAGGAGAGATATTATGAGCGACGCTCTGGATGTAAACGATCTGAAACGCCGTATGGATGGCGCGATTCAGTCCTTCAAACATGATTTGGGTGGTCTGCGTACCGGACGCGCTTCAGCAAGCCTTCTGGAGCCTCTGACGATTGAAGCCTATGGTTCGACCATGCCGATCAATCAGGTGGCGCAGATTACTGTTCCTGAAGCCCGTATGCTGTCTGTTTCCGTTTGGGACAAGAGCATGGTCGGCGCGGTTGAACGTGCAATCCGCGATAGCGGTCTGGGTCTGAATCCGATCACAGACGGTATGACACTGCGCGTACCGCTGCCGGAACTGAACGAACAGCGCCGTAAGGAACTGGTTAAAATTGCGAACCAATATGCCGAAGGTGCTAAAGTTGCTGTTCGTCATGTGCGTCGCGATGGTATGGATCAGTTGAAGAAACTGGAAAAAGACGGCACCATCAGTCAGGATGACAGCCGCACTCTGTCTGACAAAGTGCAGAAAATGACTGACGAAACCATTGTGGAAGTTGATAAGCTTCTGGTTTCCAAAGAAGCGGAAATTATGCAGGTTTAATTTGCATGAACAGATATCAGAGTGGTTCATGATCAAAAAGCCGCTCTGATATCTGAGACTGCCGCAGATCGCAGGCGAAGCGATTTTATGCTGTGGGTGCGGATATTGAATGCCGGAATGGCCGCGCAAAAGACATTTTGCGGTTTTTATATAGTACAGAATAATCATGCATGTCGTTGCTGATTGCAGTCTGATACTGATAAAGCTCTCAGGGCGTAGTCTGAAAAGCGGAACCCGGTTTTCGGATAAGATACGCGCACAAACAAACAGATAGAGCATTTCCTGGACTTCAGGATAAACCGGAAATTCTCTAAGTTCTTAAACCGGATAAGCATGGCGCCTGACGGCAGCCGTTTTGTCAAAAAAAGGAATATGCCTGAATGTCCGATCCGCGCCACATCGCCATCATTATGGATGGCAATGGTCGTTGGGCTAAAGCGCGCGGTCTGCCGCGTGTTGCCGGTCATAAAGCGGGTGTGGATGCTCTGCGCGGCATTGTGCGTGCTGCAGGGGATAAAGGGCTGGAATTTCTTACCCTCTTTGCATTTTCTTCCGAGAACTGGTCGCGTCCGAATTCCGAGGTCTCGGAACTGATGGGACTGCTGAAGCTGTTCATCCGCCGTGATCTGAATAAGCTTCACAGTCAGAATGTCCGTGTACGCATTATCGGCGCGCGTGATGATCTTGCCTCCGATATTTGTGTGCTTCTGAATGAGGCCGAAAAACTGACCACAGCCAATAGCGGCCTGACGCTTGTTATTGCCTTTAATTACGGGGCGCGGGACGAGCTGACACGGGCAATGCGTCAGATTGCGGAAGCTGTTGCGGCCGGGCAGATGAAGCCGGATGCGATCACGGCCGAAATGATTTCTGAAAGGCTTGATACAGCAGATATTCCGGATCCTGACCTGATTATCCGTACCAGCGGTGAAATGCGACTGTCCAACTTCCTGCTCTGGCAGGCTGCTTATTCAGAATTTCTGTTTGCTCCGGAATATTGGCCGGATTTCAAGCCTGCGCATTTATTTGCTGCGATTGATGAATACCGTAAGCGGGTTCGCCGCTTTGGTGGGCTGGAAGCTGATGACATGCAAAATTTGTCCGGTGAAACGGACGTGGTACCTTTGCGGCATAATGCGGGTTAGGTTCGTGCTGTGCGTTTCAGCTTGGCCGGATCATAAATAGACAGACTTAGAGCGCATCCCGAAAAGTGCGAAGCGGTTTTCGGAGCAAGATGCGCGTAAAATCAAACAGATAGAGCATTTGTAATGATTCAATCTAAACTAAAAATGCTCTAGGGGCGAGGGTTTTCGTGTCCAATCTTCAATTGCGTATCATGACGGCAGCAGTGCTTGCGCCCGTTACAATTCTGCTGATCTGGCTGGGCGGTATGAGTTTCCGCGTGCTGGCTGTGGTGATTGGCTTCGCGATTTTCTATGAGTGGACAACGCTGAGCGCCTCGAAGCAGACACGCTCCGGCCTGGTGGCAGGCTGGGCGGTGCTCTCGGTTGCTGCGGGTCTTATGCTGATACAGGTTCCGGCAATCCAGATTTTAGCCATTCTTGCAGCCGGTGCGGTTTTCCTGATCCAGCGCTCTAACTGGACTGCGGCAGGGCTGATCTATGCCGGTGTGCCGATGGTCTGTCTGGCGGTTTTGCGCGGCGAAACGACATCCGGTCTGATTGCAATTATTTATCTCTTCGCGCTTGTCTGGGCGACGGATATTTTTGCGTATTTCACCGGACGCAGCCTCGGCGGGCCAAAACTGGCTCCGCGCTTTTCTCCGAATAAAACATGGTCCGGCGCAATTGGCGGTGTTGTGGCAGCAATGATTGCGGCGGCGGCAGTTAGCTATTTCAGCTTTGACCGCGTGAAATATCCGATGGTTATTCTGGCTATTGCTCTCTCGGTTGCCTCACAGATGGGCGACCTCGGAGAATCATGGGTCAAGCGCCGCTTCGGAGCCAAGGATTCCGGCAAGCTGTTGCCGGGGCATGGCGGGGTGATGGATCGCGTGGATGGTCTGATTGTGGCGGCTGTCATGCTCTATATTATCGGTGCTCTGGTGACAGGGCCGGATTCACCTTCAGCAATGTTTATCGGCATTGTTTTGCAGCCTCTGTAAGTAGCACTGCGGTAAAAGCATATTTTGAGACTTTGAATTACGGGAGTTAGAGTTTTGGGTGATCCCCTTGCATATTTATTCGGCGGCGACAGCCTGCTGGTTGGCACATTACTTCCGTTTATTCTCGTTCTCGCCGTTGTTGTTTTTGTTCATGAGATGGGACATTTCATCGTCGGCCGTTTGTGCGGTATCGGCGTTCAGGCCTTTTCTATCGGCTTCGGACCGGAGCTGATCGGTTATACAGCGCGTAACGGTACACGCTGGAAGCTCTGTGCGATTCCTCTCGGCGGCTATGTGAAGTTTGCCGGTGATATGAATGCCGCCAGTGCGCCGGACGGCGAGGGCTTGTCCGCCATGACTGAGGCCGAGCGCAAGGTTGCTTTTGCGACGCAGCCGGTCTGGAAGCGTGCTGCAACTGTTTTTGCAGGCCCGGCATTCAATTTTCTGCTGACAATTGCCATTTTGAGCTTCTTCTTTGCCAGCTACGGACGCCTTGTTGCTGATCCGACTATTGCAGAGGTTAATGAAGGCAGTCCTGCCGCTGTGGCAGGCTTTAAACCGGGTGACCGTTTCATCAATGTGGAAGGCACGCAGATCAATAGTTTTGCCGATGTGCAACGTATTGTGAACGGACGCAGCGGTGATGAACTGTCTTTCACGGTTGAGCGTGACGGGCAGGAGATCAACCTGAAAGCTGTTCCTGAAATTATGGAGCAGACGGATGCGCTGGGTAACAAAATCAAGCTCGGTGTGATCGGTGTTACGATCACCAAAGACACAGGCAATTACCGCAAGGTTGAATATTCCCCGCTCGAATCGGTGGGTGAGGCTGTGGTCGAAACCGGACATATCATCAGCCGTACCGGTACTTTTATGAAGAGACTGGTAATGGGGCGTGAAGATAAATGTCAGCTGGGCGGGCCCGTAAAAATTGCTAATATGGCCGGACAAGCGGCGCAACACGGCTTTGAATGGCTGGTTCAGCTGATTGCGATGCTGTCGGTTGGCATTGGATTGTTCAATTTATTTCCGCTTCCCCCTCTTGATGGCGGGCATCTGGTGATTTATGCGGGAGAGGCTGTTTTGGGACGTCCTGTTCCGGTGGCAGTACAGGAATTATTCTTCCGGCTTGGTTTCTTTGTCGTTCTCGGCTTTATGGGATTCGTCTTTTACAATGATCTCTTTGGCTGCTAATCTGAACTGGACAAGGCTCAAGCCTTTGAATTAAAACATTAACGAATTGTGTAAAATACGAGGGGATTATACAAGAAAAGCAATAATCTGTTTACCATGCTATTGGATTTGCGTGGCACCTGTGCCACGTTCGGGAATGAAGTAAACAGATTTTAATAGTGAAGCTTGCTTGTATATGAAAACTGGTTATTACAGTTTGCATTATGCGCTATTTTCCCGGATTACGGCCCGGGGCAACGAAACGAAGGTTAAATAGACCTATGACGGCAAATTCAAAGTTCTTTGGTGCTGCTTCTGCGGTCGCTATGTCGGTAGCTATGGTTGCTGCCGGAACGTCAGCGATCTCATTTGCTACTGTGAGTGTTGCACAGGCAGCAGTCGTTAGTCGTATTGACGTTCGCGGTAACAAGCGGGTTGATGCATCGACAATTCGTGGCGCCATCGGCATTAAGCCTGGCAAGTCATTCACCAATGCTGATATTGATGCGGCTGTAAAAAGCCTTTTCAATATGGGCCTGTTCTCTGATGTTCGTATCAGCCAGTCGGGCGGTGCACTCGTTGTCACTGTTTCCGAGTTCTCGGTTGTTAACAACGTACTCTTCCAGGGTAACAAGAAGGTCAAAGATGCTGATCTCGGTCGTGCGGTAGAGCTGAAGGCGCGTAGCCCTTTTGATCCTGCGCAGATGGAATCAGATCGTCAGGCCATCATTCAGGCTTACCGCAATGTTGGCCGCAGCGACGCTGTTGTGAACGCCCGTACGGTTGATCTCGGTCAGGGTCGTGTAAACGTTGTTTATGAAATCACTGAAGGCGGCCGTACAAAAATCGCCAATATCGATTTCGTAGGTAATGAAGCTTTCGGTGGTCGTCGTCTGCGTGACGTGATCTCCACCAAGCGTACCAATCCATTGTCATGGCTGACACGCGGCGACATTTACAGCGAAGATCGTCTGCAGGCAGATGAAGAAGCGCTGCGTCGTTTCTACTACAACCGTGGTTATGCTGACTTCCGCGTGATTTCGTCCAATGCGGTTCTGGATCCTGCGACAAACGAATACACGATCACCTTCACTGTTGAAGAAGGTCAGCGTTATACATTCGGTGATGTTCAGGTTGAAAGCTCAATCGCCGGCGTTGATACAGAAGCGCTCGGCGGCATGCTGAAGACCCGCGCAGGTAAAGTTTATAGCGCCAACGACGTTGAAAAGTCGGTTGAAGCTGTAACTGAGCGCGTTGCCGGCAGCGGTTATGCTTTCGCTAAGGTTGAGCCACGCGGCGACCGTAACTTCGAAAACCGCACAATCTCGGTCGTTTATAATGTGGAAGAAGGTCCGCGCGCTTACGTGCAGCGTATCGAAATCCGCGGTAACGATAAGACCCGTGATTATGTTATCCGTCGTGAATTCGACATGAGTGAAGGCGATGCTTTCAATCAGGTTATGATTACACGCGCCAAGCGTCGTCTCGAAGCTCTGGACTTCTTCCAGACAGTTAACATCTCGACCGCTCAGGGTTCTGAGCCGGATCAGGTTGTGCTGATCGTTGACGTTGTTGAAAAGCCTACAGGTGAGTTCTCCATCGGTGCAGGTTATACATCGGGTGGTGAAACACCGGGTGCTTCGGTTGAAGGTTCGGTTGCAGAGCGCAACTTCCTCGGTCGTGGTCAGTATATCCGTATCGGTGCAGGTGCCGGTCAGGATGATGCGCGTAACTATTCGTTCTCGTTCACTGAGCCTTATTTCCTCGGTCAGCGCGTTTCTGCAGGCTTCGATATTTTCCGTAAGTCGTACCGCGTTAAAGATCAGTATGACGTAGAACAGACCGGTGGTACAATCCGTTTTGGTCTGCCGATTACCGATAATTTCGGTGCGAGCATCGGTTATAACCTGGTTCAGGAAAAGTATAAGCTCAAGAGCGAAGATATGAATATCTACGCTCCGGCTTTGATTGAAGCCGCTGAACAGAGCCCATGGCTGCGCTCGTCGATTTCTTATGCTCTGACCTATAATACGATCGATAACCCGAACAACCCGCATGACGGTATCTATGTTCGCTTCGGTCAGGAATTTGCTGGTCTCGGCGGCGATGCCAAATTCATGAAGACAACTGCAAAAGCAAGCTATTACAAGACCTTGCTGCAGGAAGCTGATGTTGTTGGTGTGCTGACTGCCGGTGGTGGTTACATTCATTCCTTCACCGATGACGGTCTGCGTATCTTTGATATGTTCAAAGGTAACACTGACATGATCCGTGGCTTCAAATATAACGGTATCGGTGCTTATCAGGATGCTGCTAACGGTGACCGTTACTGGCTCGGTGGTACAACTTACTTCAACGCCAGCGCTGAAGTTCAGTTCCCGATGCCGGTTGTTCCGGAAAGCCTTGGTATCCGTGGTGCGTTCTTCGCAGATGCTGCAACGCTCTATGGTAACAAGACTGAAGGTGCAATGGGAACCGGCAGTGCACTGCGAGCTTCGGCTGGTGTAAGTCTGATGTGGGCTTCTCCGTTTGGTCCGCTGCGCTTTGACTATGCTATTCCTATTAAGAAAGAAGATTCCGACAAAGTTCAGAACTTCAATTTTGGTATGTCGAGCAAGTTCTGATAAATTTGCTTTTTCCTGAGGCGTAATCTCTGAAAAGAAGATCCGCCTCAGGAGAGAAAGTATGTTGATGGCAGATCCTGTATTTTATACGCTGTCCTGTGCACTCAACGTCGCTGATATTGCTCAATTTACCGGTTCCGAATTGCTGACAAAGCAATATGCCGACCGGAAAATTGAGCATTTGGCGTCTTTGGATAATGCAACACCGGATTCTCTTGTTTTCCTTGAAGGTAAGAAAAACGAAGCTGCTCTGAGCTCTCTCAAAGCGGCCGCTGTGCTATGCGCAGAAGCGCAGGCATCATTGATTCCTGAGGGCGTTGCGATTTTGGTCAGTAAATCGCCGCAACGGGATTTTTCTGCTGTCGGTCGTAAACTCTATGCGCAGGCTGTACATCCGCATTCATTGCTGGGCATTCCTGGCATTTCAGAAAATGCCACGATTCACCCGACTGCCGAGATTGAAGGCGATGTTACGATCGAGCCGGGCGCAGTCGTCGGTGCCGGTGTATCTATCGGCTCCGGTACAACAATCTGTGCGAATAGTGTGATTGGCGCAGGCTGTAAAATCGGCCGCGATTGTATCATTGCGCCGAATGTTTCCCTGACCTATGCGCTGATCGGTAACCGCGTTTATCTGCATCCGGGGGTCCGCATCGGGCAGGATGGTTTCGGATATGTGCCGGGTCCTGCAGGACTTGAGAAAGTTCCGCAGCTTGGTCGCGTCATCATTCAGGATGGTGTGGAAATCGGTGCGAATACCACGATTGATCGCGGTTCACTGAGTGATACCGTGATCGGCGAGGGCACCAAGATCGATAATCTGGTGCAGGTTGCGCATAATGTTAAAATCGGGCGGCATTGCGTAATTGCTGCCCACACCGGTATTTCCGGTAGTGTGACCATTGGTGATATGGCTATGATCGGCGGACGTGTCGGCCTTGCAGATCACATCAATATCGGTTCGCGCGTGCAGATTGCTGCTGCGAGCGGTGTGATGAATGATATTCCCGATGGTGAGAGATGGGGTGGTCTGCCAGCCAGACCGCTGAAGCAGTGGTTCCGCGATATTGCGACGTTGCGCAGTATCGGTCAAAGTAAGAAGGAGAAATCCTGATATGAGTGAGAATGTTGAGCAGAACAGCCTTGGTTCAGCAGATATTCAGAAGTTGCTGGCAGTTCTGCCGCATCGTTATCCGTTTCTTCTTATCGACCGTATTGTCGATATTGACGGCGATGATTCCGCGACCGGTATCAAAAATGTGACATTCAATGAACCACATTTTACTGGACATTTTCCTGCGACCCCTATTATGCCCGGTGTATTGATCATTGAAGCTATGGCGCAGACCGCCGGTGCGATTTCAATGCTCAAAATGGGCCTTGAAAATGCAGGAACCGTATTTTTGCTGACAATTGATAACGCAAAATTCCGTCGTCCTGTTGTTCCGGGTGATCGTATGTTGCTTCGCGTTAAAAAAGTGAAGCAGCGCGGAAATATTTCAAGATTTGCATGTGTCGCTGAAGTTGACGGCGTTAAAGTTGCCGAAGCGGATGTCTCTGCAATGACCGGTGCGTAAGCAGACAGTCTGATACAGGCGATCCTGCAAACAAATACATTAATTTTCAAAGTCCGGTTCGGGCTTTGACATAACTGAAGAAAAAGCGTGATTTGAATGCGTGAAACCTCTATTCACCCGACAGCCTGCGTTGAACCGGGCGCCAAACTTGGTCAGGGTGTTTCTGTCGGCGCTTTCTGCCATGTTCAGGCAGGCGCAGAGATTGGTGATAACAGCGAGCTGATGAGCCATGTTGTTGTCACGGGGTTTACGACACTTGGTGAAAACGCCAAAGTTTTCCCGCACGCTATTCTCGGTTGCGAGCCGCAAAACGGTAAGCATAAAGGTGGCCACACCAAGCTGCTGGTCGGCAAAAATGCGATGATCCGCGAAGGCGTGACCATGCATCGCGGCTCCGATACCAGCCGTGGCTATACCAATGTCGGCGATAATTCCACATTTCTCGCTTATGCCCATGTCGCCCATGATTGCGATGTCGGTAATCACGTAACTTTTGCGAATAATGTGATGATCGGCGGCCATTGTGAAATCGGCGATCACGCAATTCTCGGCGGCGGTGCTGCTGTGCACCAGTTCGTCCGCGTCGGCCATCATGCTTTTGTTGGCGGTATGGCGGCTGTTGTGCAGGATGTTATTCCGTTCGGCATGGCCATTGGCGTTCATGCGCATCTCGGTGGCCTCAACATTATCGGCATGAAACGCTCCGGTCTGGAACGTAAAGAAATCCATGCTGTGCGCCGTGCAGTACGTATGCTGTTTGACCGTACAAAACCGGTGAAAGAGCGCGTGGAAGACGTGCGCATTGAGTTTGCAGGCTCACCGGCAGTGGGTGATCTGGTTGCTTTCATCACAGCTGATGCCAAGCGCAGCTCGTTCACGACACCGCTTCTGCATGGCAAGCACGGTCATATTGAAGACCATTCATAGTATGACGAAAAGCGCTGTTTCTGTCCGGGCCGTAGATGCTGAAGCCAGAACCGCTATTATTGCCGGTAACGGGCTTTTGCCGCAAGTTGTGGCAGAGGCTCTTGAAAAGAAAGGCAATCCGCCCTTTGTCATTTGTCTGAAGGGCGAGGCGGATGAAAGTCTCAAGCGCTTCGACCATGAAACTGTTTCAGTGGTGGAATTCACCCGCCTGATTAAGGCGCTGAAACAATCCGGTGCGAAGAATGTTATTCTGGCGGGCGGTGTCCGCCAACGCCCGCATTTAAGCGATATACGTTTGGATATGACAACCATCCGTGCACTGCCACGGGTGTTTAAAGCATTGGGCAAAGGCGATGATGCTTTGCTCCGTGCTTTTATCGGGCTTCTGGAATCCTACGGCTTCCATATGGTCGGCGCACATCAGATTGTGCCCGATATTCTGGCACCGGCAGCATCCGTGCTGACTGCGGTTAAGCCGGATAATAAAGAACAGCATAATATCGATCTTGCACGCGAAGCAGCTTTCATATTGGGCAAGCTGGATGTCGGGCAGGGTGCCATTGCTGCCGGCGGTCGTGTTGTGGCTCTGGAAGGTGCTGAAGGCACCGACAATATGATTGAGCGTGTGCGCCAGTTGCGTCAGGAAGGCCGCATCCCACGTCAGGGCGGTGTTCTGGTTAAATGCGCAAAACCTGCACAGGATGAGCGGGCAGATTTGCCGACGATTGGCATTGATACTGTGACCAATATTGCAGCCGCAGGGCTTGCAGGTATTGCTATCGAGGCTGGCCGTACTGTGATGTTGTCCTACCATGACACAGTTCAATCCGCAGATGCGCAGGGCTTGTTTATTGTTACTTTCGACAGTCCGCACGAATAAATTTTCAAAACCTGTATAGCTCTGCCGCTGTTCAGCAACTATGCTGCAGCTCTTGCAACCGAAGCACTTTCGTTTAATCGGGCGTTCAATCGGGTGCGAGCCGGAGCATTTCACAGTCAAGTTGAGTCAACTTGACTGCTGTGACAATGCGACCAGATAAAGAGATAATACGGTTCCAATGATTTTGCTCTGACCGGAACCACTTTAATCCAAAGGATGCCGGTTTGAATATGAGTGAAAAACTCCCGTTGAAAATTGCTGTTGTGGCCGGTGAGGAATCCGGAGATCTGCTGGGCGCGGATCTCGTGGATGCGCTGCGTACCAAAACGGATCGCCTGATCAGTCTTGTGGGCGTTGGCGGTACACATTTACAACAGCGCGGATTGCAGAGCCTGTTTGATCCTGACGAGATTGCCCTGATGGGTATTGGAGCAGTGCTGGCACGTTTGCCGAAGCTGATTATGCGGATCAGCCAGACCGCCAAAGCGATTGTGGCTGAGAAGCCGGATTGCCTGCTGATTATCGACAGTCCGGATTTCACCCATCGCGTGGCGAAGAAGGTGCGTCAGGCCGATCCGTCAATACCGATCATCAAATATATTGCCCCGACGGTCTGGGCATGGCGTCCGCAGCGTGCCAAGGAAATGCGCAAATATATTGACCATGTGCTGACGGTTCTGCCTTTTGAGGTCGAGGTCATGCAGCGCCTTTCCGGCCCGAAATCGACTTATGTTGGCCACCGGCTGAGCAGCTATCAGCCATTGCTGGATGTGGCTAAAGCGCGGAAAAACCGCAAAGCACCGGCAGAAGATGCCGAGAAAACCATTCTGCTTTTGCCGGGTTCCCGCCGGTCTGAAATACAGGCTTTGCTCAAAGAATTTGGCACAACGCTGCAATTGCTGAATGAACGCAACGGAACTGTGCATGCAATTTTGCCGACACCGGAGCGCCATGAAGCTTATGTGCAGAATCTGACGAAAGACTGGCCGGTTAAGCCGGTTATTGTTACCGGTGAGGCTGCGAAATGGGATGCCTTTGCCAAGGCCGATGCGGCATTGGCTGCTTCCGGTACAGTGTCGCTTGAACTGGCGCTGACCAAAATTCCGGCAGTGATTACCTACAAGGCCGATCTCTTCAGCAGATTATTCATTACGCGGTTGATAACCATCTGGAGCGCATCACTGCCGAATATTATTGATGATACGCCGGTTATTCCTGAATTCTTTAATGAATTTGTCCGTGCAGGCATGTTGTGCCGTCAGATTGAGCGTTTGCTTGAAGACGGTTTGGTGCGACAGGCACAGATTGATGGTTTCGAGCGGATTATCACTAGAATGCATACGGATAAGCCTGCCGGTGAAATGGGAGCCGATGTGCTGCTGGAGCTTCTATCAAACAACAACTGATCTGATTTGTTCGACCTATTAAAAAGCCTGCCTCTGAGATCAGAGGCAGGCTTTTTTGTTTGTCAAATGCCTTATCTTTTAAAGCATGTCGCGGAAAAGTGGGTACCGGTTTTCCGATAACGACATGCGTAAAAACAAGAAGATAGAGCGAGCGTAGTGGCTATGATTAAACGCGACACGCTCTATCGGATAAGGTGAACAGTGATCCGGCGCTCAATCCATTCAATGATATTGCGCAGCACTTCCACAATCGCCAGATAAATGATTGCCGCCCACAGATAGGTCTGGAAATCAAATGTACGGGAATAGGCGCGGCGGGTTTCGCCCATCAGGTCATAAACCGTGATGATTGCAACAATGGCAGAGCCTTTAATCATCAGAATGATTTCATTGCCGTAAGGACGCAGAGCAACAATCAGTGCCTGAGGCAGGATGATCTTACGGAATGTCTGGAACTTGGACAGGCCGAGCGCATGCGCACCTTCCCACTGGCCTTTCGGCACGCTGAGGATTGCACCGCGCAGAATTTCAGCCTGATAGGCGGCTGTATTCAGCGTAAATGCCAGAACCGCGCAATACCATGCTTCGCGGAAAAAGCCCCAGAGCCCGATAGTTTCCAAAAACGGGCGGAAGGTTCCCAGACCGTAATAGATCAGGAATATCTGCGCCAGCAATGGTGTACCACGGAAGAAATACACATAGGCATAGGCGATGCCGCCCAGAATACGGTTGTCCGACATGCGGGCAAGCGCAACCGGCAGTGACAGCAAAGCGCCAAGCACAATCGACAGCGCAACCAGAATAAGGGTCGTTTTCAGACCGTTCCAGTAACGCGGTGCATAGGTTTCAACCAGATCAATCTGCCATGAATTATACAGATAGATTGCAAGACCGGCGAACAGCGCAAGCCAGATAGCAACCAGTATATGGCCGGTAATACGTGCACCTGTCCACGGACGAGGCGGTTCAGCAGGGCGAAAAACTCGATCAGTTTGCATATTGCTTATCGTTGTCATTGACGCACCACGCTTGCTGCCGACTGTTTGCGGCTGCCTTCAGCCCATTTTTCAATGCGGGCGATAAAGTAAGAAGAGATAATTGCAAGAGCCAGATAGATCAGGCAGGCCACACCGTAGAACAGGAACGGTTCTTTGGTGACGCGCGCAGCAACCGAAGTCTGACGCAGAATATCTGTCAGGCTGATAACTGATACCAGCGATGTATCTTTGAGCAGAACCATCCATAGATTGGCGAGACCCGGCAGAGCAATCTTAATCAGCTGCGGGAAGATAATCTTGCGCATGGTCTGAAAATTGGTGAGGCCGATGGCGAAAGCGCCTTCATACTGGCCTTTCGGTATGGCGCGAAACGCGGACAGGAACACTTCACTGGAATAGGAAGAGAAAACAAAGCCCAGAGCAATCATACCGGCGGCAAAGGCATTGACCTCTACCGAACCCTGAAAGCCGATCAGCGCAAAAACCTTCTGAACTGCAAGAGAGCCGCCGAAATACACCAGAAACAGTGTGAGCAGCTCAGGCAGTCCGCGGAATATCGTTGTATAAATATTGGAAGCAAGGCGCAGCGATGGCTCAGCCGATTGCTTTCCTAAAGCCACAAGGAAACCGAGTAACAAACCGATTGGCAAAGTGGCAAGCGCCAGCAAAACGGTCGTCAACAGCCCCCATGCTATGCTTAGCCCCCATCCGTCCGGACCAAAGCCAATTAACACAGCATATTTTTCCATTTAGTCTATCCCTGTGAGGACGGGTGGCAAATCTGGTTTGTCACCCGTCAAGATCAGTTTATTAAAATACCGGCCAGACGGATCTGACCGGTTTCTTCGGAATTATTCGCCGTAAATATCGAAATCAAAATATTTGTCGTTGATTTCTTTGTATTTACCGTTGTCACGGATGGCGAGAATAGCTGTGTTGAATTTCTCAACCAGTTCTTCACGACCTTTTTTGATGGCAACACCAACACCCGGACCGTGAATTTCAAGATTCGCCTTCACTGGGCCGACCAGTTTGCAGCAGGCACCTTCCGGTGTCTTGAGCCAGTCAATCAGCGATACGATATTGTCGTTCACAGCATCAACACGACCGGCAACCATGTCCATACGCGCTTCATCCGAGCTGCCGTAATTGTTGATGGTGCTGTCGGTATATTCATGTTCGGAAAACACAGCATGAACAGTTGAGGACTGTACGCCGACTGTTTTGCCTGCGAGGTCTTCTTTTGCTGTGCCTTTGATATCAGAATCTTTTGGCACGGCGATTGCCGCAGCAGGATTGTAATATTTATTGCTGAAATCGACCTGTTCTTTACGGGCCGGAGTGATCGACATGGAGGAGATCACAACATCAAGCTTGCCGGACTGAAGGGCGGGGATCATACCATCCCAGTCCTGCACAATGATTTGGCATTTGGCTTTTAATTCTTCGCAAAGTGCGTTGGCGATGTCGATTTCAAAGCCTGCAACCGTGCCGTCAGCCTTGACGAAATTGTAGGGAGGATAGGCGCCTTCCGAGCCGACTTTCAGTGTAAGCTGCTCCTGAGCATGCGCGGATGCGGTGAGTGCTGCAACGGCAGTGATTGTCACCACACCGGCAGTTGCCAGCCCGCGCAGAGCTTTGCTGAAACGACGGTTTGCTCCCGTAATTTTATTCATTCTTCTGATACCCCCATAAGTCCCATTGTAAGAAGCATTGTTGTTTTTTCTTCTCTTCGCTGGCGTTTTTTTAGCGCATTTTCTTTGCGAAGAAAAATTTGTTAACGGCGATATTCCCATCATTCCGGCGTTAAAGGCAAGTATCAAAAATCATGTTTTGCCCGCTCACGGAAAAATAAAGCACTGGACATGGTTTAAATCACTCTTATCTGCAGGTAATCAGACGGTATTCTTGATATAAAATATTAAAAATCAACATATTATGGTGATAATTTAATATTGTGGATTTCAAAAATTTCTTTCTTCTCTATCAGTCACGCACCCGCAAAACACTCGTATTTACGACATGCAGGTGACGGCTTTCAGATGATTATGCATAGGTTGATGTGGTTTTTGCATTAAATCAGGATCAATGGCAGCAAACATAAAAAAGCTGCATCACAAGGATGCAGCTTTAAGAGAGTTTCAGCTGTTAAACCCGACGATATTAGTCTGTTTCCGCGCCATAAGCGTCAAATTCAAAGTATTTGTCGTTGATTTCTTTATATTTGCCGTTCGCACGAATAGCTTTAATCGCATCGTTGAATTTGGCGATCAGCTCAGGATTACCTTTTTTGAAGGCTACGCCTGCGCCCGGACCGTGAATTTCCAGAACCGGAGCCCATGTGCCAACCATTTTACAGCAAGCGCCGTCTTCGGTTTTCAGCCACTGGGACAGGGTCACGCTGTCATCGCTTGCGGCATCAAGACGACCATTGGCCAGATCAAGACGATATTCTTCCGCAGTCGGATAGGCTTTGATAGTGCTGTCCGTGAATGTTTTTTCTGCGTAATTGGCATGGGTTGTGGAGATCTGCACGCCGATGGTTTTACCGGCCAGATCTTCTTTGGTTGTGCCTTTGATGTCGGTATCTTTCGGAGCAGCAAGACCCGGAGGGGTGTTGTAATATTTGTTGCTGAAATCAACCTGCTTCTTGCGCTCATCGGTGATGGACATGGAAGCGATGAAAGCATCAAATTTACCGGCCTGCAGGCTCGGAATAGCGCCATCCCATTCAATGGTGATGAACTTGCATTCAGCCTTCATTTCTTCGCAGAGCGCGCGGCCGATATCCACGTCAAAACCGGACAGCTCGCCGGAAGCGCTGATGAAGTTAAACGGAGGATAGGCACCTTCGGTTGCAATTGTCAGCTTCAAAGGTTCCTGTGCCTGTACTGCTGTGGCAGTCAGGGAAACTGCACCGGTCATGACCATGGCAGACAGCGCGGTTCCGATAATTTTCTTGTAATTTTTCATGTACTTTTCACCCGTTTAACCCATCCAAAAGTTGCAATCATAATGTCAGAACTGCAAAGCCGGTTTATTTTAATCGGTTTATTTTTTACCGGATTCTGACGTAATAATTGTTCGCTGGATATTCCCACCATTTTTGCGAGAAAGGCAAGGGTAAAAAAGCGTTTTAAAACAATGTGAGCAAATGTGAAAATTACTGTTCAGTAGTTCATAGGTGGGTTTGAATTTAATTTTTAAATTTATGATTTTAAATCAGTATATTGTTGTGATGAATTAATATTTTAATTTCATCATTTTCACCGGTTCTCAAACCCTGTTTTCCGGTTTCAGTTTTTCAATCCGCAGTAGTTTTCAACAAAATCGCTGACGGCTGCAATATTATTCAGATCCAGAACCGGTACGCTCTGATCTCTCAAACCTTCATCAGTGGCGATGGCCACGATCGAATATTGCTCAGCATTGAGAGGAATTTGAGTCGGACTGTCTTTGCGCCGGACTTCAATTTTTGGATGTTTATCGTTCTTGTAACCCTCAACCAGTATCAGATCGCAGGGCGCCATACGGCTGACAATTTCTTCTAGCGCAGGCTCCTGAGCATCGCGCAATTCATGCATCAATGCCCAGCGATTAAAAGAGACAATGGCAACCTCAGCCGCTCCGGCCTGACGGTGGCGATAGGAATCCGTTCCCTCTGTATCAATGTCAAAGCTGTGATGGGCATGTTTGATTGTTGAGATTGTATAGCCGCGTCTGGTCAGCTCGCGCACCACACATTCAGCAAGTGTGGTTTTGCCGGAGTTTTTCCATCCGGTGATGCCGAAGATTTTCTGTGTCATGATTCACGCTCCTGCCAGCCGCTCATATCCTGCAATTGCCAGGCTGATCTGGCCAGCGCCAGTTCCGTTTGTGTGTTGATATTAAAAAACGGATCAAGACCGCTGATTTTATCAGTTTCGCTGAAATCTGCATAGGCAACAGTGTGATTATTCGCGAAAACGCGAATGCTGCGTCTTTTGGTTTCCGAGAGCCAGTTTTCCAATGAGGCGGCAATATTGGCCGGCCACAGTGCAAAGGTCGGATGCGCACCAAAATCCGAACGGGCGAATATAATTGTGTCTTCCATGGGTGAGGCTGCGTCCGCCAGAACCTGCGCAAAGCGGTGCAAGAGATCAGGCGGGAAGAACGGTGTATCTGCAGCCACGCTCATCACATGGCTGCAACCAAGCTGGGTTGCATAATGACAACCGGCGAGAATACCGGCCAACGGGCCGCTGTTGAGCCATTTCCCGTCATTGATAACCGGATAGCCGAAACTCGCGAAAAAGGCAGGATCGCTATTGGCGCTGAGAATGATCTGATCGGTTTGTGGCTTCAGGCGCGCGCATACCTGATGAAGAATAGTATGATCTCCGAGCGGGCGCAGGGATTTGTCGCCGCCGCCGAGACGCTGGCTGCTGCCGCCTGCCAGAATGAGCCCCAAAACATTTTTACCTGTCAGCACTTGTTGGCCGGTAGATATGATCGGGACAGACATGACTGACGCACCTTTGATTGAAAAGCCGGATTTCAGGGAGAAATACTGCTTCCGGCATTTTGCCGGCGCAACTCTCTGCGCATCCGGTAGCCCGTAATTGCTTCACGATAAAGCATATAGCAACCGCTGGCGACCACGATTGCCGAGCCGATCAACGTATTCTGATCCGGTATCTGATTGAATACAATATAGCTCAGCGCAATCGCCCAGAGCAGGCTGGTATAGCGAAACGGCGATGCAAAGGACATGTCACCGGCACGGGTGGCAAGGATAATGCAGTGATAGCCGATGATGAGCAGCACAGCAGCAATGCTGACATGGATAATATCTGTCGTCGTCGGCTGCACCCAGCCGGTATCTGTCTGCATGATAATGAAACCGGTAATGGTAATCATAATCGAAGTCATGGCAGAAATCAGAATGGTCGGGATCTGCATATTGATGCGGCGGGTAGAGAGATCGCGCATGGCAGTAAAGCAAACACCGACAAGCAGCAGCAGAGCATAGGCATTCATGCCGGTACCGGGGCCATCGCCGCCGGGGCGGATGATAATCAGCACGCCGATAAAGCCTATACCTATCGACAACCAGCGCCGCCAGCCGACTTTCTCACCGAGAAACAGCACCGCGCCAAGCGTTACTGCCAGCGGCACTGCCTGATAGACGGATGAGACAAAGGCGAGGGACAGATGTGTGAGTCCTATCAGATAAAAGGTTGTTGCGCCGACTTCACCAAAGCCGCGCAGGATGGTTGTTTTGTCCAGAGCATCGCGCCAGCGGCTGAGCACGCCCTGTCGGGCGGCAATAAAGGCCAGCAGGAGAATGCATAATAATCCGCGCATAAACATGAATTGCCCGAGATTGAGCGTCTGCGTGGAATATTTGGTCAGGGCATCGCCGATGGCGAAGACTCCCATGCCGAGCATCATATAAAGACTGGAGCGGATATTAGCTGAAAGTGCCACGGTCATATTCCTGCAGGAAAAGCTGAAGAGCTTTTCATTTAGAGCATTGTCCTGCGCAAAAGGCTCACGCACTTTTACCGGAAATGCTTTTATGCCGGACTTATAACAAGTATTTATGCGACATGGTCACCCGTTTGCGTCATACACAGCAAAATAATGATATAAAAATCAAGATAATGCCGGTTTATGATCCGGATTAATCCATGTACACATCGCATGGTCGCGGGCGTTAAATGAGTGCACTTAATGCTGATACGCTTTAGCCGCCTGTAACGCTCATATGGCGCGAGACTGCAGGGCGGTTATGCCGCCGGTCGATGATGAAGTCATGGCCTTTTGGCTTACGCAAAATTGCATTGTCGATTGCCTCAGACAGCAGCGCATTATCCGTGCTGGCACGCAGCGGCTCACGCAGATCCGCTGCATCTTCCTGACCAAGGCACATATAAAGCGTGCCGGTGCAGGTGATACGCACACGGTTGCAGCTTTCGCAGAAATTATGGGTCATCGGCGTGATGAAGCCAAGGCGGCCGCCGGTTTCCGCAATCTGCACATAACGGGCAGGCCCGCCGGTCTGGTAAGGAATATCAGACATCGTGAACTGGCGTGCAAGCGTAGCACGCAGCATGGAGAGCGGCAGATACTGATCTGTGCGGTCGAGATCAATCTCGCCCATCGGCATGGTTTCAATCAGTGTCATATCCATGCCGCGGCCATGTGCCCAGCGCAGCATGTCCGGAACCTCATGGTCGTTAAAACCTTTGAGAGCCACGGCATTGAGCTTGATATGAATGCCTGCTTTTTGCGCGGCATCAATACCGCGCAGAACCTGTGCCAGATCACCCCAGCGGGTGATTGTTTTGAATTTTTCCGTATCCAGCGTGTCGAGCGAGACATTGATGCGTTTGATACCGCAGGCGGCAAGCTCCTCTGCATAGCGGGAGAGCTGTGAACCATTGGTGGTCAAAGTCAGCTCATCAAGCGCACCGGCTTCAATATGACGCGACAGACTGCCGATGAGGTGCATAATATTTTTACGCACCAGCGGCTCACCGCCGGTAAGACGGATTTTGCGCACGCCTTTATCAATAAAAGTTGAACAAAGGCGGTCGAGTTCTTCCAGCGATAACAGATCTTTCTTCGGCAGAAAGGTCATATGTTCGGCCATGCAATAGGTGCAGCGGAAATCACAGCGATCAGTTACAGAAACGCGCAAATAGGTAATTGCCCGTCCGAACGGGTCAATCATAGGTGCTACCGGCGTTGTTTTTTGGGCATTCAGTGCTGTTACGTCCATATTACCTGTATATCGGCTTCTTCAGTCATCGCTTCTATATAAGAGAGATAAGTTCAACATATGGTGCTGTCCAGTACCATTATGTCACGCAGGCTCTTGCCCGTCAGTGTTTCTGATATTACCACGTAAGGCAGACGTGAATATGGTGGATCATTCAATGAGCGATATCTGGCCGGAAGAGTTGCGAGTTTCCCAAGACCGCAAAACCCTGTCTGTGACATTCAATAACGGACATAATTATTCATTTCCGGCGGAGATGCTGCGTGTCTTGTCACCGTCAGCGGAAGTGCAGGGACATTCGCCCGAGCAGCGCGTGACTGTGCCGGGCAAGATCAATGTTGGTATTATGAAGATTGATCCGGTCGGTAATTATGCGGTGCGCATCACTTTCGATGATATGCATGATACCGGCCTGTTCACATGGATTTATCTGCATCAGCTCGGTGAGGAATATGAAACCCGCTGGCAGGGCTATCTCGACGAGCTGAAAGAGAAAAATCTCAGCCGCGAACCGAAGTTTCACTAATTTCACTAAAAAAGAAAGCCGGAGTTTCCTCCGGCTTTCTTTTTGGTTTTATGAAAGATTGAGTTCCTTGAAGAAGTCATTGCCCTTGTCGTCAATGACGATGAAGGCAGGGAAATCTTCAACTTCAATGCGCCAGATAGCTTCCATGCCGAGTTCAGCATATTCAACCACTTCGACTTTCTTGATGCAGTCCTGAGCCAGACGTGCAGCGGGGCCGCCGATGGAGCCGAGATAGAAGCCGCCGTGTTTGGCGCAGGCATCACGCACCTGACGGGAGCGGTTGCCTTTGGCCAGCATGACCATGGAACCGCCGAAAGACTGGAACTGATCTACATAGGAATCCATACGACCGGCTGTTGTAGGGCCGAATGAGCCTGAAGCGTAACCGGTCGGGGTCTTGGCAGGGCCTGCATAATAAATCGGATGATTTTTGAAATAATCCGGCATGCTGTCGCCGTTTTCCAGACGCTCACGGATTTTCGCATGTGCCAGATCACGTGCCACAATGATGGAGCCGGTCAGCGACAGGCGGGTTTTCACCGGATGCTGCGACAGGGTTTTGAGAATCTCTTCCATCGGCTGGTTGAGATCAATCTTCACCACGCTGTCAGAGAGCTTGGCTTCATCAATATCAGGCATATATTTCGCCGGATTGGTTTCCAGCTGCTCAAGGAAGATACCGTCTTTGGTGATCTTGCCTTTTGCCTGTCGGTCGGCCGAGCAGGAAACGCCCAGACCAATCGGCAGCGACGCGCCGTGGCGCGGCAGGCGGATAACGCGCACATCATGGCAGAAATATTTGCCGCCAAACTGTGCACCCACGCCCAGAGACTGGGTGAGCTTATGGATTTCCTGTTCCATTTCCAGATCGCGGAATGCATGTCCGTCTTCCGAGCCTTTGGTCGGCAGGCTATCGAGATAGCGGGTGGAGGCGAGCTTAACAGTCTTGAGATTCTGTTCTGCCGAGGTGCCGCCGATAACGATCGCCAGATGATATGGCGGGCAGGCCGATGTGCCCAGCGTCAGGATTTTCTCTTTGAGAAACTCAATCATGCGGTCATGGGTCAGCAGGGAAGGTGTGCCCTGAAAGAGGAATGTCTTATTGGCTGAGCCGCCGCCTTTGGCGACAAACAGGAATTTATAGGCGTCTTCGCCTTCCTGATAAATGTCGATTTGTGCAGGCAGGTTGTTTTTGGTGTTCTGTTCTTTGAACATTTCCAGCGGTGCCAGCTGGGAATAACGCAGGTTCTTTTTGAAATAGGCATCCATCACACCGGAACCCAGCGCGCTTTCATCGCCGCCTTCAGTCCAGACACGACGGCCTTTTTTACCCATAATGATCGCGGTGCCGGTATCCTGACACATCGGCAGCACGCCGCCAGCGGCAATATTGGCATTCTTCAAAAGATCATAGGCAACAAAACGGTCATTATCGGTTGCTTCCGGATCTTCCATAATATTGCTGAGCTGCTGCAGATGACCCGGACGCAGCAGATGGTTGATGTCGGCAAAAGCAGCTTCGGCCAGCAGACGCAGGCCTTCCTGTTCAACAGTCAGGATTTCCTGACCTTTAAATGTATCGACCGAGACATAATCAGATGTCAGTTTGCGATAGGGGGTTGTGTCCTCACCAAGCGGAAACATTCCGGTATTTACTTGCTCAGCCATATATCACCTTGTTAGCCGGTTTTGCCGCTGAGGTTTCAGCAGGCAGCCGGTCAGACGTAAGTTATCAGATGACGGGCTTTTAACGCTTGTGGCCGCTATTGCCACTGCGGCAGATTGATCTTTTTCTAAGTTTTGACGGGAGAAGGGGCTTTGTCCGCTAAAATTATATTTATTGTTAAAAGTTTCTAAATCACAATGGCGCACACTATTGGGAATGAATCATTGCGGTGCCGGATCATTCACCGTCCACTGCCTGCATAGCTTGTTTTGCTCGAGAACTGACGGACAGATATGACACTTTCGCTGAAATCCTTTCCCCTGATCGTAAGTTCTTCCATGCGCAATGCATTTTTTACAACGGCTATCACTGCTGTTACCGGCATTTCTGTGCTGGCTCCGGTGCAGTCTGCCAATGCGGCCAGCAATCTGATGGATTTGTTCCGTGAAAAGCGTGAGGCGCGTGAAATGCAGCGCCAGCAAATACAGCAGCCAGTTCAGCAGGTGCCGCAAGCCACAGGCGCAGCACGCACTGCCAAACCGGCCGGTGCCGCGCAGCCTGCCAAAACCGCAACTGCGCCTGTTAAAGCTGTTTCTGTCAAAGGGCCGCAGATTTACGATTACAAGCCTGAAAAGCTGGTAAAAGTGGACTTCACCGCAGTTGATATGCAATTGACCGCAGCCATTTCTGAGGATGAGGGTGGCTTGCTGCCGTCTGAACTTTATGCTGAAGCTGCGGATTTTATCAGTACTTTGCCGCAGCGTGCCGATGATTTGATTAATCCGGTTGCCAAAAAGACCACGGCGCAAACAGACACAGCTCTTGTGACTGCTGTTCTGGATGCGATGAAAGCCACGGATGTTAAGGCTGAGCAGTCTGTTGCCGAGGCAATTGTGTCCTTCTACGCAACCGAGCAGGCACTTCTGTGGTCTGATGGCCTGAATGTTTCTTCCCGCGCTGAAGATGTGTTGGCGCTGTTTGAACGGGCAGAAGAAGACGGGCTGGTTCCTGCTGAATATGCGGTGAAAGTACCTGATCTGGAGTTTGACGCTGCACAAAAAGATCAGCGCATTCGTGAAATGGCGGCGTTTGAAATCAATCTGACCGCACGAGCATTGCGCTATGCGCTGGATGCCGGTGAGGGACGGGTGATCGCCAATCGTCTGAGCGGTTTCCACGATCTGCCGCGCAATCGCATCAAGCCGGAACTGGTGCTGAAGGCTCTGGCTGCTGATGCAGAACCTGCGGAAACACTGGCCGCTTTCAATCCGCAAAACAGCTATTATCAGAAGCTGAAAGCGCAGCTGGCTTCGATGAAGCCGGAAACAAAAAACACTGTGCGTATTGCAGCGGATACGCTGATTAAACCGGGTCAGGATAATGCGGAGCTGCCTAAAATTCTGGCGCTGATCGTACAAAAAGCACCGGCCGGTTATCTGAATTCCTATCAGGAAATGTTTGACCGCCATAAAGACGGGACACTTTATGATCCTGAACTGGTGGCTGCGGTTAAAGATTATCAGAAGCTGATGGGCAAGGTGCCGGATGGTGTGATTGGTCGCGCGACCATCGCAGGCTTGCAGGGCGAAACATCTTCGGTCAAACGTGCGCGTATTCTCTATGCGATGGAACGCCTGCGCTGGCTGCCGCGTGATTTCGGTCAGCGCTATGTCTTCGTCAATCAACCTGCCTATCGTGCGCAATATTTCGATCAGGGCAAAGAGCAACTGGCAATGGATGTGGTGATCGGCTCACCGCGCAACCAGACGCATTTCTTCTATGACACAATCAGCACTGTGGTATTTAACCCGTCATGGGGTGTGCCGCGTTCTATTGTAATGAATGAGATGATGCCGCGTATTCTGGCTGATTCCGGCTATCTTGATCGCAATAATTATGAAGTGATTGCCGGTGGCAAGCGCGTGGCTTCTTCCTCGGTCAACTGGTCTGCGGTTGCCCAAGGCAAAGCGCATGTCGGTGTACGTCAGAAACCGGGGCCGAATAATGCGCTGGGCGAGCTGAAAATCCTGTTCCCGAACAGCCACGATATCTATCTGCATGACACACCGTCAAAAGCAGCGTTCAAGCGGGATATGCGGGCGATCAGCCATGGCTGTATCCGTCTGGCCGATCCGCGTGCCATGGCTTCCGCAGTCATGAGTACCGGTGAGGAAAATCTGGCCAAATATTTCGGCAAAAATGAGCGCGGTATCAAAGTGCCGTCCGGTGTGCCGATTTACCTGACCTATTTCACCGCATGGCCGGATGAGGCGAGTGGTAAAATCCGTTATTATGACGATGTTTATGCGCGTGATGAAGGTCTGGCTAAGGCTTTCCAGAAAACGGAACAGAGTCGGGTAGCGGCAATGTAAATGTGAAAAAGGAGCAGTTCATCTGCTCCTTTTTTATTTTGTGGGCGGGATTTTTGCCGCTGTCGCAAACTCTTCACTTTAATATCGTTTGAAAATCCGGAAATTAACATCTGATTGGCCGAAGCCCTTTGCGTCCGGCAATCTGATTGGTTATCAATAGCGCGAAATTTCTGTAATACCGTTTCGGCTGATGAGGGCGGCGCGGTGTTGGCTCTACCGGTTTGTTTTACGCATTGTCTTTACGCAAAACCGCTTCGTCATTTTGCCGGACATGCTTTATGGAAGGATACTCCCAATGACAGCGATCATCGATATTGTCGGTCGTGAAATTCTCGACAGCCGCGGCAATCCGACTGTTGAAGTTGACGTGACACTGGAAGACGGTTCTTTTGGCCGTGCGGCTGTACCAAGCGGTGCATCAACCGGCGCTCACGAAGCAGTTGAACTGCGTGATGGCGGTACCCGTTATCTGGGTAAAGGCGTTGAACAGGCCGTTGAAGCCGTGAATGGTGCGATTTTTGACGCGCTGGCCGGTCATGAAGCGGAATATCAGATCGAAATCGACCAGACCATGATTGATCTGGACGGTACGCCAAACAAAAGCCGCCTCGGCGCCAATGCTATCCTCGGCGTATCGCTGGCTGTTGCCAAAGCTGCTGCGCAGGCTTCCGGCCAGCCGCTGTATCGCTATGTTGGCGGTGCCAATGCCCATATCCTGCCGGTGCCGATGATGAACATCATCAATGGCGGCGCCCATGCGGACAACCCGATTGATTTTCAGGAATTCATGATTCTGCCGGTTGGTGCATCCAGCTTGCGTGAAGCTGTGCGTTACGGTGCGGAAGTGTTCCACACACTGAAATCCCGCCTGAAAGCTGCCGGTCACAACACCAATGTCGGTGATGAGGGCGGTTTCGCTCCTAACTTGCTGAGCGCGGAAGCAGCGCTTGATTTCGTTATGGAATCGATTGCTAAAGCCGGTTTCAAACCAGGTGAAGAAATTGCAATCGGTCTGGATTGCGCCGCGACTGAATTCTTCAAAGGCGGTAACTACGTCTATGAAGGCGAGGGCGTAACCCGCACACCGCAGCAGCAGGCTGAATATCTGGCCAAGCTGGCCGCTGACTATCCGATCATCAGTATTGAAGACGGTATGTCGGAAGATGATTGGGCAGGCTGGAAGACCCTCACCGATCTGACAGGCAAGAAAACCCAGCTCGTTGGTGATGATCTGTTCGTAACCAATTCGGCACGTCTGCGTGATGGTATCAAGATGGGCGTTGCCAATTCTATTCTGGTTAAAGTCAACCAGATTGGTACGCTGTCTGAAACCATGGATGCCGTGGAAACCGCTCATAAGAACGGCTACACCGCTGTGATGTCGCACCGCTCGGGCGAAACAGAAGATTCCACCATTGCGGATCTCGCTGTTGCCACCAATTGCGGCCAGATCAAAACCGGCTCGCTGGCACGTTCAGACCGGTTGGCAAAATACAACCAGCTGATCCGTATTGAAGAAGAGCTCGGCTCGCAGGCACGTTATGCTGGTCGTTCGGCTTTCAAAGGTCTGTAAGATCCTGTTTTGAGATAAATTAAGAAGAGGCCTGCATGAAAAATGCAGGCCTTTTTGTATTAAATGTAGTTTTGCGTCGCCTCTGTAAGTCTCTGTTAAGGCTAATATGCTTTAAATAAATATCGGGTGGAATTTATCGTATGTTGATAATTCCAGTCCTTATTTACGGGCAGATATCCGCGTATCGGATGCGTATTGCTCCAGAGGTGTGAGTATGTGGACAAAACAAAAGCGTAGAAGCATTAAAGGCCGCCTGATTGTGCCGGTTCTGGCTACGGCTTTTTTGTCCTATTTCGGTTTTCATGCTTATAATGGTGCCTATGGTATCTATTCCAAGGAACAATTGCTGGCGCAAACCGTTTCACTCAATAAGCAGCTGACTGATCTGACCGAGCAGAGAGAGTCTCTGGAGCGACAGGTTTTGCAGCTTCGTGATGGTTCAATTGACAAGGATATTCTGGATGAGCAGGCGCGCCGCGCATTGAATCTGTCTCATGCGGATGAGGTTACAATTATTGTCGATCGCGGCAAAAAGACCAATTAACTGAATTGCAGTTAATTGGATGTTTTCTTATTATTTTCAATAGCTTAATTAGTGCAAAATTAGCTGTTTAGACATATTGTAAGTTTGGCTGATGAGGTTTATTCTGCGCCCACCATAACAGGGAGCAAAATATGGCACCTAGGGCACAAAAAACTGCTGCGGGTAAATCGCAGGCAGCTCTGTCTAACACTCTCAAGGCACCCCAGCCTAACCAGTTCACCAAAGAAGAAGATCTTCACGCTTACCGTGAGATGCTGCTGATCCGTCGCTTCGAAGAAAAAGCCGGTCAGCTCTATGGTATGGGTTTCATCGGCGGTTTCTGTCACCTTTACATTGGTCAGGAAGCTGTTGTTGTCGGCATGCAGAAAGCCATGCAGGAAGGCGATCAGGTTATCACTGCCTATCGCGACCACGGTCACATGCTTGCAGCCGGTATGAGCGCGCGCGGCGTGATGGCTGAGCTGACCGGTCGTCGCGGCGGCTTGTCGAAAGGCAAGGGCGGCTCGATGCATATGTTCTCGAAAGAGAAACATTTCTACGGCGGTCACGGTATTGTTGGTGCGCAGGTGTCGCTCGGTACCGGTCTGGCTTTTGCAAACCGCTATCGCGGTAATGATAGCGTTTCCATCACCTATTTCGGTGACGGTGCTGCCAACCAGGGTCAGGTTTACGAAAGCTTCAACATGGCATCGCTGTGGAAGCTGCCTGTTGTATTTGTAATCGAAAACAACCGCTATGCGATGGGTACTGCTGTAACCCGCGCTTCGGCTGAAACCGATTTCTCCCGTCGCGGTCTGTCCTTCAATATTCCTGGTATTCAGGTTGACGGTATGGATGTGCGCGCTGTGAACGCCGCCAGTGAAGAAGCACTGGAATGGGCACGTTCCGGCAAGGGTCCGATCATTCTCGAAATGCAGACCTATCGTTACCGTGGTCACTCGATGTCCGATCCTGCGAAATACCGCAGCAAGGATGAAGTGCAGAAAATGCGCTCCGAGCATGATCCGATCGAGCAGGTTAAATACCGCATGATGGATAATGGCTGGTTCTCGGAAGATGACCTGAAGGCGATTGATAAGGAAGTTCGTGACATTGTTGCTGATTCAGCAGACTTTGCACAGAATGATCCGGAGCCGGATGCATCTGAACTCTACACTGATATTCTGCTGTAAGGAGCGAGCGCTATGCCTGTTGAAATTCTTATGCCAGCGCTCTCCCCGACAATGGAAGAGGGCAAACTCTCCAAATGGCTGAAAAAGGAAGGCGACAAAGTCGCTTCCGGTGATGTCATTGCTGAGATTGAAACCGATAAAGCGACCATGGAAGTGGAAGCTGTTGACGAAGGCACTATCGGCAAACTGCTGATTGCTGAAGGGACTGAAGGCGTTAAGGTAAACTCAGTGATTGCTGTGTTGCTGGCTGACGGTGAAAGCGCTGACAGCATTGGTGCAGCGGCTCCTGCTGCCGCGCCTGCCGTTGAACAGCCGACCATGGTGACTTCGGAAGCGCCTGTTGTTGCCGGTGAGAAGCCAGGTGCTTCAACGCCTGCCGCTCCTGCTGCACCTAAAATCGAAGTTGCCAATGATCCGGATATTCCGGCTGGTACAAAGATGGTGCCGACCACTGTTCGTGACGCTCTGCGTGACGCAATGGCTGAAGAAATGCGCCGCGACCCTGACGTTTTCGTTATGGGTGAAGAAGTTGCTGAATATGAAGGTGCCTATAAGGTAACCAAAGGCCTTCTGGCTGAATTCGGTGACAAGCGCGTTGTCGATACACCAATCACCGAACACGGTTTTGCCGGTATCGCTGTTGGTGCTGCCTATACAGGTCTGCGTCCGATTGTTGAATTCATGACCTTCAACTTCGCCATGCAGGCGATTGACCACATCATCAACTCCGCCGCCAAGACGCTCTACATGTCCGGCGGCCAGATGGGTGCACCGATCGTCTTCCGCGGCCCGAACGGCGCTGCGGCGCGCGTGGGTGCCCAGCACAGCCAGGACTATGCCTCCTGGTATGCCCACATCCCGGGCCTCAAGGTCATCCAGCCTTGGTCGGCTGCCGATGCCAAGGGCCTGCTGAAGGCGGCCATCCGCGACCCGAACCCGGTCATCTTCCTCGAAAACGAGATCCTATACGGCCAGTCCTTCGAGGTTCCGAAGGTCGATGATTTCGTCCTGCCGATCGGCAAGGCCAAGATCGAGCGCGCCGGTACGGACGTGACCATCGTCTCCTGGGGCATCGGCATGACCTATGTCATGAAGGCCGTCGACGAACTGGCAGCCATGGGCATCTCGGCGGAAGTCGTGAACCTGCGCACCATCCGTCCGCTCGACATCGACACGGTGCTCGCCTCCGTCCGCAAGACGGGCCGCTGCGTCACGGTGGAAGAAGCCTTCCCTGTCTGCTCGGTTTCCTCGGAAATCGGCTATCAGGTTCAGGAAAAGGCCTTCGACTTCCTCGATGCTCCGATCCTGCGCGTGACCGGCAAGGACGTTCCGATGCCCTATGCCGCAAACCTTGAAAAGCTGGCCCTGCCATCTGTCAAGGAAGTCATCGACGCCGTGAAGGCTGTCACCTACAGGGACTGAGGCGAGGGAGGCCGCAATGCCGATCAACATCACAATGCCGGCCCTCTCTCCCACCATGGAAGAGGGCAACCTGGCCAAGTGGCTGGTGAAGGAAGGTGACAAGGTTTCTCCCGGCGACGTGATCGCCGAGATCGAAACCGACAAGGCGACCATGGAAGTGGAAGCCGTGGACGAGGGCACGGTCGCCAAGATCGTGGTCGCCGCCGGAACGCAGGGCGTCAAGGTCAACAGCCTGATCGCCGTGCTCGCCGGTGAAGGCGAGGACGCATCTGCAGCCGCAGCCGCTCCGGCCGCTGCACCCGCCAAGGCGGAAGCCGCTCCGGCCAAGGCTGAAGCTGCTCCGGCTCAGGCCGCTGCTGCACCGGCTGCTGCCGGTCCGGCTCCGGTCAGTGCATCGGGCGAGCGCATCTTTGCCTCGCCGCTTGCCCGCCGTCTGGCGTCGCAGAACGGTCTGGACCTCAAGGCGATCGCAGGCTCCGGCCCGCATGGCCGTATCGTCCAGCGCGACATTGAAGCCGCGCTGAAGTCCGGCACCGGCAAGGCAGCTCCGGCTGCTGCCGCCGCTCCTGCCGAGGCTCCGAAGGCCGCTGCCGCTGCGGCGCCTGCCGGTCCTTCCAAGGAGCAGGTGCTCAAGCTCTTCGCCGAAGGCTCCTACGAGCTGGTGCCGCACGACGGCATGCGCAAGACCATTGCCAAGCGCCTCACCGAGTCCAAGCAGACGATCCCGCACTTCTATGTGTCGCTCGACTGCGAACTCGACGCGCTCCTGGCCCTGCGCACCCAGCTCAACGACGCGGCTCCGAAGTCCAAGGACGGCAAGCCTGCCTACAAGCTCTCGGTCAATGACATGGTCATCAAGGCCATGGCTCTGGCCCTGCGCGATGTGCCGGATGCGAACGTCTCCTGGACGGACGATGCCATGGTCAAGCACAAGCACGCCGATGTCGGCGTCGCCGTGTCGATCCCGGGCGGTCTGATCACCCCGATCATCCGCAGCGCCGAGCAGAAGGCCCTGTCCACCATCTCCAACGAGATGAAGGATCTGGGCCAGCGCGCCAAGGACCGCAAGCTGAAGCCGGAAGAGTACCAGGGCGGCACCACCGCCGTGTCCAACATGGGCATGATGGGCGTGAAGAGCTTCTCGGCCGTGGTCAACCCGCCGCATGCCACCATTCTGGCGGTCGGTGCGGGCGAGCAGCGTCCTGTCGTCAGGAATGGCGCGCTGGCTGTGGCCACCGTCATGACGGTAACGCTCTCCACCGACCACCGATGCGTGGACGGCGCTCTGGGCGCGGAACTTCTCGGCGCCTTCAAGGGCTACATCGAGAACCCGATGAGCATGCTGGTCTGAGTGACCCTCAGCGAGGCCCCGGCAGGTCCGGGGCCTTTCTGTCTTGAAAACAGAACGCGATATTCTTGCGAAACAAAGGCGAGGGAACATCCATGGCCGATAGCTATGACGTCCTCATCATCGGGTCGGGCCCCGGCGGTTATGTAACCGCGATCCGTGCGGCCCAGCTCGGCTTCAAGACTGCCATTGTCGAGCGCGAGCATCTGGGCGGCATCTGCCTCAACTGGGGCTGCATTCCGACCAAGGCGCTGCTGCGCTCCGCTGAAATTCTCGATCACGCCAACCATGCCAAGTCCTACGGGCTGAAGCTGGAAGGCAAGATGACCGCTGACATCAAGGACGTGGTTGCCCGTTCGCGCGGCGTTTCGGCCCGCCTCAACGGCGGCGTCGGATTCCTGATGAAGAAGAACAAGATCGACGTCATCTGGGGTGAGGCCAAGCTCACCAAGCCGGGTGAAATCGTCGTCGGCAAGTCTTCCAAGCCCGCCGTCGAGCCGCAGCACCCCGCGCCCAAGGGCGTGAAGGGCGAAGGCACCTACACGGCCAAGCACATCATCATCGCCACCGGCGCCCGTCCGCGTGCGCTGCCCGGCATCGAGCCGGATGGCAAGCTGATCTGGACCTATTTCGAGGCGATGAAGCCGGACTTCATGCCGAAGTCGCTGGTCGTCATGGGCTCGGGCGCCATCGGCATCGAATTCGCGTCCTTCTACCGCTCCATGGGCGTGGACGTGACCGTTGTCGAGGTCATGCCGCAGATCATGCCGGTGGAAGATGCCGAAATCTCGGCAATCGCCCGCAAGGCGCTGGAAAAGCGCGGCATGAAGATCCTGACCGAGGCCAAGGTTGCCAAGGTCGAGAAGGGCGCCAATTCCATCACCGCCCATGTGGAGACCAAGGACGGCAAGGTGACCCAGATCACCGCTGACCGCCTGATTTCCGCTGTCGGCGTGCAGGGCAACATCGAGAACCTCGGTCTTGAGGCGCTTGGCGTGAAGACCGACCGCGGCTGCGTCGTCATCGACGGCTACGGCAAGACCAACGTTCCGGGGCTCTATGCCATCGGTGACGTGGCCGGCCCCCCGATGCTCGCCCACAAGGCCGAGCATGAAGGCGTCATCTGCATCGAGAAGATCGCAGGCCTGCCGGGCGTTCACGCCATGGACAAGGGCAAGATCCCCGGCTGCACCTATTGCAACCCGCAGGTCGCCTCTGTCGGCCTGACCGAAGCCAAGGCCAAGGAACAGGGCCGCGACATCCGCGTCGGCCGCTTCTCCTTTGCCGCCAACGGCAAGGCGATTGCTCTGGGTGAGGACAACGGCCTCATCAAGACCGTCTTCGACAAGAAGACCGGCGAACTGCTGGGTGCCCACATGGTCGGCACGGAAGTGACCGAGCTGATCCAGGGCTTCGTGGTGGCGATGAACCTCGAAACCACCGAGGAAGATCTGATGCACACGATCTTCCCGCATCCGACCCTGTCGGAAATGATGAAGGAAAGCGTTCTGGACGCCTACGGGCGGGCGCTGAACGCCTGACGCAAGTCCCGCGGGGCCGCCCTTCGCAAGAGGTGCGGCCCTCTTGGCATTTCAGCCAGACAGGCCTCTTGCGGAACCGCGATGGTGTCTTCAGTGTTGATAAGGCAGCACGTCAATAGGGAGACTGCATCATGACACTTCAGACCGTGATCATCTGGGCGCTGATTGGCCTTGTCGCCGGGTGGATCGCCAGCTTCATCACTGGTGGCGGCGGGCTGATCCGCTACATCCTGACCGGTCTTGCCGGTGCCGTCGTTGGCGGCTTTCTGATGCATTACTTCGGGTTTTCTCTGAACCTGGGCAATGCCATCGCCAACGAGATTGCCGTGGCAGCCATCGGCGCGGTCGTGGTGGTCTTCGTCGCCCGCATACTCGCCTGAAATACGGGTCTGAGCGGACGGTATCCCGGAGCAACTCAGCGCTTCCGGCGGCAGCGCCGGAAGCAGGGGAGGCAGAACGCATGATTTTCTGGATCATCATCGGGCTTCTGGCGGGCGCCATCGCCCATCGGGTGCTGGACAGCCGGGGCGGGTTCCTTGGTTCACTCATCGTCGGCCTGATCGGCGCGCTCGTCGGCGGCAAGCTGGCCGAAATGTTGCGGCTCAACCTGACCGGTGGCTTCATCGACCAGCTGGTTGTGGCGACGGTCGGAGCCATTCTGTTCCTGTTCGTCTGGCGCAAGATCAGAGGGCGCTGACAGGCGCGACGGGATAGGTGCGCCACAGGAAACTGGCGCCACAGGATGAAGGCGAAGGGAAGGGGGCATCATGCGGGGTGATCTGCCAGGTCTGGAAGACTTTCCGCTGCACAGCGAGGACAAGCTGCGCTATGGCGACACGGACCGTCAGGGCCATGTCAACAATGCCGTCTTCTCCACATTCCTGGAAACCGGCCGCGTCGAGGCGCTTTATGGCGCCGGCGCATCGCAGCAAGGCCTTGAGGAGGAGGGCGCAGCCTTCGTCATTGCCCGGCTGGAGCTGGATTTTCTGGCCGAAGTCACATGGCCGGGCACGGTGGTGACCGGCACGCGGGTCAAGGCGGTTGGCCGCAGCTCCATCACGCTGGAGCAGGCCCTGTTCCAGAATGGCGCCTGTGTGGCGCGGGCCGTATCCGTGGTGGTGCAGATGGATGAAGCCACCCGAAAATCCCGTCCGCTTTCGCAGCAAACCGCCGCCCGCTTTGCTGCGCTGAGCGGATCTTCCGAAAACGCATGACACCGCGGCAAAGAGGCACTTGACCTTCGGCGCTGCTCACGACATTTGGATGCCATGGTAACGATCCTCGACACCCTGAACCGTCCGGCTCCCGCGCAGAGCGCAGACGATGCGAAGCCCCGGCATCCGGAAAAGGCCCACAGGCCCGACAATCCGGTCGCCCGCAAACCTGCGTGGATTCGCGTCAAGGCGCCGACGTCGCCGGTCTACCGCGAGACCCATCAGGTGGTGCGCGAGAACAAGCTCGTCACCGTGTGCGAGGAAGCCGGCTGCCCGAACATCGGCGAATGCTGGTCGAAGAAGCACGCAAGCTTCATGATCCTCGGTGACACCTGCACCCGCGCCTGTGCCTTCTGCAACGTGCGCACCGGCATGCCGGGGCCTGTAGACAAGAACGAGCCGGAGGGCATCGCCACGGCGGTTGCCACCATGGGGCTTGAGCATGTCGTCATCACCTCGGTGGACCGGGATGATCTGGATGACGGCGGCGCGAACCATTTCGCCGATGTGATCGCCGCGATCCGCGCCAAGGCGCCGAAGACCACCATCGAGGTGCTGACGCCGGACTTCCTGCGCAAGGAAGGCGCGCTGGAGATCGTCGTGAAGGCCAAGCCGGATGTGTTCAACCACAATCTGGAAACGGTGCCGTCGAAGTATCTGAAGGTGCGCCCCGGCGCGCGCTATTTCCACTCCATCCGCCTGCTGCAGCAGGTGAAGGAGCTGGATCCCACCATGTTCACCAAGTCCGGCATCATGGTCGGCCTCGGCGAGGAGCGCAACGAAGTGCTTCAGCTGATGGATGACCTGCGGACGGCGGACGTGGATTTCCTCACCATCGGCCAGTATCTGCAGCCGTCGAAGAAGCATCATCCGGTGCTGTCCTTCGTGACGCCGGAAGAGTTCAAGGCCTATGAGAAGATCGCCTATGCCAAGGGCTTCCTGAAGGTGTCCGCCAGCCCCCTGACCCGCTCCTCCCATCATGCGGGCGAGGATTTTGCTGACCTGAGGGCCGCACGCGCTGCAAAGCTCGGCCATTGACACAAAGAACCGCGCCGGCGGCTGCACCGCTCCTGCCGGGCGCATGAAGAGACTTACATGCCGTCATTTGAATCGAGCCGGGACGTGGCCCACAGCGCCAGCGACATGTTCGACCTTGTTGCTGATGTGGAGAAGTATCCCCAGTTTGTGCCCCTGTGCCAAAGCCTCGTGATCCGCGGACGCAAGCCGCTGGATGAAACGCGCGAGGTTCTGGTGGCCGACATGACGGTCGCCTACAAGCTGTTCAAGGAAACCTTCACCAGCCGCGTGGTGCTGGACAGGCCGAAGAACCAGATCCTCGTGGAGTATCTGGACGGCCCGTTCCAGCATCTGGAGAACCGCTGGACCTTCCAGCCGCTTGAAAATGGCGGCTGCAGCGTCGGTTTCTTCATTTCCTATGATTTCAAGAGCCGGACTTTTGCAGCCCTGATGGGCGCCATGTTCGACATGGCCTTCCGCAAGTTTGCCTCCGCCTTCGAGGCGCGGGCAGACGAGGTCTATGGCCGCAAGGCCGGGCTTCCGGTCACCGCCCGGTAAAGGCCCGGCGTATCTCCTGGAACCTGAACTCCCGTGGAGGAGGGGCCTCACCGGTCAGGCTCCGCTCCACATGGGCCGGCAGGTTCAGGTCCTGAACCGTGACATGCAGTTGCGGGTTGCGGCAGACAGCCTGCCAGCGGCCGTTGGCGTTGCTCTCCAGATTGAGTTCAAAGCCGTCGTTTGCCTCTTTCTGCGTCCAGGCGACGGTGGTGGGGCGGACCCAGAATTGCGAGCCGCAATACTCCACGGCCATGAAACCCTGCTGTTCCCGGCGAAGCACCACGTGGCTGCCGCGGAAGCGACCATTGTCTCTGGAGATGATATGAAATTCTGCGGCCTGCGGCTGTCCGGCCGTTTGTGCTGCAGTCTGGGCCACGGCCGTCACCGGCAGGACGCTGACTGCAATAAAAACCACCAGAAGAACACCAGCGAGGGTTGCCACGGCACAATTCCCTGTGTTGAGCCAGGCTTATGGTCGCCTGCAGGTTGCGCCGACCTGCCTGTCACTTTTTGCGACTAGAAGTTTTGCCTGCAAAGGAGGCAATATCAAGTCAATCCTGCGTCAACCTTGCGGATCGATGTGCTCGGACGCGCTGTTTTCCGAGGAATAAGTGTTACTGCTGATGGTACGTGCCTTTGGGCTTGCCGCCGGACTTGTTGGCAAAAGCTTCGCTGATCCGAGACAATTTGCTGCCCGGCGGTGTCATCGCGGCCGGTGTGTCGTTGCTGACCACCAGCGGGTCCTCGTCACTGCCAATATCCGCCATGGAGACATGTTTCTCGGCCTTGGCGCAGACCTCCACCCAGCCGCGTCCATTGCTGTATTCAAGACCGACGACGCGCTTGTTCTCAACTTCGATCAGGCTCCAGGCCACCGACTTGGGCCGGACCCAAACCCTGCGACCGCAGTAAGCGACGGCGACATAGCCAGCTGCCTGCTCTTCAAGCACCTGATGGCTGCCGTGAAACGTGCCATCGACCTGCCGCGAGATGAGATAGAAATCTCCCGCTTTCACCACTTCCTCGGCCTGAGCCGGAAGAACGGTTGCGAGAATTCCCGTTAGAAAAATCAAGACGCGCATAACAACCTGCCCCGTTGTCAGCGCCAAGCCAGCAGATGCGCAGGCTCAGCACAAGTGCCACGATATAGTATAGCGGTCTTGATATTCTCTTCTGTCAGTCTATCAAATTTGACAGAATATCCAATGCTGTCGCTGCAGCGAGCACGCGGACCCCGTCCCGGCCCTGGTCTCCGAACTGGCAGGCCAGATGCCGCGTCCGCTTACCTTTACCTGCGGCTGCAAAATGGACGAGGCCCACCGGCTTTTCCGCTGAGCCCCCGCCGGGGCCGGCGATGCCCGTTATGGCGACAGCCACATCTGCACGTGAGTGAGACAGAGCCCCTTCCGCCATGGCCCGGGCCGTTTCTTCGCTGACGGCGCCCACGCGGGCAAGCACCTCAGCCGGCACGCCCAGCATGTCCATCTTCGCTTCATTGGAATAGGTGACGAAACCCCGGTCCAGCACGGCGGAAGATCCGGCAATCTCCGTCACCAGCGCACAGACAAGGCCGCCGGTGCAGGATTCGGCCGCCGCCATCGTCAGCCCCTTGCTCTTCAGCTTCAGGACAAGCGCCTCGGCCTGCGGCCGCAATTGCGTCAGATCGGTCATCGAAGCCTCCGGAAGGTTCAGTCCCCCAAATCTGGCAGACGGACCGTTGCCGTGGCAAGAGCGGCGATGCCTTCGCGCCGGCCGGTGAAGCCGAGTTCTTCCGAGGTGGTGGCTTTCACCGAAACCCGTTCGATCGGCAGGGAGCAGATGGCGGCGATGCTGCGGCGCATATCGTCGCGCACCGGGCCGATCTTCGGCGCTTCGCAGACGATGGTCACATCCAGATGCGCCACCCGTCCGCCGCGGGCGGCCACAAGCGACAGGGCATGCTGCAGGAACCGGTCCGAGGACGCGCCCTTCCACTGCGGGTCGGAGGGCGGGAAATGGCCGCCGATGTCCTTGTCGGCAATGGCACCCAGAATGGCATCGGTGAGCGCATGCAGTGCCACGTCCGCATCGGAGTGGCCCTTGAGGCGCTTGTGGAAGGGGATGGCAATGCCGCCGAGAATGACCGCATCGCCGTCCTCGAAGGCATGCACGTCATAGCCGTTGCCGGTGCGGATATCCGGCAGTTCAGACCAGGGCTTCATGCTGGCTCCTATTCGCTTTGAGGCCGGCGCAGAAGCACGGCCATGGCGCGCGCCCGGTCAAGGTCCGCGCGGGTTGTCACCTTGAAGGTTTCGGCCGCCCCTTCCACCAGTTGCACGCGCAGGCCGGCCCATTCGGCCAGGGATGTGTCGTCGGTGAAATGGTCCTGACCCAGAACGGCGGCCTTGCGGTGCGCTCCGAGCAGAGGCTCGAAGGCAAAGCCCTGCGGTGTCTGGGCGGCCCACAGTCCGCTGCGGTCCACGGTTCCGGTGGCATAGCCGTCCGGCCCGGCGCGCTTCAGCGTGTCATGGACGGGCAGGGCGGCCAGCACGGCCTGTTCTCCGGCCTGAAGGGCGGCCGTCATGCGTTCAAGTGTGACGGCCATCAGAAAGGGACGGGCGGCATCATGCACCAGCACATGGGCAGGAAGGTGCTCCTCCGGCCGGGAGGCGAGCGCCTCAAGCCCGGCATGCACGGACGCCTGACGGGTGGCGCCGCCGATGGCGGGCGGCAGAATTCTTTCGCGCATGGCCGGTTGCACTGCCGCCAGCGATGCTTCATAGAGGCCGCCATCATCGGCATGGATCACGACAAGCGCATCAGCCACATGCGGGCTTTGCAGAATGGCCTCCAGCGTCCAGGCCAGCATGGGCCGGTCGTCGAGGGCAAGATACTGCTTGGGGCACCTGTCCTGTGGATCGGCGAGACGCGTTCCGCGTCCGGCAGCGACGATCAGGGCAGATGTCTTGCGCGTCATCGAGGGTTTCCGCTGGTGGCGCCGCCTCATGCGCCGGGGCAATCAGGACCGCCAGCCGCCGCATATGGACAGTTTTGAGGCAGGCCGCGTTTCGTGCCTGTCTCTTAAGGGTTTTCCGGGGTTGTTCTCAACTCATTTTCAGAAGCTGTTACAACTTGTCCCTTGCCGCAATGCAAAAAATGTCTAATGTGTAGGCAAATCGAGATATGCACACGATATGAGCACACCTGCAGCTGCACGTTTTGAGAGTTCCCTGACGATCGGTCCGCACGTTCTGGCGAACCGGGCCTTTCTTGCGCCCATGTCCGGTGTGTCGGATCTGCCCTTCCGCAAGCTGGCGGCGCGCTTCGGTGCGGGACTTGTCGTGTCCGAGATGGTGGCCTGCGAACAGCTGGTGGAAGGCGATGCCGAAACCCGCACCCGGGCGGAAGGCGAGGGGCTGGATCTGCATGTGGTGCAGCTGGCCGGACGCGAGCCGCACTGGATGGCGGAAGCGGCCCGCATTGCGGAAGCTGCGGGCGCTGCGATCATCGACATCAACATGGGCTGCCCGGCCAAGCGCGTGACCACCGGCTATTCAGGCTCGGCCCTGATGCGCGATCTTGACCATGCGCTGACGCTGGTCGAGGCGACGGTGGGGGCCGTATCCGTGCCGGTGACGCTGAAGATGCGCCTTGGCTGGGACCGGGACTCCATGAACGCACCGGAACTGGCGCGCCGGGCACAGGAAGCGGGCGTGCAGCTCGTCACCGTGCATGGCCGCACGCGCAACCAGTTCTACAAGGGTGAGGCCGACTGGCAGGCGATCCGCGCCGTGTCCGAGGCTGTCAGCATTCCCGTCATTGCCAATGGCGATTGTGTGTCCATCGGGGCGGCGGAGACGATGCTGGAGCAGTCCGGCGCCGATGGGGTGATGGTTGGCCGCGGTGCCTATGGCCGCCCCTGGCTGCCGGGGCAGATCGGCGCTCATCTCAACGGCACGGAGCCGCAGCCCGCGCCCGAGGGTGACGCCCTCGGCGATCTGGCGCTGGAGCATTATGACGCCCTCATCGCCCTTTACGGGCTGGAGCTGGGCCGGCGCATCGCGCGCAAGCATCTGGGCTGGTATCTGGACCAGACCGCCGATGTGCCAGCCGCCCTGCGTCAGGAAATCCTGACCAGCGACAGCCCCGCCACCGTCACGCGGCTTGTCCGCACCTGGTTTTCCGATCAACCCCAACGGAGCGCCGCATGACAGGACCGTCTGCGAAATCCGTGGAAGGACGCACCGAGGCCCTCGCCACCGATGGCCCGACCATTCTGGACTCCTTGCCACACCCCGTACTTCTGGTCGCTCCCGATGGAGTGATCGAGGCCGCCAACATGGCCGCCGAAATCTTCCTGCGCTCATCCGTATCCTTCCTGCGGCGGCATACGATTGACTATTTCGTGCCCTTCGGCAGCCCGCTCCTGACCCTGATCGAGCAGGTGCGCGAGCGCGGGGCCCCGGTCAACGAATACAAGGTGGACATCGGTTCGCCGCGCATCGGCGCCGAACGGGTGGTGGACATTCACGCAGCCCCGGTGGTGGAGAGGCCCGGCGCGGTGGTGCTGATGTTCCAGGAAAGGGGCATGGCGGAAAAGATCGACCGCCAGCTGACCTCGCGCGGGGCGGCCCGCACCGTCACCGGCCTTGCCGCCATGCTGGCGCATGAGATCAAGAACCCGCTCTCCGGCATCCGGGGCGCTGCCCAGCTGCTGGAACAATCCGCCAGCGAGGACGACCGGGCGCTGACGCGCCTCATCATGGACGAGACCGACCGGATCGTGAAACTCGTCGACCGGATGGAAGTCTTCTCGGATGAACGGCCGATCGAGCGCGAGCCGGTCAATATCCACGTGGTGCTGGACCACGTGAAGCGGCTGGCGGACACGGGCTTCGGGCGCGGCAAGCGCATCATCGAGGAATATGACCCGTCGCTGCCGCCGGTCTATGCCAACCGCGACCAGCTGGTTCAGGTGTTCCTCAATCTGGTGAAGAATGCCTGCGAAGCCATCGGCGATGATCCTGATGGCGAGATCCGCATCACCACCGCCTTCCGTCCCGGTGTGCGCCTGTCGGTGCCCGGCACCTCGGAAAAGGTCAGCCTGCCGCTGGAATTCTGCGTCAAGGACAACGGCCCCGGCGTGCCAGAAGACCTGATGCCGCATATTTTCGAGCCTTTCATCACCACCAAGACCAACGGCTCGGGCCTTGGCCTGGCGCTGGTCGCCAAGATGATCAGCGACCACGGCGGCTTCATCGAATGCGACAGCGCGCCCCGGCGCACCGTTTTCCGCATCCTGATGCCTGCCTTCACCGAACCTGAAACCTCCTCCAGCGACAGGACCGCCTGACCATGCCGACCGGCACCATTCTTGTTGCAGACGACGATGCCGCCATCCGCACCGTGCTCAATCAGGCCCTGTCCCGGGCCGGCTACACCGTCCGCCTGACGTCCAACGCAGCCACCTTGTGGCGCTGGGTCAGTTCCGGCGACGGCGATCTTGTGGTCACCGATGTGGTGATGCCGGACGAGAACATCTTCGACGTTCTGCCGCGCATCAAGAAGCTGCGGCCGGACCTGCCGGTCATCGTCATGAGTGCGCAGAACACCTTCATGACGGCGATCCGTGCCTCGGAAAAGGGCGCTTACGAATATCTGCCCAAGCCCTTCGACCTCAAGGAACTGACCGGCATCATCGCCCGCGCCCTTGAGGAGCCCAAATCCCGCCGCCCGGCGGAAATGGACGACATGGGAGAGGCCATTCCGCTGGTCGGCCGCTCGCCTGCCATGCAGGAAATCTACCGGGTGCTCGCCCGTCTGATGCAGACCGACCTGACAGTCATGATCAATGGCGAAAGCGGCACCGGCAAGGAACTGGTCGCCCGCGCGCTGCATGACTACGGCAAGCGCCGCAATGGGCCCTTCGTGGCCATCAACATGGCCGCCATCCCGCGTGACCTGATCGAGGCGGAACTCTTCGGCCACGAGAAGGGTGCTTTCACCGGCGCGCAGGCCCGCTCATCCGGCCGGTTCGAGCAGGCCGACGGCGGCACGCTGTTCCTGGACGAAATCGGCGACATGCCGATGGAAGCGCAGACCCGGCTTTTGCGCGTGCTGCAGCAGGGCGAATACACCACCGTCGGCGGGCGCACGCCGATCAAGACGGATGTGCGCATCGTCGCCGCCACCAACAAGGATCTGCGCCAGCTGATCAATCAGGGCCTGTTCCGCGAGGATCTGTTCTTCCGCCTCAACGTGGTGCCCATCCGCCTCCCGCCGCTGCGCGAGCGCGTGGAGGACATTCCGGATCTCGTGCGCCACTTCTTTGCGCTGGCCGAGAAGGAAGGCCTTCCGGCCAAGCAGATCGATCAGGCCGCGATGAACCTGCTGCGCCGCTACCGCTGGCCGGGCAACGTGCGTGAGCTGGAAAACCTCGTCCGGCGTCTCGCCGCGCTCTATCCGCAGGATGTCATCGGCGAGGGGCTGATCGAGCAGGAGCTGAGCACGCCCGCCGTCACCAGCGCCATCGAGGAGCCCACCGGCGAAATCAATCTCGGTCAGGCGGTCGAGCGCTATCTCAACACCTATTTCGCCAATTTCGGCGATGCCCTGCCGCCTCCGGGCCTCTATCACCGCATCCTGCGGGAGGTGGAATATCCGCTGATCAGCGCCGCCCTTGCCGCGACGCGGGGCAACCAGATCAAGGCGGCCGAACTGCTCGGCGTCAACCGCAACACCCTGCGCAAGAAGATCCGCGATCTCGACGTCCAGGTGATGCGCTCCAGCCGCTGAGGGGCTGGTCAAGAGGACATAAAAGAAGGCCCGGATGCGTCAGGCGTCCGGGTCATCAATTCGGGGAAAGGCGTTTTCCTGCCTCTCCGTCGTCATCCCGGACGCGCCCCGCGCGATCCGGGACCGGTGAGCCGGGGTGAAAGCTGGTTGTCCCCTGAACCACAGTCGATGGGCCTTGGCTCACCGGTCCCGGATCTCCGCTTCGCTTCGTCCAGGGCGACCACTTGGTTGTTAATGCGCTGCCGCAATCGATTTGCGGAAGCGGATGGCGGCGAGGGTGAAGAGGAGGAGGCCGACGAGGGTCATGGCAACGAATTTCGGCCAGACGATCCAGAAATCCGCGCCCCGGTAGAGCACCGCCTGCGCCATGCTGACGAACTGGGTGGAGGGCACCGCACTCATCAGCGTGCGCAGCATCAGCGGCTGGCTCTCGATCGGGGTTTCGCCGCCGGACAAGAGGTTCATCGGCAGGATGGTGAGGATGAACAGCAGCCCGAACTGCGGCATCGACCGGGCGATGGTGCCCAGCAGGATCCCCAGAGCCGAGGCAAAGAAGAGATAAAGGGCGGTGCCGCTCAGGAACAGGGCGACGGAACCGGCGACCGGCACGCCCAGAAGCTGCTCGATGACGATCTTCAGCGACAGCCCGGCCACCACGAGAATGACAAGGCCATTGGCCCACACCTTGGCCATCATGATCTCGAAGGGCGTCAGCGGCATGGAGAGCAGATGCTCCAGCGTGCCATGCTCGCGCTCGCGCATCACCGCGGCCCCGGTCAGAACCACGGTCAGCATGGTGATGTTGTTGATGATCTCCATGATGGCCGAGAACCAGGAGCTGGTGAGGTTCGGATTGAAGGCATAGCGGATGATGAGATCAACCGGCATTGCCGCCGCCGCAATGCCCCGGCCGTGCTGATAGCGGGCGATTTCCTGGGCAAAGGCCTGGGCGATGTGATTGGCGCCCGTTCCGGCCTGCATCATGGCTGTGGCATCGATGTTGAGAAGGATCTTCGGAGTGTTGCCGCGCACCACATCCGCCTCGAACCGCTCCGGAATGACCAGCACGAAGGAATAGGCCTGCGTGTCGAGGCCACGGTCGATCTCGGCGAAGCTGATCAGCTCCGGCTTGCGGAATTCGGGCAGCCGCAGGGTGTCGATGAGCTGCCGGGACAGGGGCGAGCGGTCCTCATCGACCACGGCAACGGCCACGTTGTTGAGGTCCGAGCGCATGCCGTCGGCCGCCATATAGACCCCGGCGCTGAAGGCCCAGAGAATGAGGATCAGCAGCACCGGATCGCGCCGCAGGCTCTGCAGTTCCTTCAGTCCCAGCCGGAAAATACTGATCAGCCTGTCCATCTCAGCGCTCCTGCCGCGGGAGAAGCAGGGCGCAGGCGGCAAGCACCAGCGGCGCGACCGGGGCCAAGGCCCAAAAATTCGCTGAGAGATCCGCAAAGCCCAGCCCCTTGGTGAAGGTGCCGACGCTGATGGTCATGAAATGGGTGGTCGGATAGAGTGAGCCGATCACCGCACCCGCGCCTGTCAGCGAGGAGACCGGCTGCAGCATGCCGGAGAACTGCACCGCTGGCAGAACCGTGCCGATGGCCGTGCCGAAGATTGCCGCCACCTGGGTCGAGGTGAAGGTGGAGAACAGCAGGCCGATGGCCGTGGTGGCACAGACATAGAGCAGGGCGCCCGCCGTCAGCGTCAGCAGACTGCCTTTCACCGGCACGCCGAAGACAACCGTCGCCATCAGCATCATCAGCGCGAAATTGACCATGGCGATGGCCACATAGGGAAGCTGCTTGCCCATCAGGAACTCAAGCGGCGTCACCGGCGTCACATAGAGATTGGTGATTGAGCCCAGCTCCTTTTCCCGCACCACCGAAACGGCGGTCAGGATCGCCGGGATAAACACCAGCAGCAGCGCCATCACGGAAGGGGCGATGGCATTGATGCTCTTGAAGTCCTGATTGTAGCGGAAGCGCGGTTCAATGCTGGCAGCGGCAAAGACCGGGGTCTCGCCGAAGCGCTGGCGGTATTGCTCGGCGATGTAGGACTGATGCAGCCCCGTGACATAGCCTGCAATCGTATTGGCCCGGAACGGCATGGAGCCGTCGATGGTGGCGGCAATCTGCGGCGTCTCGCCGCGCAGCAGCGCCTTGCCGAAGCCTGGCGGAATTTCGACGGCGAGTGAAATATCGCCGCTGCGCATCCGCATCAGGATATCCGCTTCGCTGGTGAGCGGCGCCTGTTCCTTGAAGTAGCGCGAGCCGGACATGCTTTCGGCATATTGCCGGCTTTCGAGGGTCCGGTCATGGTCCAGCACCGCATAGGTGAGGTCATTCACGTCCGTGGTGATGCCGTAGCCGAAGACCAGCATCAGCAGCATGGTGCCGGCCAGCGCCACGGCAAGGCGCACCGGATCACGCCGCAGCTCCTTGGCCTCGCGCAGGGAATAGGCCATGAGGCGGCGCTTCGACAGGAAGCCCTGCCGCCGCTTCTGTGGCTTGGCGGGCGGCTCGATAGCCGCAGCCAATGGAGCCTGCGCTTCTGTTGCCGGCTGCGCGGCAGCGGATGCGCCTTCAAGCGCGCTGATGAAGGCCTCTTCCAGCGTGGCGGCGCCGTAGCTGCGCACCAGCTCGTCCGGCGCGCCGCAGGCCAGCACCTTGCCCGCATGCATCAGGGAAATGCGGTCGCAGCGCTCACCTTCGTTCATGAAATGGGTGCTGAGGAAGATCGTCACCCGGTCCTTGCGGGCCAGATCGATCAAGAGGCTCCAGAACTCGTCCCGGGCAACCGGATCAACGCCGGAGGTCGGCTCATCGAGAATGAGCACATCGGGCCGGTGGACGATGGCAACGGCCAGAGACAGGCGCTGGCGCACGCCAAGGGGCAGGGCGCCGGGCAGGGCATCGGCATGATCCGTCAGGCGGAAGGTCTGCAGCAGTTCATCGACGCGGCCAGGGATTTCCGCTGTGGGCATATGGAAGAGCTGGGCATGCAGCGTCAGGTTCTGGCGCACCGTCAGCTCGCCATAAAGCGAGAAGGCCTGCGACATGTAGCCAACGCGCTTGCGGGTGTTCAGGTTGCGCGCATCGATCTCCTCGCCGAAGAGCCAGGCCTTGCCTTCGCTGGGCGGCAGCAGCCCGGTCAGCATCTTCATGGTGGTGGACTTGCCGCAGCCGTTGGACCCGAGAAAGCCGAAGATTTCGCCGCGCCGGATCTCGAAGCTGACATGATCAACGGCGGTAAAACTGCCGAAGCGCTGCACCAGATCCTGCGCGACGATGGCCGGACCCGCGCCATTGCCTTCATAAGGCGGCACGGTGAGGCTCTGGTGCGGCTGGTTGGCATATTCCGGCAGCAGGTTGACGAAGGCGGCCTCCAGCGTTGCGGCCTGTCCTTTTTCCTTCAGGTCCGCTGCGCTGCCTTCCGCCAGTATTTTCCCGCCATGCATGGCCACCAGATGGCCGAAACGCTCCGCCTCGTCCATATAGGCGGTGGCCACCACCACGGTCATGCCGGGGCGCGAGGTGCGGATGGTGTCGATCAGCGTCCAGAACTGGCGGCGGGACAGGGGATCAACGCCCGTGGTCGGCTCATCCAGAATGAGCAGGTCCGGATCGTGAATGAGCGAGCAGCACAGCCCGAGTTTCTGCTTCATGCCGCCGGAGAGTTTCCCCGCCGGGCGGTCAAGGAAGGGATCAAGGCCGGTCGCAACGGTCAGCTCCGCAATGCGGCGCTGGCGTTCCCGCCGGTCCTGCCCAAAGAGGCGGCCGAAGAACTCCAGGTTCTCCGCGACCGTCAGGTCCATGTAGAGGTTCTTGCCAAGCCCCTGCGGCATATAGGCGATGCGCGGCAGCACAGCGCGGCGGTGGCGGGCATTGGCCATGTCGCCGCCGAGCGCCTCCACCGTGCCCGTCTGGATCTTGCGGGCGCCCGACAGCAGGGCCAGCAGGGTGGACTTGCCGACGCCGTCCGGCCCGATGAGGCCGATCATGCCGCCTGCGGGCAGGGCGAGCGTCACCCCATCAAGTGCCCGTGTCTTGCCGTAGAGATGCGACACGCCGGTCAGACGTGCCACGGTGGAAGCGGGCGAAGCCTGCAAGGGGGCCTGTGTCATGACCGCCTCACCGGGGTGCTGGCAGACGCACCGCCAGGGAATCCGGCCATGCCACGGGCGGCGCCATCATCACATAGGCCTCTCCGGGCAAGCCGGTGCGGACCATCTCGAGATATTCCGTCAGCAGGGCCGGATCGATGCGCAGCTTGACACGGAACATCAGCTTGTCCCGTTCGGAGCGGGTCTCCACCTCGCGCGGGGTGAACTGGGCATCGGCGGCGACAAAGGAGACGCTGGCCGGAATTACAAGATCGGGAGCCGCATCCAGCACGATCCGCGCCTCGGCATTGATGAACACGCGACCGACGCTGGCGGTCGGCAGATAGACGGTCATATAGACGTCGGTGAGATTGAGCAGCGTCAGCACACGGCCGCCGGCTGCCACCACTTCGCCGGGCTCGGCCAGCCGGTACTGCACGCGGCCGGTGATCGGCGCGGTCAGGACGCTGTCGCGGATCAGGGATTCGATCCGGGCCACCTCGGCCTGCGCCGCCGTCACTGTATTGCGGGCATTGGCGAGCTGTGCCCGGGCTGCTCTGAGTGCGGCTTCGGCGGTTTCGCGGGCGGTCTGGCGCTGATCCAGCTCCTGCTGCGAGACATGGCCGTTTTCCCGCAGGGTTATCGCGCGCTGAAGGGACTGATCCGCCAGCTTCAGTTCGCTTTCACGCTGTGCGATCAGCGCCTCTGCCGTATTGGCCGCATCCTCGGCGGCGCTGACCTGGGCCACGGCGCCAGCCTTGCGGGCATCCAGCTCATCCGTGTCAATCCGGGCGAGAACCGTGCCGGCTTGCACCAGATCACCTTCCCGGACAGTCACTTCCAGCACCCGCCCGCCGGTCTTGGCGGCGATCTGAACGGTTTCGGCTTCGATGCGGCCATTCGCCGTAGCGATTTCCGGCGGAAGTGTGGGGCGCGTTGCAAACCAGGCAAAGACAGCCCCTGCAATGACGGCAACAACCGTTGCAACGATCAAAAGGATTTTCTTCGTCATCTTTGCTTCAGCCCCTATGAAAGCAGATCACTGTTCAGCGTATTATTGCAGCTTCACGTCCGTCCAGCTGATTTATGGGCATGCCCCCTATGCATATGCAACGGCGAAGAAGTCCGTAGTGACGCGGACCTGGAAGAGGGCTGGCCGCATTCTTGTCGCATTTAGGCAACAGTGTGTGGTAACAAAGCCGCGCATTTGTGCCGGCGTTGCATTTCTGATTCTTCCCTCCGCCTTGCCTTGAGGACTGATGATACTGGAACGTGACCCGCCCGCGGATTTGGACCAGGGGTCGCGCGGCCGCGCTGGCCGCCGAGCCGGGCTGGCCGTCATGCTGGCCGCTCTCCTGGCGATTTCTGTCACCTTTGCCGTCCTGACGGGTCTGACCCCGATTGCGCCGACGCCGGAAGTCGTCTGGGTCGCGATGATGGTCAATGGCGGGCTTGGCGCTGCTCTGGTCGGTATGATCGGCCGGGAAATCTTCAAGCTGATGCAGGCGCGGCGACGGGGCAGGGCGGCCGCGCGGCTTCATGTGCGCATTGTCGCCATGTTCTCTCTGATTGCCGCCGTTCCCGCCATCCTGATGGCGATCGTTGCGGCAATTACGCTCGATCAGGGCCTTGACCGCTGGTTCGAGCAGCGCACGCGCCAGATCATCGACAATGCCCTGACTGTGGCGCAGGCCTATCTGCAGGAACATGCCCGCGTGCTGCGCGGCGATCTGATCGCCATGTCGCAGGATGTGGATCAGGCCAAGGCCGTCTATGAATTCGAGCCCACGCGCTTTGATGCCTTCTTCGCCGGTCAGGCGCAGCTGCGCGGCATCGTGGCGGCGTTCCTGCTGAAAGCAGATGGCACGGTCGTCACCCGCGTCATCCTGGTGCCCGATGTCAACATCCTGCTGCCGCCGAACGACGTCTATGCCAAGGCGGATCAGGGCGAGGCGGTGCTGATCGCGCCGGGCCGGTCCAATCTGGTTGGCGGCATCGTCAAACTGGATGCCTATGACGGCATGTATCTTTATGTCGCCCGGACGGTGGATCAGCGTGTGCTGGATTACCAGCGCCTCGCCGAAGAGGGGGCGAGTGAATACAGCCAGCTGGAGCGCAGCCGCTTCGGCGTGCAGATCGCCTTCGCGCTCGTCTATCTGGGCGTGGCGCTGGTGCTGCTGCTGTCCGCCATCTGGATCGGCTTCGGCTTCGCCAACCGGCTGGTGTCGCCCATCCGGCGTCTGATTTCGGCGGCGGATCAGGTTTCCAAGGGCAATCTCTATGTGGAAGTGATGACCGAGAAATCGGAAGGCGATCTCGCCAATCTCGGCACCACCTTCAACAACATGACCGGCCAGTTGCGCGGCCAGCGCGATGCGCTGCTGGCGGCCAACGAGCAGATCGACCGCCGCCGCCGCTTCACCGAGGCCGTTCTCTCCGGCGTCACCACCGGCGTGATCGGCATCGATGATGACGGGGCCATCACGCTCGTCAACCGGTCGGCGCGGGATCTGCTGAGAGTGGAGGAGAGCGAAATCCTCGACCGTCCGCTGGCCGATGTCATTCCCGAGCTGGAGGCCTTCGTCCGCGAAGCCCTGGCGAAGGAAAGCGACCGTATCAAGCAAACGCAGATTTCCCTGCGGATCGGCGGGCGCGAGCGGACCGTGAATGCGCGCATCACCACCGAACTCTCCACCCGGCGCGAGCATGGTTATGTGGTGACGCTGGATGACATCACCGACCTTGTATCCGCGCAGCGCAATTCGGCCTGGGCGGATGTGGCAAGGCGCATCGCCCATGAGATCAAGAACCCGCTGACCCCGATCCAGCTGTCAGCCGAGCGCATCCGCCGCCGTTATGGCAAGAAGGTGGAAGACGACCGTTCGGTCTTTGACCAGTGTATCGACACGATCATCCGGCAGGTCGGCGATATCGGCCAGATGGTGGACGAATTCTCTTCCTTTGCCCGCATGCGCAAGCCTGCAAAATCCATGGCTGACTTGCGCAACACGGTGCGGGAAGCTGCCTTCATGCAGAGCGTCGGCAATCCGGAAATCGAGGTGAAGACCGATCTGCCGGAAGAGAGCATCGAAGCCTGTTTCGACAGCCGCCTGATCGGTCAGGCACTCACCAACGTGATCAAGAATGCCGCCGAGGCGATTTCCGGCCGCAGCGGCGACAATTTGCCCAAGGGCCGCATCCGCATCCGGCTGAGCCATGAAAACGGCAAGGCTTTGATCGACATTATCGATAATGGTATCGGCCTGCCGAAGCAGGAGCGGCAGAAGCTGCTGGAGCCCTACATGACCACGCGCGAGAAAGGCACCGGCCTTGGCCTCGCCATCGTGCGCAAGATCATGGAAGACCACAATGGCAGCATCGAGCTGCTGGACGCGCCGGACCTTGCCCCGGACGAAACCGGCGCCATGGTGCGCCTCATCATTGGACCGCCCGCCGCAGAAGACAGCACGGCGCAGGCCGGAAGAGCGCAGTCCGGATCCCAATCAGAGACCAGAGAACAAGTGACGAGCCATGGCCTATGACATCCTGATCGTCGATGACGAGACCGATATCCGTGAGATGATCGCCGGCATCCTTGATGACGAGGGTTATGGCACGCGCACGGCCAGCGACAGTGACACGGCGCTTGCCGCCATCAAGGAGCGGCGGCCGTCCCTCGTGGTGCTGGACATCTGGCTTCAGGGCAGCCGCCTCGACGGGCTGGCGCTGCTGGACGAGATCAAGGCGCAGGACAAGGATCTGCCGGTCGTCATCATTTCCGGCCACGGCAATGTGGAAACCGCCGTTTCCGCCATCAAGCGCGGCGCCTATGACTATATCGAGAAGCCGTTCAAGGCCGACCGGCTGCTGCTGATCACGGAGCGCGCGCTGGAAGCCTCCATGCTGAAGCGCGAGATCCGGGACCTGAAACAGCGCAGCGGCGATGCGTCCCGCTTCATCGGCGAATCGTCGGCCATCAACCAGCTGCGCCAGACCATCGAGCGGATCGCCGGCACCAACAGCCGCATTCTGATTTCCGGCCCCTCGGGCGCAGGCAAGGAACTGGCGGCGCGGCAGGTGCATGAGCTGTCGCCGCGCGCCAAGGGGCCGTTCGTCGCCATCAACGCCGCCACCATCACCCCCGACCGCATGGAAGAGGAGCTCTTCGGCATCGAGGACGAAGGTGGCAACCTGCGCAAGGTTGGCGCTCTGGAAGAGGCGCATGGCGGCACGCTCTATCTTGATGAAGTGGCCGACATGCCGCGCGAGACGCAGGGCAAGATCCTGCGGGTGCTGGTGGACCAGACCTTCACCCGCCTTGGCGGCTCCACCCGCGTGCAGGTGGACGTGCGCATTCTCTCCTCGACCGCCCGCAATCTCGAAGAGGAAATCGCCAGCGGCGCCTTCCGCGAGGATCTTTATCACCGTCTCGGCGTGGTGCCGCTGCGTGTGCCGGGGCTGGCCGAGCGGCGCGAGGATGTGCCGATCCTGGTGCGTCACTTCATGGAGCAGATCTCCGCCTCTGCTGGCCTTCCCATGCGCCGCATCGGCGATGACGCCATGGCCGTTCTGCAGACCCACGACTGGCCCGGCAACATCCGCCAGCTGCGCAACAATGTGGAGCGGCTGATGATCCTCACCCGGGCCGATCCCGAGGCCGTGATCACGGCGGATCTCCTGCCTTCGGAAGTCGGCTCCATGGTGCCCAGCCTTCCGGCCAATGGCGGCGGCGAGCATCTGATGTCCATGCCGCTGCGCGATGCACGCGAAGTGTTCGAGCGTGAATATCTTCAGGCGCAGATCAAGCGCTTTGGCGGCAACATCTCGCGCACCGCAGAATTCGTGGGCATGGAACGTTCGGCCTTGCATCGCAAGCTGAAGTCGTTAGGTCTATCGTGAGACAAGCGCCGTGAAAGCGCTTCAAACGGGGACATGTGACCGATGAAGGTCGTCATTTGCGGGGCAGGGCAGGTCGGTTACGGCATCGCCGAACGTCTGGCTGCGGAACAGAACGATGTGTCGGTGATCGATTCGTCGTCCAAGCTGATTGCTGCCATCGGTGATCAGCTCGACGTGCGCGGTTTCGTCGGCAACGGCGCCCATCCGGATGTGCTGGCGCAGGCCGGTGCCGACGAAGCGGACATGATCATCGCCGTCACGCTCTATGACGAGGTGAACATGGTCGCCTGCCAGGTGGCCCATTCCCTCTTCAATGTGCCGACCAAGGTCGCGCGCGTGCGCGCCCAGAGCTATCTCCAGGGCCGCTGGCGCAATCTCTTCGCCCGCGAAAACCTGCCCATCGACGTGATCATCTCGCCCGAGATCGAGGTGGGGGACATGGTGCTGCGCCGCCTGTCGCTCCCCGGCGCGGTGGAGACCATGCGCTTTGCCGATGATCAGGTCGTGGTCATCGGCGTCAATTGCGAGGAAGACTGCCCGGTTGTCGACACGCCGCTGCGCCAGCTGACCGATCTGTTCCCCGATCTTGGCTCCGTGGTCGTCGGCATCAACCGGGGCGGCAAGCTGTTTGCACCCAAAAGCTCCGACAGCATGCTGGTGGGCGACCTTGCCTATGTGGTGGCCCGCCGCGATCAGGTGCGCCGCACCCTCGGCATCTTCGGTCACGAGGAACCGGAGGCCACTCGTGTCGTCATTGCCGGCGGCGGCAACATTGGCCTTTACGTGGCCCGCGCCCTTGAGCAGCGCCAGACATCCACCCGTGTGAAGATCATCGAATCGTCCCGCGAGCGCGCTGTCGGCATCGCCAATGAGCTGAAACGCACCGTGATTCTTCACGGCAGCGCGCTGGATCAGGGGATCCTGGAAGAAGCGGATGTGGAAACCGCCGATACCATGATCACGCTGACCAATGATGACGAGGTGAACATCCTCTCCTGCGTCATGGCCAAGAAGCTCGGCTGCAAGCGCAACCTGTCGCTGCTCAACAACCCGAGTTATCCGGCCTTTGCCAATGCGCTGGGGATCGATGCCTTCATCAATCCGCGTGCGGTGACGATTTCCCGCATTCTCCAGCATGTGCGCCGGGGACGCATCCGCGGCGTCCAGTCGCTGCACAATGGCGCGGCGGAGATCATCGAGGCCGAAGCGCTGGAAACTTCGCCGCTGGTCGGCCGTCCCTTGCGGGAAGTTGACCTGCAGGACGGTATCCGCATTGGTGCGGTGTTCCGCAATGGCAAGGTGCTGACCCCCAATGGCGATGTGCAGATCCAGGCGCGCGACCGGATCGTCATGTTTGCCATGGCCAACCGGGTGCGCCAGGTGGAGCAGATGTTCCGCGTCAGCCTTGAATTCTTCTGATCCGCCGGTCAGGATGTGCCGAAAGGGTACCCTTCCGTATCCGCCTCCCGCCTTGCCCGCCCAACGCTCCGGCCTTTGCCGTAAGGAGTTCTCATGAGCCGCATTGCCTATGTGAATGGACAGTACCTGCCGCACTCTTCGGCCGCCGTGCATGTGGAAGACCGTGGCTATCAGTTTGCCGATGGCGTCTATGAGGTCTGCGAGGTCTGGCAGGGCAATCTGGTCGATGGCCCGCGCCATCTGGCGCGTCTGGAGCGCTCCTGCAGCGAGCTGCGCATCCCCATGCCGATGGAACATAAGCCGCTGACGCTGGTTCTGAAGGAAGTCATCCGCCGCAACAAGGTGCGCAACGGTATCGTCTACATGCAGGTGACGCGCGGTGTGGCCCGGCGCGATCACTTCTTCCCGCTGACGCCCATTGCGCCGACGCTGGTGATCACGGCCAAGCCGACGAACCCGGCAGCCTCCGACAAGCAGGCCGAAACCGGCATTGCCGTTGTCAGCCACCCGGAAAACCGCTGGCCGCGCGTGGACATCAAGACCGTGGGCCTGCTGCCGAACGTGCTGGCCAAGCAATATGCCCGCGAGCAGGGCGCCAAGGAAGTCTGGTATGTCGATCAGGATGGCAATGTCACCGAAGGCGGTTCGACCAACGCCTGGATCGTGACCAAGGACGGCGTGCTGGTGACGCGCCCGGCCGAAAGCGGCATTCTGCGCGGCATCACCCGCAGCGTGGTTCTGGATCTGGTTGAGCGTGAGGGCCTGCGCTTTGAGGAGCGGCCGTTCTCGCTGGAAGAGGCCAAGACCGCGCGTGAGGCTTTCGTGACTGCCGCCTCCACCATCTGCATGCCGGTGGTCAGTCTCGATGGGGCTTCGATCGGCAACGGCCATCCGGGAACTGTTGCGACGGAGCTGCGCAAGCAGTTCCACACGGCGACCCATCTTGATGAAATATATTGATGATATGAAATAGTGCTGGGGTAACGGGCGAAACTTGTTGTAAACTTGAACACCGGCGCCCGGTTCATCCGGGAGAGGCGCTTACGTTTGTGTTTTTTGCCTCGTTTGCCGGTCGCACAACAAGAACATGTCAGATGCCCCGGCCGCGGACGACAGAAACAGGATAAGAAGACTCATGGCTGAGCGTGCACAGAATCTGCAGGACACCTTCCTCAACTACCTTCGCAAGCAGAAAGTTCCGCTGACGATCTTCCTCATCAACGGCGTGAAGCTGCAGGGCGTGGTGACGTGGTTTGATAATTTCTGCGTTCTTTTGCGCCGGGATGGTCATTCCCAGCTTGTCTACAAGCATGCCATTTCGACCATCATGCCGAACGGCCCCGTGCAGCTGTTCGAAGGCGGTGAAGAAGGCGCCGAAAAAGCAGGCGCCTGATTGGCTCGCAAGAACAGACAGGCCGGAGAGGGCAGCTCCGGCAACGAATTTGAAGATCAGGACTGGCTGGACGGGGAAGACAGCCGGGGCAGGGACGGTGGCCATGGTGAGCCCGCCGCCTCCGGTGGTGAACTCGTCTTCAAGGGACCGTCTTCCCGGGCGCTGGTGATCGAGCCTGTTCTGCCGGAACGGCTTCCCAAAGGCTTTGAAGGCACACCGCCGCCCGCGCGCACGCCCGAGGCGCGGCTGGAAGAAGCCGTCGGCCTGTGCGCCGCCATTGAGCTTGAGATCGTTTCCGCCTCCATCGCGCGCATCCACACGCCGCGCCCGGCAACCCTGCTGGGCCCCGGCAAGGTAGAGGAAATCGCGCGTGCAGCGGAAGAGGGCGATGTGGACGTGGTCGTGATCGACCATGCGCTGACGCCGATCCAGCAGCGAAATCTCGAAAAGGCGATGAAGACCAAGGTGATCGACCGGACCGGTCTGATCCTGGAGATCTTCGGCGCCCGCGCCCGCACCAAGGAAGGCCGCCTGCAGGTGGACCTTGCCCATCTGACCTGGCAGAAGAGCCGCCTGGTCCGCTCCTGGACCCACCTTGAGCGCCAGCGCGGCGGTGTCGGCTTCATGGGTGGCCCCGGCGAAACCCAGATCGAGGCGGACAGGCGCCAGATCCAGGACAAGATCATGCGGCTGGAGCGGGAGCTGGAGCAGGTGCGCCGCACCCGCGACCTGCACCGCAAGAAGCGCAAGAAGATCCCGCAGCCGGTCATCGCGCTGGTCGGCTACACCAACGCCGGAAAGTCGACGCTGTTCAACCGGCTGACCCAGTCGGATGTGTTCGCCAAGGACCTGCTGTTCGCCACGCTGGACCCGACGCTGCGCCGCATCCGCCTGCCGCATGGGCGCGAGGTGATCCTGTCCGACACGGTGGGCTTCATCTCCGAACTGCCGACCCATCTGGTCGCCGCCTTCCGCGCCACGCTGGAAGAGGTGCTGGAAGCCGATCTCATCCTGCATGTGCGCGACATCTCGCACGAGGACAGCGACGCCCAGTCGGTGGATGTGGGCCGCACGCTGGCCGACCTTGGCGTCAATCCGCAGACCGGTGCGCCGGTGGTGGAAGTGTGGAACAAGATCGACAACCTCGATCCCGAGCGCCGTGCAAAGCTGCTGGAGGCCAACGGTCCGGAAGGCGCCATCGCGCTCTCGGCCTTGACGGGAGACGGCATCCCGGCGCTGCTGTCCCGCATTGAGGCCTTCATGGCCGTGGGCGACGACCGCTTCGAGCTTGCGCTCCCGGTAACGGAGGGCGAACTGCTGGCGGGCCTCTACCAGATGGGGGAGGTGCTGGAGCGGGTGGATGGCGAAGAGGTTATCGAGCTGACGGTGCGCATTTCCGACAAGCAGAAAGGCCCGTTCCGCAGCCGCTACGGCGCCTATATCTCCGGGGCGGATTGAGACGCAGAGCAATAGGGGCGGCGGGAAACGGCTGGCGCCTTTATACCAAGGCTCTGAGATGCTGACGCATCACGCCTTGAAAAGGCTCAAACGCCGCACGGGCTTGACCAAATCCCGATGAGTTAAGCTTATCGGGATTTGGCATTGCCACACGAACAGCGGTCATCCCGGGCCGAACGCAGTGAGGACCCGGGATCCACTCGCTTGCAGAGCGTTTGAGGGGCTCTCAAGCCAGTTTGCCTGATGATTTCGCAAGACATCCACCGCTCTGGAAACGAGTGGTTCCCGGCTCGCGCTGCGTTTGCGCGGGACGGTGCCTAGGTGATTAGCCGCCTTACTTTCCCTTTGCCGCCTGCCAGATCTCTTCCATTTCGTCCAGAGTGAGCGCTTCCAGCGTGGTGCCGCGCCGGGCAGCTTCGGCTTCGATGGCGGCGAAGCGGCGGCGGAACTTGGCGTTGGTCCGCTTCAGGGCCGCTTCCGGCTCCACTTCGAGATGGCGGGCGAGGTTGGCAACGGCAAAGAGCACGTCGCCCAACTCGTCCTTTACCGCATCGGGAACGGAACCGGTGACTGCCGGCGGTGTATGGTCCGTGAGTTCCGCTTCCAGTTCGTCCAGTTCCTCGCGGATCTTGGCAAAGACCGGGGCGAGCGTCTCCCAGTCAAACCCAACCTTTGCCGCGCGGCGCTGGATCTTTTCCGCTTCCATCAGGGCAGGGAAGGCAGAAGGCACCGCGTCGAGATAGCCGGGTTCGGTGTCCGGAAGGCCCATGGCGACGCGGCGGGCCTTGCGCTCGGCCTTCTCCTCGGCCTTGATCCGGTCCCACATGCCCTTGGCCATGCCGGAGGAGCGGGCTTCCTCGCTGCCGAAGACATGCGGATGACGGCGGATCATCTTTTTCGTGATCGCCTCGACCACATCGGGGAAGCTGAAGGCGCCGTCTTCCTCGGCCATGCGGGCGTGATAGACCACCTGCAGCAGCAGGTCGCCCAGCTCCTCGCGCAGATCATCCAGATCGTTGCGGCTGATGGCTTCCGCCACCTCATAGGCTTCTTCCACCGTGTAGGGCGCGATGGTTCCGAAGTCCTGCTCCAGGTCCCAGGGGCAACCGGTCACCGGCGTGCGCAGCGCCGCCATGATGTCGATGAGAACGGAAATATCGCGGCCAGGTTTCATGGGAGAATCCGGTAGGGAGGGAATGTCGGGACCCGGACCTTACCGGCTTGCAGGCCCCGCGTGAAGCGGCGGGGCCTGTTTTCGCTCACCCTCTCTGGGACGGGTGCCAGAAGGTGGCCCAGCGTTCCACCGCCGAAACAGCGGCGTAGAACAGGGAGCCAGCCAGCGCCGCCACGGCGATTTCCGCCCAGACCATGTCGAGGTTCATCCGCCCCACTTCCGTCGAGATGCGGAAGCCCATGCCGACGATGGGGGTGCCGAAGAACTCCGCCACGATGGCGCCGATAAGGGCGAGGGTGGAGTTGATCTTCAGCGCGTTGAAGATGAAGGGCAACGCCATGGGCAGGCGCAGCTTCACCAGCGTCTGGCCGTGGCTGGCCGCGTAGGTGCGCATCAGGTCCTTCTGCATGGCATCGGCCGCGGCAAGGCCCGCCACCGTGTTCACCAGCATGGGGAAGAAGGTCATGATGATGACAACGGCTGCCTTCGACGGCCAGTCAAAGCCAAACCACATGACCATGATGGGTGCGACGCCGATGATCGGCAGGGCCGAGACCAGATTGCCGATGGGCAAAAGGCCGCGTTTCAGGAAGGGCACCCGGTCGGCGATGAGGGCCACGAGAAAGCCCGAGCCGCAGCCCGCCACATAGCCGAAGATTACCGCCTTCAGAAATGTCTGCTGGAAATCGGCCCAGAGTATGGGCAGCGATCCGGCAATGCGCAACCCGATGGCGGAGGGGGCAGGCAGCAGCACCTGCGGCACGCCGGCGCCAACGGTGATCAGCTCCCAGAGGGCCAGCAGCGTCAGGCCGAAGACGAGCGGGATGGCCAGATTGACCACGCGTGCTGCCGTCTTGCCAAGCCCCCGCCAGGCGGAGAGACGGCTTGCCAGAAGCCAGGCGGACAGCCAGATGGCCGCCACCAGCGCCCAGAAACCGGGAGCGGCCTGCCCGCGGTGATGATGCGCAACGCCGATCAGCAGCAGGGCGGATATGGCGGTGACGATGCCGATGGCCACATCACCGATGCGGTTCTGCTGGAAGCCGAGCATGATGCGCACGCCCATGATGGCCATGAGGCTGACTGCGATGGCAACACGCGGCATTTCGACCACGCCGAGATCCGGCGCGAAGATGATGCTGGTGAGGCCAATGACGGTGAGAAGCAGACTGGCACCGGCAATGAACGCCGTGCTGCTGAAGGAGGTGCTGCTGAAGGAGGTGCTGTGCTGGGACTGGATCATCGGCTCATCCCCATGCGGCGGAGGGTGATCTTTTCGGCAAGGCCGATGAGGGAAACCAGAAGCCCGGCGAGAACGGCAGCCATGATCAGCGCCGACCAGATCTGCACCGTCTGGCCGTAATAAGACCCGGCCAGCAGCCGCGCCCCCAGGCCTGCGACGGCCCCGGTCGGCAGCTCGCCAACGATGGCGCCAACAAGGCTTGCGGCAATCCCGACCTTCATCGAGGTGAAGAGATAGGGCACCGCATAGGGCAGGCGCAGCTTCCAGAAGGTTTCAAGCTTCGTCGCCGAATAGGTGTGCATCAGGTCCATGTGGATGATTTCCGGCGAGCGCAACCCCTTCACCATGCCTACGGTCACAGGAAAGAAGGACAGGTAGGTCGAGATCATGGCCTTGGGCAGAAGCCCCGAAATCCCCACGGCATTGAGGACGACGATGATCATGGGCGCAATCGCCAGGATCGGAATGGTCTGGGACGTGATCACCCAGGGCATGAGCGACTTGTCCAGAACGCGGCTGTGCACGATCCCGACCGCCAGAAGAATGCCCAGCAGCGTTCCCATGGCAAAGCCGGTCAGCGTCGAGGAGAGGGTGATGCCGGTGTGGTAGAACAGGCTGCGGTTGGAGGTGATGCGCCTGTTGACCGTCGTGTCCCAGATTTCCACCGCCACTTGCTGCGGCGAAGGCATGACGGGCCGCTCCTGCATCATGGTATCGGCCACAAGCTGGGTGAAGGGCACATCCGTCTGGCCGGCGCGGGCATAGATGTCGCGCTGGAACGGAGCATTGAGGGCGACCGTTGCCACATACCAGAGGCCGATGATCGCCAATAGCAGAGTGAGGACGGGCAGGGTGGAGCCCGAAAGAAGCCGTGCGGTTTTGCCCTTGTCAGTCATCATAGGCATGCCCCGCCTTCAGCCCTTCGCGCACGCGGTGGGCGATCCTCAGGAATTCCGGGCTCTCGCGCATGTCCAGCGTCCGCTGGCGCGGCAGGTCGCTTTCGATGATGTCATAGATCCGGCCCGGGCGCGGGCACAGGACGACGATCTTGGTGGAGAGATAGACCGCTTCCGGGATGGAGTGGGTGACGAAGACGACCGTCTTGTTCGTCTTGGCCCAGAGCTGGTGCAGCTGGTCATTGAGGTGATCGCGCACGATTTCGTCCAGCGCGCCGAAGGGCTCGTCCATCAGCAGAAGATCTGGCTGCACGGCAAGGGCTCGGGCGATGGAGGCGCGCTGCTGCATGCCGCCGGAGAGCTGCCAGGGGTATTTGCGGGCAAAGCCGCCGAGTTCCACCAGCTCCAGCACGTCGGCAATGCGCCTGCGCTGCTCCGCCCTGGCAAGGCCCATGATTTCCAGCGGCAGGGCGATGTTCTTCTCGATGGTGCGCCAGGGATAGAGCGCGGCGGCCTGAAACACATAGCCGTATGAACGGTCGAGGCGGGCATTTTCCGGGGTGGTGCCGTTGACGCTGATCTCGCCGGAGGTCTTCTGCTCCAGATCGGCGATGACGCGCAGCAGCGTGGTCTTGCCGCAACCCGAAGGGCCGATGAAGGAGACGAAGTCGCCCTTGGCAATGTCCAGATTTATGTTCGACAGGGCATGGACCGGCCCGTCATTCGTCTCGAAGGTCAGGCACAGATCCTTCGCCGAAATCACCGGCTGGGAGGCGGCTGGCCGCTCAACTGCTCCACTCGTCACGTTCATCGTTCCCCGCTGTTGCTGCTCATCCGCCGCCGGATTTTCCCCGTGTCATGCGGATGCCTCTCGCCCATTTTCACTGCTCTTCTGCCAGCTTACGGCAGGCACCGCATCAGTGGCCCCCAGCTCATTCCGTCCGGAAAGGTGACAAGATAGCCATCTGCCTGCTGCGAGAGGATGAGGGGGAATGGCACCACTTCTTCCTCGCCCTCCTCGCGGCATTGCGCCTCGATTTCAATGCCGCCTGCGCCTGTCTTGCGCTCGGCCGAAAAGGCGCAATATGACACGGCGGTTGAAATGCCCTCATCATCCATCAGAAAGAAAAAACCGTCTCCCGCCGTGCTGCCGGTGCGTGCAAGGATGCAGCCCTCCTGATCCCCGTAACGTCCGTCGAGCCGGCCCGGGCCGCCTGCAGCCAGGGCACTGCCGCAAAGCAGAAGCATGACGAAGGCACAAGGGCCGGGGAGACGGACGGCCATGGTCTGTCTTACACTCCGCTCGCCGGAATGCCGGTGCGCTCCACCTTGCGGGGGGCGGTGAGTTCCTTCCAGGTGGAAAGCGCCTTGTTGACCGCCTGATAGGGCTCGCGCTTGACGAACTGGCCGTGGCCTTCCTGCGGGCGCACCGTGCCGTCTTCCACGGCCACACGGCCACGGGTGAGGGTGAAGCGGGGCAGGCCCTTCACCGTCTTGCCTTCGAAGACGTTGTAGTCGATGGCCGACTGCTGGCTGGCGGCGGAAATGGTCTTTTCCTTCGCCGGGTCCCAGACCACGATATCCGCATCCGCGCCCACGAGAATGGCGCCTTTCTTCGGATACATGTTCATGATCTTGGCGATGTTGGTGGAAGTGACGGCGACGAATTCGTTCATCGTCAGCCGGCCGGTCGCAACGCCATAGGTCCACAGCATGGGCATGCGGTCTTCCAGGCCGCCGGTGCCGTTCGGGATCTTGGTGAAGTCGCCAAGGCCGAAGCGCTTCTGATCCGTGGTAAAGGCGCAGTGGTCCGTCGCCACCACCTGCAGCGAGCCGGAGGCAAGGCCGGCCCAGAGGCTGTCCTGATGCTTCCTGTCGCGGAACGGCGGGCTCATCACCCGGCGGGCGGCGTGGTCCCAGTCGGCATGGCGGTATTCGCTGTCATCCAGCGTCAGGTGCTGGATCAGCGGCTCGCCATAGGCACGGATGCCGTTCTGGCGCGCCCGGCGGATCGCCTCATGCGCCTGTTCGGACGAAGTGTGGACGATATAGACCGGCACGCCCGCCATGTCGGCAATCATGATGGCGCGGTTGGTGGCTTCGCCTTCCACTTCCGGCGGGCGGGAATAAGCATGCGCCTCCGGCCCGTTGTTGCCCTCGGCCAGCAGCTTCTGCTGCAGCGAGGCGACCACATCGCCGTTTTCCGCATGGACGAGCGGCAGGGCGCCCAGCTCGGCGCAGCGCTGGAACGAGGCGAACATCTCGTCGTCATTCACCATCAGCGCGCCCTTGTAGGCCATGAAGTGCTTGAAGGTGTTGATGCCTTTCTCGCGGACAATGGTCTCCATCTCGTTGAAGACCGTCTCGCCCCACCAGGTGATCGCCATGTGGAAGGAGTAGTCGCAATGGGCGCGGGTGGACTTGTTGTCCCACATGGACAGCGCCTCCAGCAGCGATTGGCCGGGCGAGGGCAGGGCAAAATCCACCACCATCGTGGTGCCGCCGGCCAGCGCCGCACGGGTGCCGCTGTCGAAGTCATCGGCGGAATAGGTGCCCATGAAGGGCATTTCGAGGTGGGTATGCGGGTCGATGCCGCCCGGCATGACATAGCAGCCCGTGGCATCCAGCACGGTATCGCCGGAGAGGTTCCTGCCGATCTCGATGATCCTGCCACCTTCGACCTTCACATCGGCCTCGTAGGTGAGGTCGGCGGTCACCACGGTTCCGCCCTTGATCACAGTGCTTGCCATGTCTGTTCCCCTTTTTCCGTTTCCGCGCTGTTGCCCCTTCGCGAGGCATCGCGCGGCTGTCTTCGTGTCAGTTTTGCTCGATGCTTCGGCTCATGAACAGGCTGTAGGGATTGTCCTCATAGGGCCCGAAAGGCCCGCAGGGCGCATAACCGAACGCCTTGTACATGCGCACCGCCTCCACATTGAGCTCGCCCGTTTCCAGATAAAGCTGCCGGACACCGCGCTCCCGCGCCACATGTTCCAGCTTTTCCATCAGCGCCCGTCCGGCGCCCATGCCGCGTGCGGCCGGATCAACGAAAATGCGCTTCAGCTCGCCGCTGCCTTTTTCGAACCACTTCACCGCCCCGCAGCCGATCGCCTCACCATCCGCCTTGCGCACAACGATGAAATCCACGTCGGCCCGCATCAAATCCTCAAGCGGCGAGCCGAAATTGCCCTCCGGCGGATAGAGACTGTCCGCATAGGCATCCGACTGCGCCAGAAGCTCCAGAACCTCGGGCTGGTCAGGTGTTTCGATGGCGATGCGCAGCGATGTCATGCGGTGCTTTCTGTGGTTCGAGTAATGGTCTTCCCCCTCTCGATCGTCATCCCGGACAAGCGCAGCGCAGATCCGGGATGACGATGGAGAGGAGCGGGTCGAGAGTGCCCTCTCTCACCCCACGACCTCCGCCGTCTCCAGCACGGCATGCAGCAGAACATCACAGCCCGCGCCCGCCCATTCCTTGGAAATCTCTTCCGCCTCGTTATGCGAGAGCCCGCCCACGCAGGGGCACATGATCATGGTGGCGGGGGCGACCTTGGCCGCCCAGCAAGCGTCGTGGCCGGCGCCCGAGATGATGTTCATGTGGCTGTAGCCGAGCCGTTCGGCGGCGGAGCGCACGCTGGAGACGAGCTTCGGATCGAAGGTGACCGGATCGAAATGGCCGACAGCCTCCACCGAACAGCCGACGCCGAGCGCCTCGCAGATGGTGGCCGCTTCCGCCTCAATGCGGGCGCGCATGGCGGTGAGTTTGGCAAGGTCCGGCGTGCGGATGTCGACGGTGAAGACCACCTGACCGGGCAGCACGTTGCGGGAGTTGGGCGAGAAGAACACCTGACCGACGCCGCCAACGGCGCCCGGCTGGTGGTCCATGGCGACCGTCTGGACCATTTCCAGAATGCGCGACATGGCAAGACCGGCGTTGACGCGCAGGTTCATGGGCGTGGAGCCGGTGTGCGCCTCGCGGCCTGTCAGGGTGAATTCCAGCCACCACAGGCCCTGGCAATGGGTGACGACGCCGATCTGCTTGCCCTCAGCTTCAAGGATCGGCCCCTGCTCGATGTGCAGCTCGTAATAGGCGTGCATCTTGCGGGCACCCACCTCTTCCTCGCCAACCCAGCCGATGCGCTTCAGCTCATCGCCATAGGTTTTGCCCTCCGGATCCTTGCGGCCATAGGCATAGTCAAGGCTGTGCACCCCGGCGAAAACGCCGGAGGCGAGCATCGCAGGAGCAAAGCGGGCGCCTTCCTCGTTGGCCCAGTTGGTGACAACGATGGGATGCTTCGTCTTGATGCTGAGATCATTCAGCGTGCGCACCAGCTCCAGCCCGGCCAGAACGCCGAGCACGCCGTCATATTTGCCGCCGGTCGGCTGGGTGTCGAGATGCGAGCCCACATAGACGGGCAGGGCGTCCGGATCGGTGCCCGGCCGGGTCATGAACATGGTGCCCATCTTGTCGACGCCCATGGTCAGCCCCGCGTCCTCGCACCAGGACTGGAACAGCCTGCGCCCCTCGGCATCGGCATCCGTCAGGGTCTGGCGGTTGTTGCCGCCCGCGATGCCCGGACCGATCTTGGCCATGTCCATCAGGCTGTCCCACAGCCGGTCCGGGTTGATCTTCAGGTTCTGTCCGAGTGCTGTCATCGTGCTCTGCCTTGAAAATTGCGCCGCTGGCGGGATCCGGTCTTCTGGCCAGCCTCAGTCGAGGCTGGGGAAGGTGAAGACCGCGCCGTCCTTGATGCCGGCCGGCCAGCGGGTGGTCACCGTCTTGAGGCGGGTGTTGAAGCGCACTCCTTCCGGGCCGTAGATGGAGTGATCGCCGAAGAGCGAGCGCTTCCAGCCGCCGAAGGAGAAATAGGCGACCGGCACCGGGATCGGCACGTTGATGCCCACCATGCCCACCTCGATCCGGTCGGCAAAGGCGCGGGCGGCGTCACCGTCGCGGGTGAAGATGGCTGTGCCGTTGCCATATTCGTGGGTGTTGATGAGGTCGAGCGCCTCGTCATAGCCCTTGGCCCGCACCACGGAGAGCACCGGGCCGAAGATTTCTTCCTTGTAGATGGTCATGTCCGGTGTCACCCGGTCGAACAGGGTGCCGCCGACGAAATAGCCGTTTTCATAGCCCTGCAGCGAGAAGCCACGGCCATCAACCAGCAGCTCTGCACCTTCCTTGACGCCCTGGTCGATGTAACCCAGAACCTTGCGCTTGTGCGCCTCGGTGATGACCGGGCCCATCTCGGCGTCCTTGTCCGTGGCCGGGCCGATCTTGAGGGCCTGCACACGCGGCACCAGCCTTTCGATCAAGGCATCGGCGGTCCTCTCGCCAATCGGCACGGCGACGGAAATGGCCATGCAGCGCTCACCGGCGGAGCCGTAGCCTGCGCCCATCAGTGCGTCGGCGGCCTGATCCATGTCCGCGTCGGGCATGATGATCATGTGGTTCTTCGCCCCGCCAAGCGCCTGCACGCGCTTTCCATGGGCGGTGCCGGTGGCATAGACATATTCGGCAATCGGGGTGGAGCCGACGAAGGAGACAGCCTTCACATCCGGATGGGTGAGCAGCACATCCACGGCGTCCTTGCCGCCATGCACCACGTTGAGCACGCCTTCCGGGAATCCGGCCTCACGGAACAGCTCATAGACCACCATGACGGCGGCAGGATCGCGCTCGGACGGCTTCAGGATGAAGGTGTTTCCGCAGGCAACGGAGATCGGATACATCCACAGCGGCACCATGGCCGGGAAATTGAACGGCGTGATGCCGGCGACAACACCCAGCGGCTGGCGGTCGCAATAGCTGTCGATGGCAGGGCCAACGTTGCGGGCGAAGTCGCCCTTCAGCAGATGCGGAATGCCGCAGGCAAATTCAACGACTTCGATGCCGCGTGCCACTTCCCCCAGCGCATCGTCATGGGTCTTGCCATGTTCGGCGGAGATCGCCCTTGCGATGTTGTCCGCGTTGGCTGTCAGAAGTTCCTTGAAGCGGAACATGAACCGCGCGCGCTTCAAGGGCGGCGTGTCGCGCCAGGCCGGGAAGGCCGCCTTGGCCGCAGCAATGGCAGTGGCCACATCGGCGGCATTGGACAGGCCGAGTTCGGCCACCTGCTCGCCGGTTGCCGGGTTGAACACGGGCGAAACCTTGCCGGAGGTGACGGGCGTTTCCTTGCCGGCGATGATGTTGTGAATGGTCTTCATGGGTCGCGTTTCCGGGTTCTGCCTTGGAGCGCGCAAGCGGGGACTGGCGGCGGTCTGGCATCATCTTGTTGTTTGCGGGGCTTTGGTGCCGCGTCAGGGCAGGTGGTCCCGCCCTGACGCAACGCTTCATCAGATGTTGTTTTCCAGCACCTTGCGCAGCTTGCCGAACAGCTCGTCGATCTGCTCCTTGGAGATGATCAGCGGCGGCGACAGGGCGATGATGTCGCCCGTGGTGCGGATGAGGATGCCGTCCTCATAGGCCTTCAGGAAGGCCGAGAAGGCGCGCTTCGTCGGCTCGCCGGGGATCGATTCCAGCTCGATGGCGCCGATGAGGCCGAGGTTGCGGATGTCGATGACATGCGGGCAGTCCTTCAGCGAGTGCACCGCCGCTTCCCAGTAGGAGGCAAGATCGGCTGCACGGGTCAGCAGGCCCTCTTCCTCGTAAGTGTCGAGGGTGGCGAGCGCTGCGGCGCAGGCGACCGGATGGGCCGAGTAAGTATAGCCGTGGAACAGCTCGATCATGTGCTCCGGGCCGGTCATGAAGGTCTCGTAGATCTGCCTGGTGCAGAACACGGCGCCCATCGGAATGACGCCCGAGGTGATGCCCTTGGCCGTGGTGATCATGTCCGGCATCACGTCGAAATAATCGGTGGCAAACGGCGTGCCGATGCGGCCGAAACCGGTGATCACTTCGTCGAAGATCAGCAGGATGCCATGCTGGGTGCAAAGCTCGCGCAGGCGCTTGAGGTATCCCTTCGGCGGGATCAGAACGCCCGTGGACCCGGCCACCGGCTCGACGATGACGGCGGCGATGGTTGAGGGATCATGCAGCTGGATGACCTTGATCAGGTCATCGGCAAATTCCGCGCCATGCTCCGGCTCGCCGCGCGAGAAGGCATTGCGGACGGGGTCATGGGTGTGGCGGATGTGATCGACGCCGGTCAGCATGGTGCCGAAATGCTTGCGGTTGTTGACGATGCCGCCAACGGAAATGCCGCCGAAGCCAACACCGTGATAGCCGCGCTCGCGCCCGATCAGCCGGGTGCGGGTGCCCTGGCCGATAGCGCGCTGATAGGCGAGCGCGATCTTCAGCGCCGTATCGACGCTTTCCGAACCCGAGTTGGTGAAGAACACGTGGTCCATCGGCGAGGGCAGCATGGCGGCAAGGCGGGCCGCCAGTTCAAAGGCCTTGGGATGGCCCATCTGGAAGGCCGGGGCATAATCCAGCTCGGCGATCTGCTTCTGCACCGCTTCCACGATGCGCGGGCGCGAGTGGCCCGCGTTGCAGCACCACAGGCCGGCCGTGCCGTCCAGCACCTTGTTGCCCTCGGCCGTGGTGTAATGCATGTCCTTGGCCGCGACGAACATGCGCGGCGCCTTCTTGAACTGGCGGTTCGAGGTGAACGGCATCCAGAAGGCTTCCAGATTGTTGGGAATGGCAGCGGACGCGGCCTTGTCAGACATAGTTCCTCCTTGCCGGTTCCGGCCCGATGCGGCACGGAAACACGGTCGTGGCTGCAGCAAACTTGCACACGGGTTCGGCTTCAGGCGAACACGGGTAGCCTGAGCCTAGCAGTGCCGGGCACGGTTGTCCGTCATCGTCTTGCGATTTTGCACCTGCGCTGTTCCCTTCATGGCCTGCCGCAGTCTTGTTGCCGCGTGCGGGCCGGTCGATCTCTGGATATGCCCCGTTCGGGGTCTTGTGTTTGGCGGCCAGGAGCCTTCGAGAGGGCTCGAAAGAAACCTGACCAATTGGTCAAGGAGCGTATGAATCCTTGACCAGACGGTCAAGATGATAATTTCATCGGCAGGATGAAAATCTGACCACAGATGTGCTGCGCCGCAATAGGCTGGCCAGCAGCGGGGACAGGAAGCGGGGGGCAATGGAGCGCAAGCCATCCAGCCGGAGCACAGCGCGGGCGGAAACCGAACGGGCGATCCTTGAGGCGGCCGAAGCGGTGTTCGCTGAGCACGGCTACCGGGGCGCCACCACGGGCATGATCGCCGCCCGGGCCGGCATCCCCAAGGCGAACCTGCATTACTACTTCGCCACCAAGGAAGCGCTGTACCGGCAGGTGGTGGAAAACATCTTCACGATCTGGCTGGAAGCGGCCAATTCCTTCGATGACTGCGAGGACCCGGAAGAGGCTCTGACCCGCTACATCACCACCAAGATGGACATTTCCCGGCAGCATCCGATGGGCTCAAAGGTCTGGGCCAACGAGATCCTGCACCGGGCGCCCGTCATCCAGGACTATCTCGAAACCACGCTGCGCGACTGGACCGCCAGCCGCATTGCCATCATCGACCGCTGGGTGGCGGAGGGGCGGATGGACCCGGTCGACCCGCGCACGCTGCTCTACATGATCTGGGCGACGACCCAGCACTACGCTGACTTCATTCATCAGATCGAGACGCTGAACGGCGGAGCGCCCCTGTCGGAGGCACAGTTCGCCTTGGCCCGGGAGAACGTGGTGCGAATCGTGCTATCGGGCGTCGGCATAAGGCCCAAGGCTTGCGCCGGGGCTCAGGGTGGAGACAGTGCGGCATGACGGATCAGACTTCTTCCGGCCATCCTCCGGCCCGTGCCCGCACGCCGCGCCCGCGCACCCGCACGGCCCGCAGCACGGGCGCTGCGGCGCAGAACGAGGATGGCAATCTCAGCCGCATTCAGGAACTGAACCGCAGCCGCCTGCTGGATGCGGCGCTGGCCGAATTCTCCCGCCTTGGCTTTTCCGGCGCAACGCTGGAAGCAATTGCCGGCGGGGCGGGCATGTCCAAGTCGAACCTGCTCTATTACTTCCGCTCCAAGACAGAGATTTATGAGGCGGTTCTGGCCTATATTCTCGAGGTCTGGCTTGCCCCCTTGCGCCGTCTTGATCCGGAGGGCGATCCGGCCTCGGAACTGACCGCCTATATCCGCCAGAAGCTGCAGATGTCCGCGGATCTGCCGGAAGCCTCGCGCCTCTTTGCCAACGAGGTGCTGCAGGGCGCCCCGCGCATCCGCAAGGTGCTGGAGGAGGATCTGAAGGAGCTGGTGCGCGAGAAGGCCGGTGTCATCCGGCTCTGGATGGACAAGGGGCTGATCCGGCCCGCCGATCCGGTGCATCTCATCTTCATGATCTGGGCCATGACACAGCACTATGCCGATTTCGAAACCCAGATCCGCATGGTGACCGGCAAATCGCTGGAAGACCCGGAGTTCCGCGAAGGGGCGGCGGAGACGGTCTGCGGACTGGTGCTGTCCGCGCTGGGGCTGAAACCTGCCTGAAAGGGATACGGCTGAAACGCGAAAGGCTGCGGCGCCAGTGGCAGCGCCGCAGCCCTTGCGGGAGGTCAGATGTCTTGAGAGACCGCAGGGAGCGTCAGGGCGGGGATCTCCTGACGGGATGGGCGGTCAAGGCTCAGCCCTTCTTCTTGTGAAGCGCCGTGCCAGAGGCACTGGAGGCCGTGCCGCTGCTTGCGGACTTCTGCTGTGTCTTGCCCGTCTGGGCGGCTGCGGCCGGTTTGGTGGCCGAAGTCTTCGTCAGCAGCTGCGTCTGGTGCTGTGCAGGTGCACCGGTGTCCGCCCGCTTCATCGTGGTGGCTGCGAATGCGCCGCCTGCCATGGTGGCAAGGAAGGAAGCGGCAAGGACCGGGGCAATCATCTTCTGCAGTTTCATTTCACCAACTCCTGGGTTATCAGGCCATAAGGGCCTGCAGGAAGCATCCGCCTTGCCCGGAGCGGCGCGTGGAGCGCTGTGGGGGAGGGCTTGGCTGGCCGCTCCGGAAGGCAAGATCAGCATCCGCCTTTCCGAGCATTCTGCCAAGCCATTGTTTTGTTAAATCTTTTTAAGACTGGTCGGCGCAAATCCGCCGCAATGCAGGCGGACGGGAGCAAAGGAGGCGGGACTATGGCGGAAGAGAACGGCATGCCGCCGCGCGGCCGCATTCCCGTGACCGGACGGCTTTTCATCGAGGAAGCGGACCTGCGCGAGGATTTCATCCGCGCCTCCGGTCCGGGCGGGCAGAACGTCAACAAGGTTTCGACGGCCGTGCAACTGCGTTTCGATCTTGCCGGCAACACCAGCCTGCCGGAGGATGTGAAGGCACGTGCAGCAGAGCTTGCTGGCAGCCGGCTGACGCGCAGCGGCGAGATCATCATTCAGGCCGACCGGTTCCGCACCCAGCAGATGAACCGGGACGACGCACTGGCCCGGCTGATTGAGTTGCTGGCGCGCGCTGCCCACCGCGACAAGCCCCGCAAGGCGACCCGGCCGACGCTCGCCTCCAAACGCCGCCGCGTCGAAGGCAAGAAACACCGCGGCACGATCAAGAAGATGCGCGGCAGCGGGCCGGTGGAGTAGGGGATGGGCTATAGACTGGTGTTCTATAACTCATGAAGGGCGCGGTTTGTGAGCTATAGAAGGCCTTTGGTTTTGAGGCCCGGGGCAAAGGTTGCCAGTGGAATGACCAGCGTCAGGGGGCTGTCCTGCAAGGGCTCGGCGCCAAAGCTCCGGTACCAGGACGCTGCCCGGTCCGATTTGGCATCGATGATCAGCAACAGGCCACCACCGTCATTTGCAAGGCGCAGGCATCTGAGGGCGGCAGCCGCCAGCAACTGGCCGCCAAGACCCTTGCCCGCCATGGAAACATCGACGGCCAGCCGGGCCAGACGGAAGCCGGGCACTTCATGCCGGGCAATCCGCCGTGTCATGTGAGAGGGAACCTCGGCATAGTCGACACTGGCCGGAGCGAGTGTGTAGAAACCGAGAACGCGGTTGGGCTGCGCATCGGAAATTGCACAGAAGGTCTTGGAGGCGTTCATCTCATGGCTTTGGCGTGCATAGCGCCGCAGGAAGACATTGAGGTCTGCATCCCCGCAATCAAAGGCGTCGCGGTCATGAGCCTTCGCCACAGGCTCCTCATGCCAGCCGGGCAGGTTCACAATGATTCAGGCAGAGCGTGGATGGCCGCAGCCAGACGGTCATTTGCCTTGGGCGGATTTTCAAGAAGCGTCATGATCCTCGTGAAATCCCGGCTGGAGGCCTTGAGGGATTCAGCCTCTTCAATCACGGCTTCGGCTTCACGCAAAGCCGTTTGCGTGACGAAGCTGGTAAGGTCCGTGTGCTTCAGGGCTGCCGCACGGGCAAGCTTTGCCTTCACCTCCGCCGGGATGCGCAGGTTCATGCGTTCATTGTCTTCAACAGCGGCCCTGGGCATCGCACTTATCTCCGTATGTCTTCAAAGAGTACAGAAAAGGAGCCCTGCCGTCAAACTTACGCTTCTTGCGCCTTCGGCAGGCGGAAGTTCCAGGCGATCAGCAGGTTCATGATTAGGGCGCCCATGAGCGACCAGATCAGCTTGTCGGGTGCGATGACGAAGAGCGCGCCGGTGAAGATGAGCAGATCCAGCGCCATCTGCACCCAGCCGGCCGGGATGCCGCGGGTTTCCTGCAGATAGAGGCCGAGAATGCCGATGCCGCCGGCGCTGGCCTTGTGGCGGAACAGGGCAATGAGGCCGATGGAGCAGCAGCAGCCTGCAAGAACGCCTGCCAGCGGCACGGGCAGCTGATGGAAGGTGATCAGGTTCCCCAGCAGCGGCGAGAGAAGCGAGATACCTGCAACGGATATCAGCGTGCGCAGGGTAAATCCCGCCCCGCGACGCCGCCAGGCCAGCAGATAGAAGGGCAGGTTGACGCAGAAGAACACCAGACCGAAGGGCAGGGGCGTTGCCATGGAGACAAGAACCGAGAGGCCCGCCAGCTGCCCCGTCACCAGCCCGGCGGCCTTGAGGAACACGACACCGAGGCTGGTCATGATGATGCCGAAGGCCAGGCCCTGCACGTCATCGAAAATGTCTTTGGCTCTGGACATGGCCGGAGGGCTCCGAAGGATCAGGACAGCTGGCTGGCCGGGGAAAGGGCATGGGGCAAAGTGCCGGGGGCATCCTGCTTCAGCTCCCCGTCCAGCGCACGGGCGAGGATATCCGCCGTGACCGGCCCCAATGTAAAGCCCTGATGGCCATGGCCAAAGTTCACCCACAGGCCTGTTTCGCGCGGCACTGGCCCCACCATGGGCAGCATGCCCGGAAGACAGGGGCGGGTGCCGGACCATTGCGGCTCCTCGATGCGCGGCCCCAGTTCGATCAGCCCGCCGACGCTGGCCTCGGCCCGGCGCAGCTGGCGCGGATCGGCCTTGGCACCATGCACCACAAGCGCTGCCCCTGATGAGAGGCGCAGGCCCTTGCGCATGCCCGCCACAACAATGCCATTGGCGGCATCCAGGAAGGGACGGCGCGGCATCTGCGGGGCCTGATAGTGGGCGTGATAGCCGCGTTTCAGCACCATCGGCACGGTGATGCCGAAGCGCTTCAGAAGCTGCCCCGTCCAGGGGCCGAGGCAGAGCACCACGGCTTGCGCGCTGAGCGGCCCCTCCGCGCCCGCCACCTGCCAGCCGGATGAGGTCCGCCGCAGCGTTGCGGCATCAGCGGCGGCGATTGTGCCGCCACGGCTTTCAAAGAGCGCGGCATAGGCCTTGGTGAGGCCGCCGGGATCGGAACAGCTCCAGCTGCCCGTGTAGTGGATGACGCCTGCAGGAGCTTGCCGCATCGAGGGTTCTTCACGCATCCACGCAGCCCCGGCCACAGCCCGGAACGGCACGCCATAGGCCTCCTGCAAACGCCGGGCCTCAACGGCCTCCGTTTCAAATGTCTTCAGGTCCCGGTGGAGAATGGCCAGTCCCTCCCGCGCAATCAGATTGCCGCTGCCGGAGGCTTCGATCAGCGGCGCATGAGCGGCACAGGCCTGGGCCGTCAGCTGGCTGTAAACGGCAGAGACTGCCCGGTGCCGGGCCGGGGACGACGCCCGGAAATAGCGCCAGAGGGCAGGGGCCATCGAGGCAATGCCGGCCGGTGACCAGACGAGGTCATTGCTCTGCCCCAGGGCATAGCGCAGCAGCGTCGGCAGATCACGCGGCATGGCATAGGGCTCAGCGGCCTCGGCCTGAATGACACCGGCATTGCCGTAGCTGGTTTCCTCGCCCGGTGGCCTCCTGTCCGCCAGCACCACCCGGTGCCCGCGTCCCTGCAGCGCCAGCGCGGTTGAAACGCCCACCATACCGGCGCCAAGCACGAGAATGTCCTGCATTCACAAGGTCCCTTGAAGGAGGCCGGCAAATCGATGCCAGGGCAAAGAACTGTCCAACGCGCCGTCCCGGACGCAGCGAAGCGAAGCGAAGATCCGGGACGGCGCGGAGTTTGAATGATCTTACGCCTGCGCGATGACGGTGATTTCCAGCTTCGCATCGATCATCAGGCCGGACTGGACCGTGGTGCGAACGGGCAGGGGATCGGCGAAGAATTCCGCATAGGCCGCGTTGAAGGCGGCGAAGTCCTTCGCATCCGTCAGATAGCAGGTGCAGGAGACCACATGGGCCATGGTCAGGCCCTCGCCTTCCAGCGTCGCCTTGATGCGCGACAGGCAGTTGCGGGTCTGGGCCTCGATGCCTTCGGGAACGGTGCCGTCCGCCGCAAAGCCGATTTCACCGGCCAGATAAACGGTGGACCCGGCGCGGCGGACCTTGGAGAAGGGCAGTTTTGCAGGTGCGGTCATCGGTTAGTCCTCTTTCTGGGTTGAAGAGCATTTGCGGCCTTCCGCAAGCGCGGACAGGCCATTGATCAGGAGATCGAGCAGGAACTCGTAGCTGGCACCGTAAGGCACCTGCGTGCCGTTCTGCCAGCGCAGCACAAAGATGCGGTTGGTAATCTCCGGCAGGGCGGCATGGGTCAGCGGATAGAGGGCCGGGTCAATGGCGGCCACCTGCTGCTGGAAATGGCTCTCCCAGCCGCTGCCGCCGCCTTGCGGGCCGGGCGCAAGCTCCATGGTGACGAAGCCGCCGAGCCCGCCAATCAGGGCATTGAAGGCGCGGGTCAACTCATCCCCGCGAAAGCCGCCATCACGCAGGGCAGCGAGCACGGTTTCCACCCAGCCGAGATTGGCCACGCCGTTCGACTGCATTTCCGCACCCAGCAGCGGGGCGAGATTGGGGTGTTCATGCACCAGCGCCCGGTAGCCGAGGAACACCTGCCGCAGCCGTAGGCGCCAGTCCGCCGCCCGGTCAAAACCGGCAGGCAACGCGCTGGTGATCGCGCCGGAAATGGCGGCAAACAGGTCTTCCTTGGTGCCGCCCACATGCCAGTAGATGACATTGGGCGAGACCTGCAGCGCCCTTGCCAGCTCGCGCAGGGAGAACCCGGCAAGGCCCTTCTCATCGATCTGGGCGATTGCGGCCGCCACGATCTGCTCACGCGTCAGACCAATGGAAGCCGCCCGCCCGCGCGGCGGCTTTGCTGGTTTGAGGCCGTCTTCTGCCGCCATTTCCCCCTCAAAGGCTCAGGAAGCCATCGGCTTCGGACAGACGAGGAGCTGCCTTCAGCGCCGCGAGGTCCGGCCCGTGCGGAACAAGGTCCGGGATGCCGGCAATGACGGCTTCAAACTCCGCCGCCACGGCCAGCACACCAAGGTCGTCGTGGCGCTTGCCAACGATCTGCAGGCCGAAGGGCATGCCATTGGCATCGAAACCGCAGGGAAGGGTGATGGAGGGATGGCCTGCAATGGTCGAGGCATAGGCCATGGCAAGCCAGTGGTAGTAGCTGAGCGTTGGCTTGCCATCGATTTCAGTGGGGTAAAGCTCGTGCCAGTCACGCGGGCTGATGCAAACGGCTGGCGAAATCAGCACGTCCCAATCTTCGAAGAAGGCCTGCCAACGCTGATAATAGGCACCCTGCTGCGTCAGCGCACCCGCCACATCCTCACCGCTGAAGGACCGGCCTTCGCGGACGTTTTCGGTGACATTGGGGCCGACCAGATCCGGGAACTCGTCCACCCGCTTGCCGTGGGTGCTGACGAAGAGCACGCCGCGCAGCACGGAGAAGATCCGGTCCGCGTTTGCGCAGTCCGGCGTTGCCTCATCCGCCCTGCCAAAGAGGGGCAGGAGAGCTTTCACGGCCTTGCGGAAATGATCGCGCACCAGCCCCTCGACCGGCGCAAAGCCGTAATCTTCGGTGATGGCCACCTTCAGGCTGGACAGATCGCGCCGGGGCAGGGCGGCGAAACTCTGCGCATCCCAGGGCGTGCGGCCGTTGATGACCGTGGTGTAGGGGTCCTTGCGGTCAGCGCGGGCGAGAATAGAGAGCATCAGCCCCGCATCGGTGACGGAACGGGCCATGGGGCCGGAGGTGGACATGGGGATGAGGCCGATGGAACGCGTATCGCCCGGCACCACGCCGGGGCTGGGACGGAAGCCAACGGTGCCACAAAAGGCCGCGGGATTGCGCAAGGAGCCCCCCGTGTCCGAGCCTGTTGCCAGCGGCGCATAGCCACAGGCCAGCGCCACGGCGGAGCCGCCGGACGAGCCGGCACAGCTGCGTGTCACATTATGCGGGTTGGCGGTGACGCCATAGACCCGGTTGCGGGTGTTGCCGCCCGCGCTCCATTCCGGATTGTTGGTCTTGCCCAGCGGAATGGCGCCCGCCGCCCGCATCGCCGCGACGATGGCATCGTCCTTCGCGGCGATGTTCCTGGCAAAGAGCTCCGAGCCGAAGGTGGTCGGCAGGCCCTTCACGTCGATCATGTCCTTGACGCCAAAGGGCAGGCCATGCAGCGGGCCAAGCGCATCGCCGCGCGCCAGCGCCTCATCGGCCACCTTCGCATCCTTCAGCACAGCGTCGAAATCCCGCGCGACCAGTGCATTGACCGCGTGGTCCACCGCTTCCACCCGGCGGATGCAGGCCTGCGCCAGTTCCGCCGCTGACAACTGCCGCCGCACCATCATCTGCCGCGCTTCGAGGGCTCCAAGATCAGCCGGGTCTGTGGCAGTAGAAAGGGGACGGGCGGCTGCAGACATCGGCAAGGCTCCAGCGGAAGTGGCATCTGCCTCTATCGCTAGCGCACAATTGCACGATGTTCAATTGGTTTGAGTGGCAGACACACGTTCTGTTCTGCCCCGGGCTTTGAGTTGGGATCTGTAATGGGCACTTAGTGTCATCCCGGTTTGCCGCGCAGCGGCAAGACCGGGATCCAGTAGCCCCGGAGCGTGAAATGGCAAATACCGGGACTACTGGATCCCCGCCTGCGCGGGGATGACAAGGTGAAAGGCTGGGGGAAGGGCCCTCACTCCACCGCGAACAGGCTGATGACCACGCCCTTGCCGAGCCTGGCGCCGCGGCTGACAAAGATGGTGCGGTTGACCCATTGATAGCGCGGGTCGCCGGTTTCGAGCCTTGCGGAGGAGCGCATGTAATAGGCATCGGGGGAGACATCGCCGCCTTTGGCAAGCTCTGCCATCACATCCGCCGGGCCATGGCGGAAGCCGCTGTCGCGCATTTCGATGAGGGCGCCGTCCTCGGTCTCGAAGGCGTAGCGGGCATCGAGCACCGCCAGCCCGCCTTCGTGCAGCGTCAGCCAGTCAGCGCCCAGATTGAGAATGCGGCCGTTGAGACGGGGCCCGGAGACCGTACCGCCGGTGATCTGCATGATCTTGCGCTCACCGCCTCTGCCTTGCCCCATGGCGCGGGGCGGCGCGACCTCGACCCGGAGGTCGCAGACATGCGCAAGGCGTGGGGCAGCCAGGGCAGGGGATTCGCGGCTCATGTCTTCCGGCGTGCGGCTCGTCATCGGCGGCTTCCTTCCATGGTTTCACACGGGCGCCGGGGCAGGCACCTTCGCGCCTTCGGCAATCATGCGCGGGGCGGCGTTGAGGGCGTCCTTGGCAAAGCCGGCGGCGGCCTTGTAGGCGCCCATGAAGCTGGCGCGCTCTTCCGGCGGGATCACGTCGTCGATGTTGTCAAAATCGCCGCCACAGCGCTCGTCCACAATGTTGAGAAGGCCGAAGGGGCCAGCGCCCCGGTTGCGCAGGATGAGCTGCGAGACGGGGCCGCAGAGCTTTTCGTCAAAGGCGGAAAGCGCCTCCGGCGTGACGCCATGGGCCAGCATCATGACGCCGAGCGTGCGGGCATCGATGATGGCCTGGCTCGCGCCATTGGAGCCGGTCGGATACATGGCGTGGGCCGCATCGCCCATCAGCGCCACCGGGCCATCCACCCATGTGTCCACCGGGTCCCGGTCGATCATCGGGTTTTCATAGGCCACATCCGCACCGCGCAGCAGGGCCGGAACATCCATCCAGTCATAGGTCCAGTCCGCAAAGTGATGGAAGAAATCCTCCACCTCAACCTGACGGAACCAGCCGGTGGCATCGCGCTTGCTGATGTCGTCATAGGTGACTTCGGCGATCCAGTTGATGCGGGCAAGGCCGGTCTGCGGATCAACGGGCGAAATCGGATAGATGACCATGCGGTGCCGGTGCGAGCCGAGGCCGATGAAGGACGAGCCCGTGCGCACCGGCTTTGCCATGGCCGTGCCGCGCCACATGACGGCGCCGCCCCAGTGGATCGGCGGCTGGTCCGGGTGCATCTGCGCGCGCACGGCGGAGTGGATGCCGTCAGCACCGATCAGCAGCGTGCCGGTTTCCTCACTGGAAGAGCCATCCGCATGGCGGAGCAGGGCGGTGACGGTGCCATCCGGGTTCTTGCGGTAGCCGGTGACCTTCGCCCCCAGAACAACGGCTTCCTCACCGGCGCGGGCACGGAAGGTCTCATAGAGCAGCATATGCAGCTCGCCCCGGTGCACGGCATATTGCGGCCAGTTGTAACCGGCCTCCAGCCCGCGCGGCTCGGCGTAGATTTCCTGGCCGTTGCGGCCGACGAGCGCCCATTCGCGCGCCGGAACACCCACCTTGTCCAGCATGTCTGCCGTGATGCCGAGATCGAACAGCTCGCGCACCGCATTGGGCTGGATATTGATGCCGACGCCCAGCGGCTTCAGCTCGCGCACGGATTCAAATACCTTGCAGCGCACGCCGATCTGATGAAGCGTCAAGGCCAGCGCCATGCCGCCAATTCCGCCGCCTGCGATCAGGACCAGAGGTTCCTTCACCCGCATTCCTCCCCGAGATTGCTTTTGGCAAGGGATATAGCGGGAGCAGGGCGAAATGGGAATGGATTTGGCGGGGAGGGGTCAGACCTTCAGGTCGTGCTTTGCCCAGACGGCGCGCACATCCTCGTCAGACGCAAACTCACCACGGGCCGCCTGTGACCGGGAGATGGCCAAGGACGCCGTTTCCTCCGGGCTCAATTCATGAACGAGCGTGCCGGTTGAGTGGTCCAAGCAATCAAGCCCCCTTCGCATCGCCGGGGGAAGGGCGCTTGATGAGACCCAGCTGAGGGCTGATACCTCGTCAGGATTGGCAAGAAGCGCGCCGGACGGGTTCGCAAAGAGATAGCGCAGATCGATATGGATATGCGCCGGCTCGTTCTTCTTTCTGCTTTCAGGGATGCCGTGGACATCGATATCGATGGGAAGCCTATCTTGCAGCTGCGCGGTGAGACCGGTTTCTTCGGCGAGTTCCCGGGCGGCTGCTTCATGGGGCATTTCTCCGGCATCGATGTGGCCGCCGGGAAACAGCCGTTTTCCGAGCGTGAGATGCTCAACCATCAGGACTTTGCCATCCTGCAGCAGCACGGCACTTGCGGTCACATGCGCCGGAACCGTTGAACGAGCCGTCATATCCGCATCGCTGCGCCAGAGGCGGTCAATGGCGGAAAGCTCTTCCAGACGCGCCGGATGGGCCGCGCAGAAGGCGCTGATCAGGTCTTTGATTTCGGTATTATGTTTTGAAAACAAGGCTCTGGCTCCACAGCCCGGACGGGTCATTCAGCGGGCCGCGATGGCCTTTAGAATGGCAGAAGCCGACGCAACTGTCGCGATTTTACCGTCCATATAGGCCAGCGAGACACGGGCATGTTCCTCGTCATAGGAGGCCGTGCAGTCCCGTGCAATGGTAACGCGCAGATCGCGCTGATAGGCATCGACGGCGGTCATGCGGACGCAGGCATGGGTGTTGATGCCGCACAGAACCACATGCCCGGCGCCCATATGCGCCAGCCGGTCTTCAAGGTCTGTCCGGAAGAAGGCGCTGTAGCGCTTCTTGACGATGACCACATCTCCGGGCCGCCAGTCGAGATCCGCATGAAGCTGCGCGCCGCGCGTGCCCATGATGGTGGCCTTGATGTTGCGCTCACGCATTTCGGCAAAGGCATCGCTGAGCCCGGGCTCGAACTCCTGGCGCACCCAGATGACGGGAAGCCCGGCCATCCGGAAGGCAGCAGCCAGCCGGTTGGTCTGCGCAATCAGCTCCGCCGTTCGCCCGGCGTCCCAGCTGTCGAGAAAGTCGTTGAGCAGATCGATGATGATGAGACAATGTGAAGCCATGGCGCGAAACAACCGCAGCACCGTGTCATCCATGTGACGGGTTGGCATGTGACGGGAGGCGGCGCTTCGGCACCAATCTCATCAGATATAGATAAGTTCCATAATATATCTTATCCGACTTTTTTGGGCGTGAGCTGAGTTCCCCAGCCTTGCAAGCTTCCTGTGAGTCAAACTCATCTGGAACTGGTATTGGGAAACGTGCCATTCGAAACGGAGCGCTGGTGAGATGGACGAACGCGAAGCCGCAGCTTCGAGCTGGGATCACCCCAAATGAAAAAAGCCGCTGATGGTTCAAAGATCAAAGTTCGGCTGGCCGCGATAGACGATTGTGCTCGCTTGATCCAGATCCACGAAAGCGCCATTTTGATCTCTGGCCGCACCGCCTATTCTCAGGATGAATGCGAGAGTTGGGCGACCGGGCTCAAGCCTGAAAACTACGTTGAGGCGATGACCATCAAAGGACAGATTTTTTTGGTTGCTGAAACAGCCAATAAAATATGCGGCTTTTGTTCATTCAAAGATGATGAAATAATTGGTCTTTATGTTGATCCGGAAACCGGGCGGTCAGGCATTGGATCTCTTCTTCTGGAGCATGCAGAAAAAGCAATTGAGAAAAAGGGTCACAGATCGATTCGCATTGACGCTGCGCTATCTGCGCTCGATTTTTACATGTATCATGGATATTCCATTCAGCAGCGGCGCTCTGCCAGTTCTCGTGGCGGCCTCGATCTGAATGTTTGCGACCTGACGAAGACCCTGCCGGGCCAGAACCGGTTTTGATCGTCGATTTCGCCGTTCCTGCCGCTCACTCTTCCATTCCCTCCACGTTCTGGAAGGCGGCATCCTGCAAGGCGGCGCGGGCGGCGGAGATGGAATGGCCGGCGCGGCACATGGCGGCCATGTCCTTGCGGTCCTTGTCGCGGCGGGTTTCCGGGCTCTCGTCCTGGTGGCCCTTGCGCCACGGCCCGAGCCTGCGGCGCTGCGCAAAGCGGCGGGCGGCGCTGGCGTCCGAGGTTTCGTCCTGATCCAGCACCGCATCGATCATCTGACGCGCCACACCTTTGGCCCCCAGTTGTGCGGCGATCTTGCGTGTGGAGGCTCCCTTGCGGCGCAGGCTGGCGAGTTTGGTTTCGGCAAAGCTGCGGTCGTTCACCAGACCGCTGCGGCTGCACTTGTCCAGCACCGCCTCGATCATCGGCGCATAGACGCTTGCATCCGTACCATGGTGGCGGGCGGCGCGGGCCACCTTGCGCTCCAGCACAAGCCGCAGATTGGCCAGTGACGTGGCATAGCGCTCCAGATAGGCCAGGGCCTGCCGCGTGAGGCGTTCCTCTGTCGGAATGCGCGGCGCCCGGCGTTGTGCCTTGCCGCCAGCGGACCTTGTAGACAAGGGCCTTGCAGACGCCGGGCTTTCGTCACTGCGGCCGTCTGTCCGGGCGCTGGCCGGACGGTCCTGCGCGCCGTCATCGGCCATGAAGCCCTCCGAAAATCCGTTTGATTCCAGTCAAGATATTGGAAATATTGGATTTTTCAAGAGTAAAATGACCACGTCTGACCGGAGGGCATCAGTGCCCTCCTCCGCCGCCCGTATTGAGTTTTGGCTTTTCGACAAAGAAGATGGCGGCCAGCAGGCAGATGAACAGCAGGGTCAGCAGCATGAACATGTCGATGAAGGACATGATGAAGGCCTGCTGGGTGACCATGCCCTTCACCGCATTGAGGGCCGCTGTGGGGGCGGCATCGCCCAGCGGCGCATAGGCCTGCGTCAGCATGGACATGGTTTCCTGCACCGGCTCACGGGCGCCATTGACGCTTTCGGCCAGGCGCTCGTAGTGGAAGGCGCGCCGTTCGGTCAGGAAGGAGTTGATCAGCGCAAGGCCCACGGCACCGCCGAGGTTCCGCGTCAGATTGAACAGGCCGGAGGCGTTCTTGATCATCTGCGGCGGCAGCATGCCGAGGGCGATGTTGTTGATCGGCACCATGCACAGCATCAGGGAGCAGCCGCGCAGGATCTGCGGCAGCAGCAGCTCGTAGAAATCCCAGTCCTGCGTCAGGCCGGTGACAAGATAGGTGCCAAGCGCAAAGCCGCCAAAGCCGATGCCCATCATCACGCGTGGATCGAGCACGCTCATCAGCCGTCCTGCGATGGGCGCGGTCAGGAACATGGCAAGGCCGCTGACGAACATGGTCTCGCCGATCTGCAGCGCGGTGTAGCCGCGGATGCCGGAGAGATAGACCGGATAGAGATAGGTCAGGCCATAAAGCCCGATGCCCATGACGAAGCTGAACAGGCTGCCCATGGCAAAGTTCTTGTTGCCGAAGGCGCGCAGGTCCGCCACCGGCTCATCCACCGTGAAGGCCCGGTAGAAGAACAGCAGCGCGGCGGCACCCGAGAGCACGGAGAACAGGACGATGTGCTCGCTCTGGAACCAGTCGTCATTGGTCCCCTCCTCCAGCACATATTCGAGCGACCCGAGGAACACCGCCATGGCGGCAAAGCCGGTCCAGTCGAACTTGTCGAGAAGGCTCATGTCCGGCTCGTCGAAGTCGATCAGCGAAATGGCGGCAATCGTCACGAAGACGCCGGGAATGACGTTGATCAGAAACAGCCAGTGCCAGGACATGAAGTCGGTGAGATAGCCGCCCAGCGTCGGGCCGATGGTCGGGGCCAGCGTTGCGACGAGGCCGATGATCGGCGACACGATGCTGAATTTCTCACGCGGGAAGATCAGATAGGCCGTCGCAAACACGGTGGGGATCATGCCGCCGCCGAGAAAGCCCTGCAGCGTGCGCCAGAGGATCATTTCGTTGATCGTCGTGGCCGTGGCGCACATGAAGCTCATGGCGGTGAAGCCGCCGGCGGAAATGGCAAACATCCAGCGGGTCGAGAGCATGCGCGACAGATAGCCGGACAGCGGGATCATGATCACTTCGGCGATCAGATAGCTGGTCTGCACCCACGGAATTTCATCGCTGGAGGCGCCAAGCCCGGCCTGGATCTCCGACAGGGAGGCCGAGACGATCTGGATGTCCAGGATCGCCATGAACATGCCGAAAACCATGCACAGGAAGGTCAGCATCCTGCGCGTGGTCACGACGGGTTGGGCCGGAACGGCCATTGTTGCGTCTGTCATGTTGCGTCCGCCGCCCTTCTGGGGCGCCCCCTGTCAGCGGGCGCTCGCGGTCTTGCTGCCGGGAAGGCCCGTGATCCGCGTGCCGGTGCGGGTATCGACTTCCACGACCACCGACATGCCGGGACGCAGCACGGAAGCGCCCTCCTCGCTTACCGGAACGGAAATGCGCACCGGCACGCGCTGCACCACCTTGGTGAAGTTGCCCGTGGCATTCTCGGACGGCAGCAGGCTGAAGACGGAGCCGGTCGCCGGGGACAGGCTCTTCACCGTGCCGTGCAGCTCAAGCTCCGGGTAGGCATCGACGGTCACCTTCACCGAAGCGCCGGGCTGGATGGCATCCAGCTGGGTTTCCTTGAAATTGGCGTCAATACGGGCATCGGCCAGCGGCACGATGGAGGCGACGCGGCTGCCGGTCTGCAGCAGCGAGCCCACCTGCGCCGCCCGGTTGCCGACGACACCGGAAACCGGCGCCCGCACCACGGTGAAGTCCAGATCCCGTTCGGCCTTTTCCAGCGCCGTGCGAGCGGAGGCTATGGCCCGCTCAGCCTCCTTCTTCTGGCTCTCCAGCACGGCCACATTGGCTTCGGCGACCGAGACGGCCGCCTTGCTGCTGGCGACCGTGGCAGAGGCATCGCGCATGTTGGCAAGAGCCGTGTCCAGAGAGGCCTGGCTCGACACCTTGCCTGCGGTCAGTTTCACCTGGCGCTCGTAACTTGCCTTTGCCTCGATGTCGCGGGCTTCAGCCGCCTCAACTGAGGCCCTCGCCTGCTCGACGGAGGCTTGGCTGGCGATGATCTGGCGGGCGATACGCTCTACCGTCGCTTCGGCGCTGGCCACATTGTCCTTTGCGGACTGCACGGCCAGCCGGTAATCGCCGTCATCAATGCGGGCGATCACCTGCCCTGCGTCCACATGCTGGTTGTCGGCCACCTCGATGCTGGCGACATAGCCCGACACCTTGGACAGAACCGTGGTGATGTCGGCCGACACATAGGCATCATCCGTCGAGGCCATGAAGCGGCCATGGGTCCACCAGCCATAGCCCTCATAGGCACCGGCCGCGGCGGCAAGAAGCAGGATGACCCGCATGACCTTGCCCGCCTTGCCCTTCTTCTTCGGCGTGCTGCCACCCTCGCCGGCCTGCTGGCCGGTGGCAGGCTGCGGGTCTCCCTGGGCATTCCGGGCACGGGTGGGGGATGGTGCTTCCGGGCTGCCAGCGGGAGACCCGCTGCCATCCGCCGCGGGTGCAGCCGCGCGGCGCTCCTCTCCGCTGCCGGTGGGGGTACCGGAAGCGGGAGATTGGGTTTCAGTCTTGAGAAGTGTGGCAGTGCTGGTCACGGCGGGGAGCCTTCGTTGTGTGCCTTTCGCACATAAATAGTTTGACTGAACGGTTCGGTCAATAGATAATTTGAAAAGACGGCCCTCCGGAACAGGGTTCCTCCCCCCGCTGAAATCACGGCATCTTCCGGGTGGAATTTGACAGAGGGCCCCTCACGAACCTACGTAGGGGCAACGCCGCTGCAACAGAGCTGAAACGGATCATGACTGCACAGGATGCCCAGGTGGACGGAGACAAGTCCGGCCAGCCCGCCAATGCCAAACGCCACCAGATTCTGGACGGCGCACGCCGTGTGTTCCGCGCCAATGGCTTTGACGGGGCCAGCATGGAAACCATCGCCCGTGAGGCCGGGGTGTCGAAGGGCACGCTCTATGTCTATTTCGACAGCAAGGAAGCCCTGTTCAAGGCGCTGATCCTGAAGGACCGGCAGCTTCAGCCCGAGCATTGCATCACGGATCTGGATGACAGCGCGCCGCTTGAGGACGCGCTCATGCGGCTTGGCATCGTCTATCTTTCACGGATGATCCTGCCCGAAACCATCTCGACCCTGCGCATGGTGATGGGGGCATCGGAGAAGTTCCCCGAATTTGGCGCCCTGCTCTATGAGGAAGGCCCGAAGAAGGGCATCCGCCACCTGAAGCAGTTCCTGCTGCACCGGCACGAAATCGGCCAGATCACGGACTGCGATCTGGAACTGGCGGCGAGCCAGTTTCTGGATCTTTGCATCTCCGGCACCATGCGCCGCATGCTGCTGACCTCAGGCTCGGCGCCCTCTCAGGCCGAGCAGCAGGCAATCGTCGCCTCAGCCGTGCGCGTGTTCATGAAGTCCTATGCGGTGAGCAACGCCTGACAGGAGCTTGAGCCCGGTCAGTCCGAAGAGCCGGGCGCCGCTCCCCCGCCTGCCAGCTTGATCACCATGCCGTCATAGGCAGGCTCCACATGCGGCGGAAGCTCACGGCAGAGCGTGGCATAGTCCATGTCGTTGTGCATGTTGGTGAGGATCGCCCGTGCCGGCTTCAGGCTGGCGATCCAGTGCAGCGCATCGTCCAGCGAGAAATGGCTGGGATGGGGCGTGCGGCGCAGGGCATCGATGATGAACAGCCGCAGACCGGCAAACCGCGCCACTTCGCTTTCGGGAATCTCTGACACATCAGGTAGATAGACCACGTCCTGAAAGCGGAACGCGAGGGAATCGATTTCCCCGTGATGCACCCGGATGGGCTGGAAGGCGATCGGTCCGCCTGCTCCGCCAATCACGGTTTCCTCTCCTGCCGCCAGCCGCCGCTCGTCCAGGATCGGCGGATAGGAGGAGCCGGGCGGTGTGGTGAAACAGTAGTCGAAGGCCTCATGCGCGCGGGCCGAGGTGGGCTCATCCATGTAGACGGGCACCTTCATGCGGTTGCGCAGCGCCAGCATCCTCAGGTCATCGATGCCATGCAGGTGATCGGCATGGGCGTGGGTATAGATCACCGCATCCAGATACCCTGCCCCGGCGTCGAGCAATTGGGCGCGCATGTCCGGCCCGGTGTCGATGAGAACCGTTGTCTCGCCCCCCTCGCCTTTCTGGCGCACCAGCAGGGCGCAGCGGCGGCGGCGGTTGCGCGGCTCGGCCGGATCACAGCGTCCCCAGTCGTCACCAAGGCGCGGCACGCCCCCTGATGATCCGCAGCCGAGGATGGTGATCTCCAGCTCTGCGCTCATTCTGCCTCCGGCCGTTTCGCCTTGGTGAAGAGACGGAAGAAGTTGTCCGTCGTCTGCCGGGCCATGTCTTCCGCGCTCACGCCATGCACTTCGGCAAGGATCTGGGCGGTGAAGGCCGTATAGGCCGGCTCGTTGCGCTTGCCGCGCCAGGGCTGCGGGGCGAGATAAGGCGCATCGGTTTCGACCAGCAGCCGGTCACGCGGCACGCTGGCGGCAATCTCGCGGATCTCCTCCGAGCGCTTGAAGGTCAGAATGCCGGAGAAGGACACATAAAGCCCCAGCTCCACGCCGCGCCGGGCCAGCTCCGGGCCGGAAGAGAAACAGTGCAGCAGCGCCGGGAAGGCCCCCTTCCCCATTTCCCCGGTCAGGATCGCCATCATGTCCTCATCCGCATCGCGCGAATGGATGACCAGCGGCAGCTGGGTGCGGCGGGCGGCCTCGATATGGGTGCGAAGCCCCTGCGCCTGCGAGGCCCGCGGCGCCTTGTCGTAGAAGTAATCGAGCCCTGCTTCCCCGATGGCAACGACCTTGGGATGCTGGGCGAGCTGCACCAGTTCGTCCGCCGTGACGTCCAGTTCCTCGTGAGCATTGTGCGGATGGGTGCCGACCGAGCAATAGACGCTGTCATAGGCTTCCGCGATGGCCAGCACCTGCGGGAACTTGCGCACCCGCGTGGAGATCGTGACCATCAGCTTCACGCCAGCCGCATGGGCGCGTGCAATCACCTCGTCCCGTTCGGCCTCGAAGTCGGGAAAATCGAGATGGCAGTGGCTGTCGACAAGCATGGGAAAGCCTTGGGGGTACCTTGTGGATAACATGCGGGCAATCCATGTGGAGAACCGGTGCCCTCCCCTGTGGACCAACCTCGGAACTCTTTGAAAGAGCGGGGACTTTCCCGCTCTTTCGCATTTTCGCAGCTTATGCGTCCGCCTGTTCCGGCTCCACATAGCGCGGGAAAGCCGGCTCGGGCTTGGGGATTTCCACGCCGGCGGCAAGCCGCCCGGCTGCGCCAAGCGTTGCAAAGCTGCGGGCGCCGGCCGGAACCGACAGGTTGTCGAGCAGCTTGGCCGCCGCCGCCGGGGTCACCGGCTGGGCCAGAATGGCGATCTGGCGGATCACTTCGGCCGTGACATAGAGCACCGTGTTCATGCGCTCCGGATCGGTCTTCTTCAGCGCCCAGGGCTCCTGCGACGCAAAGTAGCGGTTGGCTTCGGCCACGCAGGCCCAGATGCAGGCAAGACCCGCATGGATTTCCTGCTTGGAGAAGGCCGCGCGGCAGGTCTCCAGCATGGCGTCGGCCTGCGCCAGAATGGCCTCGTCGGCCGGATGAAGCGCACCCGGCTGCGGCAGCTTGCCGTCGCAGTTCTTGGAGATCATCGACAGGGAACGCGACGCCAGATTGCCAAGGTCATTGGCCAGATCGGCGTTGATGCGGTTGACGATCGCCTCGTGGCTGTAGTTGCCGTCCTGTCCGAAGGGCACCTCGCGCAGGAAGAAGTAGCGGGTCTGGTCGAGGCCGTAATGCTCGATCAGGCTGAAGGGGTCGATGACGTTGCCGACCGACTTCGACATCTTCTCGCCGCGGTTGAACAGGAAGCCGTGGGCATAGACGCGCTTGGGCAGCGGGATACCGGCCGACATCAGGAAGGCAGGCCAGTAGACCGCGTGGAAGCGGATGATGTCCTTGCCGATGATATGGGCATCCGCCGGCCAGTAGGACCAGCGCGCATCCCCCTCATCCGGGAAGCCAGCACCGGTGATGTAGTTGGTGAGCGCATCCACCCACACATACATCACATGCCGCTCGTCACCCGGCACCGGAATGCCCCAGTCGAAGGTCGTGCGCGAAACGGACAGGTCCTTCAGCCCGCGGCTGACGAAGCTGACGATCTCGTTGCGGCGCTCGGACGGGCCGATGAAGTCCGGATTGGCCTCGTAATGGGCCAGAAGCTTGTCCTGATAGGCGGACAGGCGGAAGAAGTAGCTCTCCTCCTCCACCCATTCCACCGGCGTGCCCTGCGGGCCGTAGCGCACGCCATCGGCGCGCACTTCGGTCTCGCCCTCCTGATAGAAGGCCTCGTCGCGCACCGAGTACCAGCCGGAATAGCTGTCCTTGTAGATGTCGCCATTCGCCGCCATCCGCTTCCAGATTTCCTGGCTCGACTTGTGGTGGCGCTCCTCGCTGGTGCGGATGAAGTCGTTGTTGGTGCAGCCGAGGGCCTCCACCATGGCGCGGAAGCGGGCGGAGTTGCGGTCGGCCAGTTCCTGCGCGGAGATGCCTTCCTTGCGCGCCGTCTGCAGCATCTTCTGGCCGTGCTCGTCCGTGCCCGTCAGGAAGAACACATCCTTGCCGTCCAGCCGCTGGAAACGGGCCATCGCATCCGTGGCAATCGCCTCATAGGCATGGCCGATGTGCGGCACACCGTTGGGGTAGGAAATGGCCGTGGTGATGTAGTAGCGGGGCTTGTCGGTCATGACGCTTCGGATGCTTTCGGGCGAGAACTGGCTACAAACGGGAGAAACAGCCGGACAGGTGTCCGGTCATCAGCAGGGGCCTTGCGGGCGGCAAGGCTTCATGCGGGCATTCGCATGGCCTCGGAGAGGGACCGGAACACGTCGATGACTACCTGTTTCTTGTCAAGATTGAGCGCCTCGGCATCCGCCGCCGCGCGGCCCATCTTTTCCCATACCTCGGTCCACCTGACAAGCCGTGAGGCATGCCCCGCGTCCGGACCGCGCAACTGGGCGTGCATCCAGTCCCGCGCCACCGACAGGAAGGCTTCCCAGTTGTCGGTTTCGCCGCGTGCCGAGACGAGATCGGCAAAGGCATGCAGCGCCACCGGATCAATGCGCGGCAGGCGGGCGGCGAGATTGTGGAAGCCCTGCGTCACCGCCAGCCCCTCACCGGCCAGCAGCAGCAGGGCCGAGCGCAGGCTGCCGCCGGCAAAGCGCGCCACATCCGCCATGGCGGAAGGATCGGCACTGCCGCCCAGGCCGGAAAGCGCCTGGGTCATGGCGCGCTCGTCCAGCGGCTGCAGGTCCAGCCTGCGGCAGCGCGAGCGGATGGTCGGCAGCAGGCGCCCCGGTGCGTGCGACAGCACGAAGAACAGCGAGTTGGCGGGCGGCTCTTCCAGGATTTTCAGCAGCGCGTTGGCGGAACTGGCGTTCATGTCATCCGCCGCATCGACAATGCAGATCCGCAGCCCCTGACCCGATGCCGTGGTGCCGTAAAAGGACACGGTGCGCCGCACCTCGTCCACCGGCAGGTCGGTCTTGAAGCGCTTGGTCTTGTCGTTATAGGGCCTGCGCAGATGCAGCACATTGGGGCTCGCACCCGCCGCAATCTGGCGGCTGACGATATGCCCCTCCGGCACGGCAAGGCTGCTGGCTGCGGCAACCTCGGGTGAAAACCTGTCCGGATGGGCCAGCGCGAAACGCGCAAAGCGGAAGGCAAGCGTCGCCTTGCCGATGCCCTTCTGCCCGCCCACCAGCCAGGCATGATGGAAGCGCGGCGAACGGTAGGCGTCGATCAGCTCGCGCTCGGCTGCCTCCTGCCCCACGAGGGCAAACTGCTCGCGCGGCAGCGGCACGCCGTCGATGGCGTCGACCTCCGGGGCGGCCTCGATGTCCGTGTTACGCGCCATGGCCGGATCCTGCGCCTTCCCTGTTCTTCAGGCCGAAGCGGGAGGACACCACCTGCCAGATGGCCGCTTCCACGCCGCTCGCATCCTGCGCGCCGTCAATGACCACAATGCGGTCCGGCTCGGCGTCCGCAAGCTCCAGGAACAGCTGCCGCCGCCGCTCGTGGGTTTCCATGGCATCGGTCTCGAACCGGTCCGGGCTGTTGCCGCTGGCATTCTGCGCCCGCGTGTCCACCCGCTTCAGGCCGATGGCAGCCGGAACGTCGATCAGCACCGTCAGGTCAGGCCTCAGCCCGTTTGTGGCCGTCACTTCCAGCACATCCAGCACCTGCGGCTCCACCCCCGCCTCGCCCTGATAGACGCGGGTCGAATCGGCATAGCGGTCGCACAGCACCCACTCCCCGCGCTCCAGCGCCGGACGGATGGTCACATCCACATGGTCGGCACGGGCGGCGGCAAACAGCATGGCTTCACCGCGTGGCCCCAGCTTGCGCGCCGCACCCGACAGCAGCACCTCGCGGATCATCTCCGCCCCCGGCGATCCGCCCGGCTCACGCGTCAGCGTCACGCCCAGCCCCTGTTGCAGCAGGCGCTCGCGCAGGCGGCGGATCTGGGTGGACTTGCCCGCCCCCTCTCCGCCTTCAAATGTGATGAACCGCCCCAGCGCCAACGAAACTCTCCAACTCATCCGCCCCGCAGGGCGCTGCATCACAGCCAGCCGAACAGCAGCTGACGCACACCATTCATCGCCCGCTGGCTCAGCGTGCCCTCGCTGACGTCACCGCCCGTCAGAAGCGGTGCGCGGTAAACGATGGCATCATCCGGCCCCAGCACCCTGATTTCGCCCACCACGGTGCCCTTTTCAACCGGCGCAAGCAGCGGCCCGTCATAAACGGCGCGCAGACGGTAGTTCATCGTGCCGCCCGTGGGCAACAGAACCTCGACAGTGCGCGCCGCCACCAGCGGCACCTCGCCTGCCGTGCCGCCGAACACGCGCGCGCTGGCCACCTGTGCCCCGGCATCAAACAGGCGGTTGAGGGTGAAGGCATCCCATGCCCCCTCGACAAGATCCTTCAGCGCCGCCAGCCGTGCCTTGTCCGTGGGAAGGCCGGAAAGGGCCGCAATCACCCGCCGCCCGTTCCGCTCCACCGAAACAAGACCGCTGAACCCATCCTTTTCGGTCTGCCCTGCCCCCAGCCCGTCCAGCCCGGTGACATTGCCCAGAAACGGGTTCTTCGTCCGCTGGAAAATGTTGTTCCAGGTGAACTCCGGCTGGCTGAATAGGCCGTAGCGGTCCTTGTGCTCACTCAGGATATAGCCGGCCAGCAGACTGAGATCACGCGCCGTCACCTTCACGCCCGGCGCCGGATAGCCGGTCGGATTGGCAAAATGCGTGTTCTTCATGCCGAGCTTTTCAGCAAGAGCGTTCATGCGCCCGGCAAAGGCCTCTTCGCTGCCTGCCAGCCCCTCGGCCAGAACGATGGCCGCGTCATTGGCATTGTGAACGAGGAGCCCCTGCAGCAGGTCGGACACGGCGATCTGCGACTTCACGGCCGCAAACATCGTCGCCCCGCGTGACGGCGCTCCGCCTGTGCGCCAGGCATGCTCGCTGACTGTGTAAAGCGTGTCTTCGGACGTTTCCCCCGCCTTCAGCGCATCGAAGACGATCGCCGCCGTCATCACCTTGGCAAGGGAGCCCGGCTCAAACGGCTGGTCCGGCGCCTTGGCATAAAGCAGCGTGTCACTGGACTGGTCGAGAAGAATGGCGGTCGCGGCACGGGTCGCCAGCACATCCTGCGCCGCGGCGGGGTGCGGCATGCACAGGCCGGAAAGCAGAAGCCCTGCGGCAAGGGCCGCAAGGCTGAAGCGTTTGAACCTTGTCTGCAGCGGCCGTGCGGCCGTTTCACCCTGCCCGATCATGTTCCACCCGGCCGAAAACCGCTCAAAACCGCCCCAAACAGCCGGAATCCAGCCTGCGCCTGCCGCCAGATCAGCGGTTCAGCTTCTGAAGGGACGTTGCGCTGTTCTCGAACGTTTCGAACGCGCCGAAAACACCATTGATACGGTCGTTGGCGGCATAGGACGACACGGCCCCGCCGCGCAGCAGGTTGCGCGGAGCGTTAAGCCCCGGCTGCCAGATCATCTGCGGCTGACCGGCGGCTGACGGATCCTGATAGGCCGCAGGCGCCGCATTTACCGGCGATGCCGCAGGCACGCGGATGGTGCCAAGGGTCTGCGGCTGTTCACCCAGCGTCTGGACGGCGGGAGCGGCAGCGGGAACCTCGGTAGCGGTGGCAGCGGCCGGGCTCATGATGGCCTGGGCTTCAGCGGCAGCCGCCGATGCATTGACCGCAGATGCCGCAGGGCTTGCCGAAGCGACCATGATCTGCGCCGCGCTTTCATAGGCAACCGCCGGATCAAAGGCGATCATGTAGGACGGATCAAGCTGGGGATGGGTCGAGCCGGAGGTGGAAGCCACGGTCACCGGCTGCGGCAGTGTCAGAGGACGCGGGCGCGGCGCGAAGCTCGGCACATAATTCGTGCTGCCGGCGCCCTGCGCCAGCGGCTCGGCAGAGGCAACCATCACAGAAGCGGCAGGCGCGCGGACGGGTCCTGCTGCAGGTGCAGGCGCTGCAGGGGCCTGTGCCAGCATGGTGCCCGGCATCGTGCCACCCGGCGTCACGGCGCCCGGTCCGTCATAGCTCGCCATCAGGAAGGCCTCGTCATTGCCGTCCATGCGGGCCGGGCCGATATATTCCACCTTCACCTTGCCGATACCGGCCTGCTTGGTGCCCAGCATCTTGGCGACGCGCTGCGACAGATCGATCTCGCGGTTGCCGTGGAACGGCCCGCGGTCATTGACGCGCACGATCATCGAGCGGCCGTTTTCCACGTTGGTCACGCGGGCATAGGACGGCAGCGGCATGGTGGTGTGGGCAGCCGTCAGCGAGTGACGGTCATAGATCTCGCCATTGGCGGTCTTGCGGCCGTGGAAGGCCTCGCCATACCAGGACGCAAATCCGACCTTGGTGTAGCCCGGCTCTTCCTTCGGATAATACCAGCGCCCGGCCACCTTGTAGGGCTTGCCGACGATAGCGCGGCCACCGCCTTTGGGCACCGGCTGACCATCGGCGACCACGCGGGGGCTGGCCTTCACGCCGTATTTGGATTCGGGGAAATATTCGGAGGAGCGTTTCTTGGTCGGCGCGCTTTCGCAGGCTGCCAGTGCGAGCGCTGCAGTCAGCGCGATCATCAGTTTCAGGGCGGGCTTGCGGAGTTTCACACCGCCTGCCTCCTGAGCGTCCTTGCTGGCGCATACGGCCTTCTCAGCCATAGCTGCCATCGGGCGTTTCCCCAAACCTTGCATCCTGCCGTCCCACTCACAACGCGTCTGGCGGCCCCAGCACACGCGCTCCATGAAGCCGGTTTCCCGGCACTGTCTCGCGGTTGCGCAAACTGACCGTTCGGTCTCTTGCGCGCAAGTGCATTCCGCCCCCGCAGAAATGCAACAGCCGCAGTTAATCGCATAGTGGTTACCTGATCCTTACCGCTTCGCCAAGTCCCAAAGCGCCGCAGAGGCCATCAAACCGTATCCGGTACACCGTATAGTCCCGGGGCGGCTGTTTTCCGCCGTTCCGGCAGGGCCGGAAGCGCCGCCGCCTTCTTGAAATAATTTACCATCCTGCAACATGGCAGAGGGCTCATGCCCCGAATCTGCACCCCTGCCCGGCCCTGCCTGCCTCTGGCACGTCCATAGCCAGAACTCCTGCACGCAGTTCGATGCACAGGCATATACCCCTGCCGGTCTGTCCAGGCTTCGCGGCGCTGACGCGGCAGCCCTGAAAAAAGGCTCAGACCCATCAAGGCCTGGATCCCTCAAGGCTCGGGCCGATCATTGCATCACTTTGTGATCGTCATCACAAACCGCAGCGGCGGCAGCGCCTAAGGTGATGTCACTGCAACGGGCCGCCCCGCCCTGCGCAGGCTGGGGCCTTCCCGGCACCGGCCGCTGATCCTGCACCCCTGCCCACGACACGCCGGATCAGCGGCCCCCTTCCGGGGGACACACGGCGGGCAACTCTTCCTGACAATGCATTATATGCACGGCGCGGACGCTGCCGTTCTGGCTGCGGAGCGGCTGCCCCTGTGCCGCAGCGTCGCCCCGGACGGAGCGCAGCGGAGATCCGGGGCCTAATCGTTTCCAGAGAAATGCCGAATTCTGCAAAGTTTCCCGCAAAGACATCTTTGTGCATCTGCCGTAGCCGCCACACATCCCATGAGCCGCTCTGCAAGCGAGTGGTTCCCGGGTCTGCGCTCCGCTCCGCCCGGGATGACCGCCGGAGGATATGGCAAGGCTGAGGCCGCCTTTCCGCGTCAATCCTGCTGTTCCGGGGATGCGCCTCAAGGTGCCGCCCGCCCCGGGCGTGTTCAGTCAAGGCTTCTGCGAGGTTTTCCGGCAGGTTTCCGGCACGTTTTCTGGCAAGTTCCGGGCAGTCCTCACAAATTCACACCACCCCGCTTGACATTCCCCCCCAAAGCCCCGAAACGGTTTGCACAACGGAAGAGTGGCCGAGTGGTTTAAGGCACCGGTCTTGAAAACCGGCGTAGGTGAGAGCCTACCGTGGGTTCGAATCCCACCTCTTCCGCCAATGATCTCCGATTGCCTGCTATAGCGCGATATTGCCGTCGATCACCGCATTACCACCAAGCGGCAGAGAGCCACCTATTGCCGCGATCTCCGCGCTACAGTTCACCTATTTCTACCAGCGGTTAGGCTGGCGATGAAAAGGGCTGGCAATAAAGCACACAGACTCTTTACTCATCTCCTTGATGCTTGGGATGCTGAATAATTAGGTTCCGTAAATAGCCGCCGAGGCGATCGTTTCCCCAATCTGACCGGTTTAGCGATACCCGTACACCATCGACTACCAAGGTTTCGGGCTCGGAGTTTTGAGCGTGCACGTAGATCGTCGTCGCCCGATCAGCGTCAAACGCCTTAGCCAGCAGGGCCAACGCACGTTCATCGAAGGCCTGCTGAGACTCCTTCGTGTCGTTCTGGTTTGAGCCATCGAGTGCAAGCCTCAGCTGCGTCACGGCGCGCTCATTGCCGGTTAGGTAGAAGGAAATCCGATCGGCCAGCACTTTGTCGTTCAGTTTCACCGATGGAATGTGCGCGAACCACTCCCATTGTGTGCGGTGATAATCGTCGGTGACGAGGCCGTACTCTTCAAGAAACCGCCGCGCCGCGTGCGGCGACCAACCTTCGGCGCGCGTAACAGTGGGCGGGTTCTTTTCAATCTTGAAGAGACGCTTGATTTCCCGGATGGCCTCTCTGATGCCCTGCTTCTCGGCGATGTCTCGGCCGCGAATATCCCGCGCGAGACGTTTCACCCCGTCAATATTCCAGCCGAATGCAAACAAAGCGCGCCATCGCGCATAGCATGCGATGGGAGCCTGTTTTGGCCTTATCTGTAAATAGATGAAGGCCTCCTCGTAGGTCATAAAGACCGCGAGTAGAAAAATGAACGGAATGAACATCAGCCAGAGCAACAAGGGCACCCCGAACTCACGGAACGTGTTCAATGACGAGAATTCAGTAACGCTGGCGGCAACCAGCCAATAGCTGAAGCCGAGGATAGTGAGGCCTGCGAGAACCTGGAGCCCGCGCAGCAGTTTCAACACTCGTGGGATGCCAGGTTTGTGAGTCTGATGTTCTCCAATGGCTATAAGGAAATAGAGAAACACAAGCGACGGGAGCATGAGCAGCTCGACCCAGAGCGGAAAGCTCACCAACTCGGCGATGAACAGGACGACGGCAGAGAGCGTGAAGGCATCGCGCACCAGCTTGCGTAGCGCATGCGGTTTGTCTTTAAGCTGCTGAGCTTCAGAGACTACGGTGAAGCCAACTGTCAGCCACCAAAGCAGGGTCGATTTGAGATTGGGCCAGTCCCATAGACTCAGCCATGCGAGCAACCAGACACAAGCAACCACGTAGAGGGACATGAGGAGCCAGAGTAGTGCGAGCTTCGGCATAAGGAAGGCACGCACGACATCAAACACGAGAGGTCTCCCCTTTTTCCACACAAACACAGCGGCCAGTAGAAGGCCGAGATAAACTAGGGCTGCAATCTCTCGATTGCTTAGGTCAAATCCGAAGCTGGCCAATGTGAAGGACATATTTTTTGACCCTACGTCACGCACGGCAAAAGTCGCTTATTCGAAACTGATAACGCTCACAGATATCATCTCTCTCAAGTTGTTTTGAGCTGAAATACGGTACACAAGACAGCCAGTGACTTGCGGCCTTCCTCAAGCAGTTCGTGCACGCTTTCAGCATAGAAGTCTGCCCCGCCACTCAGGCCCACGAACTCGCCGCGCAGCATCTGAAGCTCCGGGTCGAAGGCGATGACGGCCTTCTCGCCATTGATCTCGATGACATCGTTCATGGTCTTGCTCCGTGCTTGTCCAGCCATTTATGCCAGTCATTCCCGGAGACTGGCAACGGCGCCAGCTGCCGGTCACATGACGCCCTTCTCCAGGAAACAGCCGCCGGCGGAAACCCGCCAGCGGCTTTTCTCGTTCCTGTCACCTCAGGCAGGCATCTGCCGGGATTGCCTTGCGGCTGGCGAAGGTGAGGAGCGAGAGGCCGGCGAAGCACCAGGCGGCGATGGCGCCGTAGAGTGTGACCCAGCCGGTGCCCTGTGTCAGGGCGCCCCGGGCCTCCGCAAGGGAGAGGCCGTGACCGGTGGCGGCGTCGAGATTTCCGGCGGATACGGCGTCGGCAAGACCGGCCAGCACGCCGTCAGCGGGCGCCCCGGTGAAGACATTGGCCAGATGGGCGTGGACGCCGCTCCACAGGATCAGCCCCATGACCGCGATGTTGACGGCGAGCGAAATGAACCTTGCGCTCATGTCCATGCCCGAAGCCATGCCGGCCCGCTCCGGCGGCACGGCAGCGGTTGCGGTGTTGGTGACCGGCGTGTTGGTGAAGCCAAGGCCGATCCCGGCCATGACGCAGCCGGGCAGCAGCGTCAGCCAGCGGGCCTCCCCGCTGACGACAGCCAGATGCAGCAGCAGGAAACCGGCGCCGGTCAGGAAAAGCCCAAGGGGGATGACCATGCCGGGGCCGCGGCGCAGCAGCAGCTTTTCGGCCAGCGGCGGCACCAGGATCGTCGGCACGGTATAGGCCAGCACGGTCAGCCCGGCGCCGATGGCATCATATCCGAGCACGGCCTGCAGATAGATCGGCAGATAGATGACGAAGGGCCAGAAGCTGAAATTCATGCCGCAGGAGCCGAGCAGAGCACCGGAGAAACGGCGGATCCGCAGGGCGGCAAAGTCGAACATCGGCCGGGCGATGCGCGTCTCGATCAGGACGAAGAGACCGAGGCAAACGACGCAGGCCGACAGGATGGCAAGGCCCTCCGGATTGTCCAGCCCCGGCTGCTCCCCTTGCGTGATCAGATAGACGATGCCGAGCACCGCCAGCGACAGGGTGATCATGCCGCCAAGATCGATCTGCACCGCGTGGGGATCGCGTGATTCCTCAACGCCCTTGAGGGCAAACAGCACGGTGAGCGCGGCAAGGCCCACATGGATGAGAAACACCCATTCCCAGCTGGCCAGCGTGATGATGCCGCCCCCGGCGATGGGGCCAAAGCCGAGGCCGATCCCGAAGATGATGCCCCACCAGCCAAAGGCCCTGCCCCGGCCCGCGCCGTCCGGGAACTGATGCGACAGCACCGCCACCTGACAGGCGAGCATGGCGGCGGCGGCGAAGCCTTGCAGGAACCGCGCCGCGATAAGCAGCGGGGCGCTGGTGGCAAGCCCGCAGACGAGCGAGGCCACGCCGAAAACGGCGACACCGGCGATGAAGATGCGCTTGCGGCCGAACCGGTCGCCCAGGGCGCCCATGGCCATCAGAACCGCGCACATGGCGATGGTGTAGCCGTTCATGATCCATTGCAGCTGGCGGAAATCCGCCGGCAGCACATGTTCGAGCGTGGGAAGAATGGAGGGAATGCTGGTTATTTCCAGCCCCAGCATGAGCGCCGAAAGACACACGGCGGCCAGCGCAAAGCTGTTTCCGGATGAGGTGGCTGATTTCATTGTCTGACCCTGCAGTTGAATGCCGCGCAAGCCGGTTCGTTGCCGCTGGCAGCATGCGCTGCCCGGCTGATCCACTTTGTGCGGCGGTAAGGTTCACTTGCAGGAATGCAGGAGCTATGATCATTTGGCAATCGCATGGCAGGGCATATCAGAGATAACGGATTTGGATAGATGAGCGCGCTTGAGGTCGAGGCCGTCCGGGCCTTCGTGATGATCGCCGATCTTCAAAGCTTCACCCGTGCGGCGGTGGCGCTTGGCTCAACGCAAGGGGCGGTGAGCGTGAAGCTGAAGCGGCTGGAGGAGCGGCTCGGCAAGAGGCTGATCGAGCGCACGCCCCGGCAGGTGCGCCTGTCGGCACAGGGGGAAACCTTTCTGGCGCCTGCAAGGGAGTTTCTGGCGGCCCATGAACGGGCGCTCGCGGCTCTTTCGGCCGAGCGCCGCCGTTTCCGGCTGGGCATCGCCGCCCATGTCATGGGGCCGGAGGTGCCGGCGCTGCTGGCCCGGCTCAAATCGCTCGATCCCTGCCTGACGGTGGAGGTGATCGTCGACAATTCCCGGGTGCTGATCGAATCTTTCGAAAATGGTGCGCTGGATGCGGTGATCGCCCGCAGTGATGATGGCCGCCGCGATGGAGAGGTTCTGGGGCCCGAGCATTTCGGCTGGTATGCCTCGCCCGCCTTCGAGCATCACGCGGGCGAGCCCTTGCGGATTGCCAGCCACCCCTCGGTCTGCACGGTCCGCGAAGTGGCGGTGCATCTGCTCAACGGGGCGGGCATTCCCTGGGTGGAGGTCTTTGTCGGCGGCACCACGGCCGTCATTGCGGCGCTGTCCGCCGGGCTGGCGGTGGCCGCCTTCCCCTGCCGCCTGGCGACGGCTGACATGGTGGAAGTCAGCGAAGCCCTGAACCTGCCGCCGATCCCCTCGCAGTCCATCGTGCTGCATTCGTCGCTGACAGATGCCAGAACGCGCGAAACCCTGCGCGCCATCACGGCGGTGTTCAGCGAACACCGCCGCAACAGCACCCGGCAGATCAGCCTTCCGGCAGCGTGAGGCCTCTCACCCACTCCTTGTGCAGCAGGGCGAACTGGAACGTGTTCTCATAGACCGGATTGCCCGCTGCATCCTTGCGGAAGCTGATGTAGTCCAGAAACAGGCCTTCCTTGCGCATGCCCAGCTTTTCGCACAGGCGCTGCGAGGCCATGTTGTGGTCTTCCACATAGGCATAGACCCGGCGGGCCTTGCAGGTGGTGAAGAGATGGGTGAAGAGCGCCCGCGCCGCCTCCAGCGCATAGCCTGCGCCGCCATAGGCGGGGTTGAAGTTCCAGCCCACGGACCAGGTGTCCTCTTCCTGCATGGCGAAGACATCGCCGATCAGTGCGCCGGTCTCCTTGAGGGCAACCGCGAGATACTCGTCATCCAGGCCGCGTTTTCCGGCCTCCGCTTCGGAGGCCTCAAGGCTCTCCAGCCGCATCGACAGGAAGCAGCTTGCCACCGGCTCGCGCAGATAGGCATAGAGCCCTTCGCCATCGCTGCGGCGGAAATTGCGGATGATCAACCGGGCCGTTTCAATCGGCTGCATGAAAACTCCATGGTCAAACGTCTGTCCGGTGCCGCTCTGCCCGGCCGGGCCACTGCAGCACCGCCCCGCAGGTGGGGCTTTGTCCCTGAAGTTCAATGATAAGAATGCCGCCAGCGCCTGCAGCCGCACGTCCGGGCAGGCAGTTAGATGATCAGATCCCTTGTCAGATCTTTCATGGAACGGCGCCAAGCCTGGCAAACCCACATCGTTCTGGATCTCGCCGTCCCATCTTTCAAGCTATTCCCCCTTCAGGAAAGCCAGAGGGTTGCGCTGCCAGAATTCGGCTATGCGCTGCACAGTGGGGTTTGTGGCGGCTGTATCGCGTTCGGCCTCTGCCTGCAGGCGGGTGTAGTCGCTGTCGATGAGGAACCAGGACATGGTGGTTGGATCATCAAAGGTAAAGTTGGCGATGGTGACGAAATCCTGACCGATCTCCCGCCAGGGCTTTGGCGGCGTGACGCCCGGATTGGCCTCTTGTAGGGCAAGGCCATAAAGGTCGCGGGTCATGCGCAGCATGTCCCGGTTACGGATGGTCTGGGATGAGCCGCGCGCATTGAACACGCCTTCCAGCGGGCTGGTCAGCCACCAGAACAGCCGCGCAAGGGCGCTGGCCGGCTTCGCCCGATCCTGATCGGGAAAGGCCCTGACATTGACGATCAGCACGCCGGACGTGTTGCGCACCACCCAGTTGCGCACGGCTCGTGCATTGATGAGGCCCGTGGCGGCCATCACGCCGTAATTGTCGTAATAGCCTGCGTCCACCACCCGCCGCTGCGGCATCGCGGGCAGGGATACGGCCGGCGAGACATAGGGAAAGGTGGCGCTGAGACGCACAGCCGTGGCAACGGTGAACTCATCCTTGCCCCGCTTGCCCGTGCGGACGGCATGTCCCTCCTCCCCGGATCCGCCCGCCTGTGCGTATGGGTAGACGCGGAACATCTCCGCCGAGTGCACATCCGGATCCTCCGCCGCGAAATGCTTGCGCATTTCCAGAAGGTCGAGATTGGAAATGAACAGCGGCGCGCCGGTTTCCACCAGCATGGGCGAGAAGACGACGGAGGGCCTGAGGCCCTGCCGCTCCTCCTCCCTCCAGCCGTTGAAGGGAAGGCGCAGCGTGCCCCACTGGGCCTCCAGCACACGCCCCCTGTCGGCCCGCCGCACGCGCGGCAGCAGGCCTGCGCCCACGTCCCGCACCATCTGCCGCGCCACCGGTGAAATGCTGTCACGCGGCACGATCACGCCTTCCCTAGCGGGATAGCGCATGCCGGGAGGCGCCTGCGGCGGCTGTTGCTGCTGCCAGGCGGCAATGTCGTCCTCAATCATGCGGGCCACCGGGCGGACGGGCAGCCCCTGTGCCGCCTTCGAGGTCTGTTCGGTCAGGTAAGCACCCGCCACCATGCCGCCCGAAGCCCCAGTGATGAAGCGGATGGCATTCATGAAACCGGGCAGTTGCACATTGCTCTGCGTCCCCTGCCTCTTGCCAGCCTCCGCGGCCGCCCCCGGAAACAAAGGGTCATGACGGCTGAGGCCGTCGAGCACGGCAGCTGTCCAGAAGCCAGCCCGGTAGGCGCCGCCTGACGTTGCCAGCAGCACGAGCTTGGGCTTCAGGGGTTCCGGATCATCCGTCTTCTGCCCCGCATCTCCATCGTGGCCAGCCGGGTTTTCTGCACCGAGCCGCGCGGCCCAGGCGGCCAGAACGGCTTCCGGCGCCAGCAATGCTGGCGGTTCAGGGCGGTCAGCCCAGACAGAGCCGTCCTGTCCGGGACTTGAGGGATCCGGCAGCTCGCCGGAGTAGTCAAGACCGGGAATGCGCAAGCGGAATACGGGCATGCGCCACGCCAGAACCCCGATCCCAGCGGCAAGGCCAAGGGTCAGGACCAGCGCATTAAAGGCGGAGGCCAGCGCCACCAGCGCCGTCACCAGAAGCAGCAGCAGGAACCAGGCCGCGCAGGTCTGCAGCCTCAGGCTCTCCGCTCCGACAAAGGCCACCAGCACCAGCACGGCAAGGGCCAGCTGAGGTCCCGCCTCACGGCTGGCAAACAACGGGTCCAAGGCCGGAAGATAGAGGTAGAGAACCGCGAGCGTGACCGCAAAACCAATGGCGGCCCCGGCGAACCGGCGGAACGGCTCTCCCGGCTGCCAGGGAGTGTCCGGCGGGCGCGCCCAGACGGCTGCGATGGCGCCAGACACCAGCCAGATGAGGACACCATAGGGCATTTGCCCGGCATGCAAGGCCGCACGGACAGAGGTGCCCACATCCCGCTCCAGCGCAACGGGCAGGATCCGGGTCAGATAGAGCGCCACGCCAATCCAGATGAACAGCAGCAGCGTCGCGGTGAAGGCAGGGCTCAGATACAGCCGCCAGAACCCGCGCCTGCGGATCGCCTCTTCATGGGCGCGCTGGTCGCAGAAGAGCTGCATCAGGCCAAAGCCGCTGGCCAGCGTGCCGCGCATGACCAGAAAAGTGACAGCGTAAACGGCAAGGGCGGCGATCACGCCTGCCCCGACTTCACGAGCCAGAATGGCCCACACCTGTGCCAGACATTCGAACACTACCATGCGGCGCCCCCTGCCTGCTGTCATGCTCACGCAGGAGTTGAGCATATGAGGGGCGCACTATCAATCGGGACCTTGCGTGAAAACGGCCTGCACCGCGATGTTTTGAAGCTCCGTTGTTTCACGGGACGGACGGTCTGCCGGCAAGCAAAAAGGCCAGCCCCTTGCGAGGCCGGCCTTTCCGCGTTTCCGGAAATGTCAGGCAGATCAGCCGACGATTTCGTGACCGGCGAACCAGAAGGCGATTTCTTCGGCAGCGGTTTCCGGAGCGTCGGAGCCGTGCACGGAGTTTTCGCCGATGGACAGGGCGAAGAGCTTGCGGATGGTGCCTTCGTCAGCGTTGGCCGGGTTGGTGGCGCCCATCACTTCGCGGTTCTTGGCAATGGCGTTCTCGCCTTCCAGAACCTGGACGACGGTCGGGCCGGAGGACATGAACTCGGTCAGTTCGCCGAAGAACGGACGGTCCTTGTGGACGGCGTAGAAGGCTTCAGCCTGACGCTGGCTCATCCACACGCGCTTGGAAGCAACGACGCGCAGGCCGGCTTCTTCGAGCTTGGCGGTGATGGCGCCGGTCAGGTTGCGCTTGGTGGCATCCGGCTTGATCATGGAGAAGGTGCGTTCGATGGCCATTGGTCTCATCCTTTAAAAATACGGGTGCCGCGCATGCGGCGGTGAAGTGTGTGAAGGCCGCCCTTTGGGAGCGGCCGCGTTGCGCTGCGCCCCATCGGCTGACGGGCGCGGAAACTTGGCCGTTCCTATAGCTTTGCCTCGCGCGCCCCGCAAGGGGGGCGGCGCGAAAGACATGGGGCCCTTGCGCAAACACGCTGGCCGCACGTTGCCCTCTTGCAATGCGGGCCAAGCTCGCCCAAAGATCCGCCCATGTTGCAGATTTCAGACCTCACTTATCGCATCGGCGGCCGTCTTCTCATCGACAATGCCAGCGTCACCCTGCCCGCCCGCAGCAAGACCGGCCTTGTGGGCCGCAATGGCGCGGGCAAATCCACCCTGTTCAAGCTGATCACTGGCGATCTGACGAGTGAAGGCGGCTCCGTCAGCGTGCCGCGCCTTGCCCGCATCGGCCAGGTGGCGCAGGAAGCGCCGGGTACGGAGGAAAGCCTGATCGAGGTGGTGCTGGCCGCCGACACGGAGCGCGCCTCCCTGATGGCGGAAGCGGAAACGGCGAAGGATCCCGACCGGATCGCCGCCATCCACACCCGCCTTGCCGATATTTCCGCCCACACGGCGGAGGCCCGGGCTTCCGCCATTCTGCACGGCCTTGGCTTTGACGCAGAAGCGCAGAAGCGGCCCTGCTCGGCCTTTTCCGGCGGCTGGCGCATGCGCGTGGCGCTGGCGGCGGTGCTTTTCTCCGAGCCGGATCTGCTGCTGCTGGACGAGCCGACCAACTATCTCGATCTGGAAGGCACGCTGTGGCTGGAAAGCTATGTGGCGCGCTATCCGCATCAGGTGCTGCTGATCTCGCACGACCGCGACCTCCTCAACAAGGCGGTTGATTCCATCGTGCATCTGGACCGGGGCAAGCTGACCTTTTACCGCGGCGGCTATGACAGTTTCGACCGGCAGCGGCGCGAAACCATGATGCTGCAGCAGAAGGCCAAGGAAAAGCAGGACGCGCAGCGCAAGCACATGCAGGCCTTCGTCGACCGGTTCCGCGCCAAGGCCACCAAGGCCCGGCAGGCCCAGTCCCGCTTGAAGATGCTGGAGAAGATGGAGCCCATCGCCGCGCTGACCGAGGAAAGCGGCCGGCCGATCCATTTCCCCGATCCGCAGGGGCGCCTGTCGCCGCCGATCCTGAAGCTGGAAAATGTCTCGGTGGGCTATGACGGCAAGCCGGTGCTGTCACGCCTGACGCTCAACATCGACACCGATGACCGCATCGCCCTGCTCGGCTCCAACGGCAACGGCAAGTCCACCTTCGCCAAGCTGATTTCCGGCCGTCTGGCAGCGCTGTCCGGCGAGGTGACCAGTGCCACCAAGCTGAAGATCGCCTTCTTCGCCCAGCATCAGCTGGATGAGCTGCGCCCGAACGAAAGCGCCGTCCAGCATGTGCGCATGCTGATGCCACAGGCGGCTGAAGCGCAGGTGCGCGCCCGCGTCGCCCGCTTCGGCCTGCCGACCGACCGGATGGAAACGCCGGCCAAGGATCTCTCGGGCGGTGAAAAGGCGCGGCTGCTGCTCGGCCTTGCCACTTTCGACGGGCCGAACCTGATCATCCTCGACGAGCCGACCAACCATCTCGACATCGACAGCCGAGAGGCGCTGGTTCTGGCGCTGAACGAGTTTCAGGGCGCCGTGGTGCTGATCTCGCACGACCGGCATCTGGTGGAAGCCTGCGCCGACCGGCTGTGGCTGGTGGCCGATGGCAAGGTCAGCACCTTCGACGGCGACATGGAAGACTACCGCCGCTACATCCTGCAAGGGCCGGATGCGGTGAAGAAGGCCCGCGAGGAGGAGGCCAAGGCGGCCTCCGCCACGGACAAGCGGCGTGAAGCTGCCGAACGGCGCGCCCGCGAGGCTCCCCTTCGCAAGAAGATCGAGGCGGCGGAAAAGGAAATGGCGCGGCTTTCCGACAAGATCGTCATGCTGGACGCCACCATGTCCGAACCGGACTTCTTCACCCGCGATCCCGAGCGGGCGGCGAAATTCGCCAAGGAACGGGCCTATATCGAAAAGAAGCTCGTCACCACGGAAGAGGAATGGCTGCTGCTGTCAGCGGAGCTGGAAGAAGGGTAAGTGGCCGTCCTGCGGCAGGCACCATGCCCGCCGCACAGGCTCCGGCCCATTGTTGAGATTTGAGGCTGGGGCGGATCGGCGGCTGCAACTACTCACATGGAAGCTCAGGCGGACCGCAAATCCGGTGTCACCCCGGGCGGAGCGGAGCGCAGACCCGGGGTCTACTCGCTTGCAGAGCGGCGCGTTGAAACGCCGAAGGCATAGCGGGCACATCAGGCCATCTATGTCTCACTTGCGAAGAGTTTCGGCATCCCTCTGCAAATGAGTGGGCCCCGGCTCGAAGGCCGGGGCGACGCTGCGGTGAAGGGCAAGGCAGAGCATCCCTCACAGTCAGCGCCGTCAATCGTTCTACAGCTTCTCACCTTGTCATCCCCGCGAAGGCGGGGATCAAGCTCAACCGGTTGGGCTACAGGCTTTGCCTCAACGGCCCTGGATTGCGCAGGCGCGTCCTGAATGACGCTGGAGAGGCAAAGCCCCCCTACAGCCACCCGTGCTGGATGGCCCAGATCACGGACGTGACCGTCACCACGGATGCCATGGTGCCGATCATGACGAGGCTGGAGGCGCGGTTGACGTAGACCTGATACTGCTGCGCGATGACGAAAACGTTGGTCGCGGGCGGCAGACAGGCCATCAGCACGGCGGTGGCGATCCAGACCGGGTCAAAGCCGCCGACCCAGGTCAGCATCAGATAGACCAGCACCGGGTGCAGTATCAGCTTCACCGCCAGAATGACCGGCAGTTCCAGCGGCACCCTTTCAATCGGGCGCTGCGCCACCGTGACGCCCATGGCAAAGAGCGCGCAAGGGGCTGCCGCACCGCTGAGGAATTTCAGCATGGTATCAAGCCCCTGCGGCGGCTTGAAGCCGATGAAGGCCGCGCCGACGCCCGCAATCGTTGCCAGAATGAAGGGATGGGTGAAGACGCGCACCGCCACCTTCTTCATGGTCTGCGACAGATGCTCTTTTTCCGTTCCGGCCATGGCCATCATCAGCGGCGCCAGGATGAACATCAGCGTGTTGTCGAAGCACAGGACGAAAGCGGTCGGCACGGTGGCGGCAGGCCCCAGCACCGCCATGGTCAGGCCCGGCCCCATGTAGCCGACGTTGGAATAGGAGCCGCCGATGGCCATGATGGTGGATTCGGGAATGCTGCCCTTGGTCGCCAGCACGCCGATGCAGAAGCAGATGGCAAAGACCGTGTAGGTGACGAAGGTGGTCGCGGCCACATAGCTGAGGTCGGTCAGCTGTTCCACCGGCGTCTCCGACAGGAGGCGGAAGAACAGGGCGGGCAGCGCGATATAGATGATGAAGAAATTCATCCACGCCATGCCGGACGGCGGAATCTTGCTGAGCTTGCCCGCTCCGAAGCCCAGAAAAATCAGGCCGAAGAAGGGAAAGGCGAGCGCGATGACATCTTGCATGGCAGGATCCGGGACCTTTGGCCAAGACTTCGGGGCCAAGACGTGAGGGGCCAAGACAGGGTGAGGAATGCGCAGTGACAGAGGATCTGCCGCTTGCAACCGGCATGTGGCTTGGGTAATCCACGCCTAACCTGTTCGCGCCAGACGGTCAATGAACCCTCTGGCTATGTGACGCACCGGCCGGACACATGTGCCATACGTGCATGCCCTGCCGGCCATGATCCGGATCCGACCGCTGCCCATGACCCCGCGCTCCCCGTTCCGCACTCTCGCACTGAAGGCTGAATGGGCCGTGCTGGCCGCTGTTGTGTTCCTGTTCCGCCTCGTGCCGGTGGACCGGGCGTCGGCTGCCATGGGCTTTCTGTGGCGCAAGCTTGCCCCGCTCAACAAGCGCCACAAGCGGGCGCTGAAGCATCTGGAACTGGCCATGCCGGAGCTGACGGCTTCAGAGCGCCGCAAGATCATCGACGGCATGTGGGACAATCTCGGCCGAGTGACCGCCGAAACCTTCCAGATCGACCGGATGATCCGCGATGAAAGCCGTTTCGAGCTGCAGGTGGACGCGCGCACCGATGCCATCCTCAACGGCGCTGGCCCTTGCGTCTTCGTGTCGATGCATTCGGCCTGCTGGGAGCTTTGCGTGACGCCCGCCTTCCAGCGCGGCCTGCCGATGGCCGGCGTCTATCAGGCGTTGAAGAACCCCTATTCCGACGCCTTGCTGCGCAGCCTGCGCGGCACGCTCTATCCGCTCGGGCTCTATTCCAAGGGGCATCAGACGGCGCGCAAGCTGCTGTCCATTCTGCGTTCCGGCGGCGTCTTTGCGCTGATGGCGGACCTGCGCGAGCGGCGCGGCGTCAAGGTGCCGTTCTTCGGGCGGGAGGCCTATGCAACGCCGGTGCCTGCCACCCTCGCCCGCGCCTGCGGCGTGCCGATCGTCATTGGCCGCGTGGTGCGGCTGGAAGGCGCCCGCTTCCGCATCGAGGGAATCTGCATCGATCCGGCATCGGATGGGGACAAGGAGGCCGATATTCTGGCGACGACTGCCGCCATCCATGCCCAGTTCGAGGCATGGATCCGCGAAGTGCCGGAGCAATGGATGTGGATCCACCGCAAGTGGGCGGATTGATCCGCTGCTTGCGCTTCCGTCTTTCGGTGAATTGCTGCTCCGCACCATGATGCTATAGCTGTGGGTCATGAGGACCGGAGGAGCCGCAGCATGACGAAGACACCACGCGCCTTTTATGCCCCGCTTGCCATTGGCGCGCCGGCGCCCTTCCGCGACCTGCCGGTGCGGCTGGAGCGCATGATCCATTTCGTGCCGCCGCATCTGGAAAAGATCCGCGCCAAGATCCCGGATCTGATCTCCCAGGTGGATGTGATCCTGGGCAATCTGGAAGACGCCATCCCCGCCGATGCCAAGACGGCAGCCCGGCATGGCTTCATCGAAATGGCGAGGGCGAATGATTTCGGCAGCACTGGCTTGTGGACCCGCGTCAACTGCCTCAACAGCCCCTGGTTTCTCGATGACATGCTGGAGATCATTCCGGCCGTGGGCCACAAGCTCGACGTGGTGATGCTGCCGAAGGTCGAAGGCCCCTGGGACATCCATTATCTCGATCAGCTGCTGGCCCAGCTTGAAGCCCGTGCGGGCCTGACAAAACCGATCCTCATTCATGCCATTCTGGAAACGGCGGAAGGGGTGAAGAATGTGGAGGCCATCGCCACAGCATCCCCACGCATGCACGGCATGAGCCTCGGACCAGCCGATCTTGCCGCCTCGCGCGGCATGAAGACGACCCGCGTCGGCGGCGGCCATCCCGGCTATGCGGTGCTGGCGGATGAGGATGGCAGCGGCGCCCCCCGCGCCCGCATGCAGCAGGACCCATGGCACTATACCGTGGCCCGCATGGTCGATGCCTGCATGTCCGCCGGTCTCAAGGCCTTCTATGGCCCCTTCGGCGATTTTTCCGATCCGGCTGCCTGCGAAGCGCAGTTCCGCAATGCCTTCCTGATGGGCTGCCTTGGGGCCTGGTCGCTGCATCCGTCTCAGGTGGACATCGCCAAGACCGTGTTCAGCCCGGACCCGGCGGAAGTCGCCTTTGCGCGCCGGATTCTGGACGCCATGCCGGACGGCAGCGGCGCCGTGATGATCGACGGCAAGATGCAGGATGATGCCACCTGGAAACAGGCCAAGGTGATAGTTGACCTTGCACGCCTTGTTGCGGCGCGCGACAGCAAGTTTGCAGAGGTTTACGGACTCTAGACGGTTCCCTATTATAAGAGAAAGTCTTCACCGCGCGCTGACGCCGCATCGTGCCCCTCCACACCCTGGGGCGTCTCCGCCGGTTCAAGCCACGGTGACAGTCATGCGTACGGCAAAATTCAAGATCGGACAGGTCGTCCGGCACAAGGTCTATCCCTTCCGGGGCGTGATCTTCGATGTCGATCCGACCTTCTCCAACACCGAGGAATGGTGGAACGCCATTCCCGAGGATGTCCGCCCGAGCCGCGATCAGCCCTTCTATCATCTCCTCGCGGAAAACGAGGAAACCGAATATGTCGCCTATGTGTCCGAGCAGAACCTCGTGCCGGACAACACGGGCGAACCGGTGCGCCATCCGCAGATCGAGGAGATCTTCGAAGAGCAGGATGACGGCTCCTATCTGCCGCGCTCGACCGGTCTGCACTAGGCAGGCTGGTCAGCCCGGCTCGCTTGCGGGCATCTGCAAGGCCCAAATGAAAACGCCGCCCGGTTTCCCGCGCGGCGTTTCGTGTTCATGTAAGGAAAGACCAGCCGATCAGTTGCCCGACTGGGTCTGTTCCTTCTGCTTGTCGATCAGCTTCTGGCGGGCTTCGTCAGCGCGGCGCTGCAGCTCGCTCTGAAGCTGTTCCTGCTTCTTCTGGATCTCGCCCACATCCATGGCGGCGCCGTCATAGACCTTGGTGAAACCTGCGAGCGTCAGTTCCAGCGGAACCGGCTTTGCCTGCTGGTTCAGGGCGGTGATGACGAGCTTGGAGCCCTTCTTCAGCTGGGCGACGAAGGCATCATCAATGACGAGCTCCGAATAGCATGCATTCGGGAAGCAGATGCCGTACTTGGCTTCCGTCTGCTTGCCGGCATCGACCTGCACGCGCATGCCCGGCTGGATCAGCATGCCGGTCGGCACGGCGATGAGCAGCGTCTTGCGCGCTTCGCCGGCGATCTCGCGAATCGCAACCGACGACAGGAACTGGCCCGTGGCAGTCCGCAGCTCCTGCGTCACAAGGCAGATTTCCTTGTTCACGTTCGGATCGGTATTGCACACCTTGACCCAGGGGGAATCTACCTCGGCCTGCTGCGCCGAAACGGCGGCCGTGCCACCAAGCATGGCAAGCGCAGCGACCGCACAGCCCGCCATCCCCCTCATCAGAAAACTCTTCATTCGAAACATCCTCGATTGTGCGTTCGCTCGTCCAGGCCTTGCGTTCCCCACGGCCCCGCGCGTCCAGCGGAACTGCCGCCGCCACGCTGGCCGACATCACCAGCCCCGATGCCGGAAGATTGCGGCAACAGGGTGACCCTTCACCTGCGCGGGCCCATGTTTAACCGCATCGTGAGCGGATTTCCAGCATCTCCGGGCGCCGAATGCGCGGGTAGCCACTGGTGTGTTACCATTCCAGCGACAGAATCAAGATGGACATGCATCACACAATGGCTTTTTCCCTGAAAACTGTTTCTGGAAAGACCGGACGCATGACGGCTTTCCGCCGGTTTGCGCTGGCTTTTCCGGTCTTTGTGCTGGCAGCGGGCGGTTTAACCTTCACGCAGGATTGCCGCGCTCAGACCCCGGAAACAGCTGCCGCGGGTGAGGAAAACCCGGCTCCCTGGGTCCATGGAATCGCAATGCATGGTGATCCGGCCCTGCCTGCGGACTACTCACATTTTCCTTATGCGAATCCCAATGCGCCCAAGGGCGGCACTTTGACGCTGGGGGTGCAGGGCACGTTCGACAGCCTCAATTCCTTCGTGGTGCAGGGCGGCTTCACCAGCGCGCGCGGCATGAAGGAGCGGCAATTCGGCGAAAACATCATCGAAAGCCTGATGGTGCGCTCCAACGCCGAAGCTTTCTCGCTCTACGGCCATCTCGCCGAGGCCGTGCGCATGGCCGAAGACCGGTCCTGGATCGAATTCCGCCTGAACCCGAAGGCCAGGTTCTCGGACGGCAGCCCCTTCACGGTCGAAGATGTGATCTTCTCGCTCGATATCATGCGCGAGAAGGGCCGCCCGCCCTTCCGCAACTGGTATGCCGAGATCGAGAAGAGTGAAGTCACCGGTGAAAGAACCGTCCGCTTCACCTTCAAGAACAACGAAAATCGCGAGCTGCCGCTGCTCATCGCGCTGGCGCCGATGTTCTCCAAGGCCGCCACGAATCCGGACACATTCGACAAGTCCAGCCTGAAGCCGCCGCTTGGCACCGGCCCCTATGTCTTTGCCGAGATTGTCCCCGGCCGCCGCGCCGTCTACCGGCGCAATCCGGATTACTGGGGCAAGGATCTGCCCTCCAAGCGCGGCATGGACAATTTCGACGAGATCCGCATCGAATATTACCGCGATGAGACCACCTTGCAGGAAGCCTTCCGCAAGGGGCTGATCGACGTGCTGCCCTTCAACAATCCCTCCCGCTGGGCCAATGGCTTCGACTTCCCGGCGGCGAAGGAAGGCAAGGTGGTGCGCAAGGAGATCGTCAAGGGCATCCCGCCGGTGATCCAGGGCCTTGCCTTCAACACGCGCCGTCCGGTCTTTGCCGACAAGCGCATGCGCAAGGCCCTGTCGATGCTGTTTGATTTCGAATGGATCAACCGCAATCTCTATGCGGGCCTTTATGACCGCACCGCCGGCTACTGGGACAAGTCGGAGCTGTCGTCCATCGGCCATCCGGCCAGCGAGCGGGAGAAGGAGCTTCTGGCCCCCTTCCCCGGCATCGTGGATCCGGATGTGATGGATGGCACCTGGCGCCCTGCGGAAACCGACGGCTCCGGACGTGACCGGGCCGTGCTGCGCGATGCCATGGCCGTGCTCAAGGAGGCCGGTTACAGCCTCGACGGCCGTATCCTGAAGAGGCCTGACGGCCAGCCGGTCAGTTTCGAGATTATGACCAAGAACGAGGACGAGGAGAAGATCGCCCTCGCCTATGCGCGCAATCTGGATGTCATCGGCGTCAAGGCAAACGTGCGCACGGTGGACCCGTCCCAGTTCGAGGACCGCCGCATCAAGTTCGACTTCGACATGGTGTTCCACATGTGGAGCTCGTCTCTCTCCCCCGGCGGCGAGCAGATGGGGCGCTGGTCGATCGCCGCAGCCGATACACCCGGCTCGTTCAACATCACCGGCGCAAAGGAGCCGGCGATTGACGCAATGATCGCCGCCATGGTCGCATCACACAGCAAGGAAGACTTCATATCGGCCGTCCGGGCGCTCGACCGTGTTCTGATTTCAGGCCGTTACGCCGTGCCCTTGTTCCATCCGCCTGCGGAATGGCTTGGACATTGGACCAGAATCACGTCACCTCAGATAGACCCGATTTACGGTTTCGAAACCACGACGTGGTGGAAAACCGAAGGCGCCAACTGAGACCCGGCAAGGGACCAGGATCATGATTACAACGCCTGCAGACTCCATCGAACGCAACCGCCTCAGCGCTTTCTGGGGCCGCGTGACGCTCGACGAGATCTTCCGCAAGACGGCCGCCGCCAATCCGGACCGGCTCGCCCTTGTAGACGCGCCCGACCGTTCCTCCTGGACCGGCGGTGAAGCCCGCCAGCTGACCTATGCCGAAGCCGAGCGCGAGATCCAGAAGCTCGCCGCCTTCTATGCCGCCGTTGGCCTGTCCACAGACCATGTGATCGGCATACAGGCGCCGAACACGGTGGACACTGTGATTGCCTTTCTGGCCGCGCTCAGGGCCGGGCTGATCGTCTCGCCCCTGCCCCTGCACTGGCGGCAGAAGGACGTGCTGGAAGCGCTCAACAGTCTCGGTGCCAAGGGCCTTGTGGCAGCGGACAGATTGGAGACAAGGCAGGTGGCCCATGCCGCCCGCGATGTGGCAGCCGAACTGTTCAGCCTGCGCTTCGTCTTTGGCCTGGGCAAGGACATTCCTGACGGGCTGATCGAACTGGGGCCCGTGCTTGCCGAGATGGGCGACAACATGCCCGCCCCGCAGCTGTCACGGCCCAATTCGGCGGAACATACGGCAACGGTCACCTGGTCGCGCAACGGCGCCGAGCCGATGCCCGTGACCCGCAGCCACAATCAGTGGATTGCCGCCGGCTTCATGCCCTATCTTGAAACGCGCCTGCCGGATGGGGCCAGCATCGTTGTGCCTTATGCCTTCAGCGGCATGACAGGTGTCGGCGCCGGGCTGGTGCCATGGCTCCTGTCCGGCGGCACCATGCACCTGCATCATCCCACCTCGCTGCAGCGCCTTGCCGCCCATGCCGAAGCGGTGGAGGCCGATTATGTGCTGACGCCCGGCCCGCTGGCCGAGGCGCTGGATGTGCGGCTGGGCCGCAAGTCCACCAGCATCGTTGCATGCTGGAGCATTTCCTCGCCGCAGGCCACCACCTTCGTGCCGCGCCACCAGCTGGTGGACCTGCACGTGGCGGATGAATATGCGCTGGTCGCAAGGCTGCGCGGCAAGTCGGCCCGCATCCACCCCATTCCGCTTGGCAGCTTCGGCGCCCCGGCCGGAACCGATATTTCCGCCGGCGTCCTGGAGATCAAGACGGAAGGCGGCGAGAATGGCAGCCCGCACAAGCTGCTGGCCCGCGGCCCGATGGTTGCAGATGCCGGCTGGAAGGCCGGCCGCAAGGCCGGGCCGGGTCCACTGACTGACGCGGCCGGTTTTCTCCGGACAGGCGTTTCGGTGATCCCCGTTGAAGGCGGGCTTGCCGGGTTCGGCATTCCGGGCGAGCTGGCCCCGGGCGCCGGTGCGCTGGAAGGGATCGATCAGATCTATGCCGCCTATGACGAGGTGACGGAGGCTGCCGCTTTTTTGGTGGATGATCCGATCCTGGGCGCAAAGCTCCATGCGGCCCTTGTCATGCGCCCCGGCTGCTCGCCCGATGCCCGTGCCTTCTTTGCCTGGCTCGACACCGAACGGGTTGACCTCGCCAAGGTGCCCACACGTGTGCTGATGCTGCAGGCGCTCCCCAGGCAGGAGGATGGCAGCGTCGACCGGCACCGGCTGGCGGCACGGCTTCAGCGCCAGGACCGGCAGGTGGCATGATCAATGGCGGCCTTTGACGGAGATGGCGACAGTGCCCTCGTCTGGCAGGGGCCCGTCTGGCGCATTGGTCCGGAGCCGGTGTTTGGCGCTGGCGCTCCCGGCTGGCCGCGTGAGCTCGACCTTCTGACGGCGGGCGATGACGATCTGGCAGAACTGCCGGCGGCTGTTGTGGTGCGGCTGGACCAGACGCTTGCGCCGCTTGCCCGGCTTGCGAGGGCCGAGAGCAAGCTGCCGGTGGAGGTTCCTGCCCTGCTCCTGTGCGGCGCCGGAAGTGCTGTCGGCTTGCCGCTGCGCCGCTCCCACGGCCTTGTTGACGCGGATATCCCCGAAGCAAGCCTGTTCCGCATGATCTGTGCGCGCCAGCGTGCCATCCTGCGCAGTGACGAGGCGCGCATCCGCCGGCTCGTTTTTGGCCGTGTGCCGAGCTATGGCTCTGCGCCGCATCAGCAGGGCGGCTCCAGCCTTCTGGTCGCGGGCCTTGGCCGCCGTTTCATCGAGCTCTTCGACGCCCGTGCGCGGAATGTGGATCTGATCGGTGCCTTGTCCGCCGACATGGCGGAAAACTACCTCTCCCAGCGCGCGTTCGACGCGGTGATCATCGAGGCCGGGATCGACGACAGCCTCGATCTGGTCGAGCGCATCCGCCGTGATGCCCGTTTCTCCCAGATCCCTGTGCTGGCCTTTGCCGAAGACCGGCAGGAAGTGGCGGCCCTGTTCGAGATGGGCGCCAATGATGTGCTGCATGGTGACCTGACGCGGGCCATGCTGTCAGCCAGGATTGCCAGCGCCATCCGCATGGGCAAGCGCCGCCGGCTCGCCGACCGCCTGCTCGCGGAAAGCCGTGTCTGGCTGCTGCGGCAGGCGGGCGAGGAAGGCCTGCCCATGCCCCTCTATCAGGCTTATCTGCATCGCAGCGCCGATCAGGCGGCCTTGCGCGGGCTGATGCTGGATGAGGTGCGGCTGTCCCCGGAAGCAGACGCGGCCAATATCCCCGTCACCCAGCTCGCAGGCGACCTCTCCGGTACGATCCTCTCCATTGCCGATGCCACAAGCCGTGAGGAAGACCTCATCTGCTATGTGGCTGGCCGGGGACCTGTGGCGGTGCTGAAACATGATCAGGCCGGACCGAGCCTGAAGCGGCGCATCAACGCCATTCTCGGCTCAACCCTTTTGTAAGCAGTGCAGCGGATATCCGTTCTGGTTGCCCTTGCGTGGCTCAACAAGTCTGTCTAGCCTGACCCTACACGAGCCCGCAGCCAGGAGGCAGCCATGGCGGAACAACCGCCCCTTACCGTCGATGTCATCTCAGATGTCATGTGCCCCTGGTGCTACATTGGCAAGCGCAGGCTCGAAAAAGCCATCCGGCAGGTGCCGGACCTCAACATCGAAGTGCGCTGGCATCCCTTCCAGCTCGATCCGTCGCTTCCGCGTGAAGGCAAGGACCGGGAAACCTATCTGAACGAGAAATTCGGAGGCCCAGCCAAGGCAGCCGCCATCTACCAGAAGGTGAGCGCCGCAGGCGCGGAAGAAGGCATTGCCTTCGCCTTCGACAGGATCCGCGTGTCTCCGAACACGCTCGACAGCCACCGCCTGATCCTCTGGTCCCGGGCGGACGGGCTGCAGGATGACGTGGTGGAGCGGCTGTTCCGGGCCTATTTCATCGAAGGACGCGATCTGTCCAAGGCCTCGACGCTGGTCGACATCTCGGCAGAAGCGGGCATGGAATCCGATCTTGTTGCCCAGCTTCTGGAAACGGACAGCGACCTTGCCAAGCTGCGCAGCCAGATCGAGCAGGCCGGCGGCATGGGTGTCACCGGCGTGCCCTTCTTCATCATCGACGGCCGCTTTGCGATTGCCGGGGCGGAAAGCCCGGAAACCATCTCTGCGGCCCTCCTGCACGCCGATGCGACACGCACCGCCGACGAGCCCGTCACCGTCAACTGACTGCGGGCGAAGTGCCGCTGTCAGCTCCGTCACTCACGGCAGCGGCAGAACTTCGCCCTTGGCGCCCACCAGCTTGGCGAATTGCACCATACGCTTGCGCAGGCGCTCGCCATCCAGCATCGCCAGTTCACCGGGCAAGGTCAGCGTCAGGCTGTCCTCGTCGCGCTGGATCAGGGTCTTCAGCAGCGTGCCGGGCATGGAGGCGGAGATCAGCGATGCCACACGCAGCGCCGCACCCAGAATGCGCGCCCGCTCCTTCAACCGGGTCGGGGCCAGCTCGCGCAGGCGCGGTGACAGGGCGTCGTCAATCAGCCCCTGATGGCGGAAGAACACCGTCATCGCCAGATAGGCGCGGCCCGCATGGTCGATACCGGCAAAGGCTGCGTTGGAAATGATGTTGAGGCTCTGCTCGCCGCGATAATCGGGGTGCGCGCGCCAGCCGATATCGGACAGAAGACAGGCCGCATGGCGCAGGCGCAGCTCTTCCTCGGTTTCATCCACCCCGATCACCGGCATGAGCTGATCGGTCCATGTGATCAGTTCCTCCGCATATTGCGGCGAACGGGCGCGCAGATGCGCCAGCTCACGGGCCGATTCCAGCAGCGGATCCTGACGGCGGATGGCAGGCGGCAGGTGCTCGTAGAGCAGCCCCTCGCGCACACCGGTGGCCGACATGATCACCCGGTCGGCCTTCATGGCCCGGAGCACCCGCTCCATGACGATGGCGCCAAAGGGCAGCAGGGCGCGGCGCTGGCGGGAGATAACGTCGATGAAGTCCAGCGTGTTCACGTCCCGGGTGGAGACCACCCGGCAGAACTCGATCGCCTCTTCCGCCGGAATGGCATAATTGTGCATCACATGCAGCGGATAGCCCGCCTGGAAGAGATGCAGCCGGGCCAGCGAGCGCCAGGTTCCGCCGACCGCGTAGAACGTATGGCGCGCGGCGCGGGCAGGCCAGTTGGCTTTCGCCAGCGCATCATCCACGATCTTCTGGGCGCGCGGAATACGCCCGCCCGAGGCTTCCTGCAGGCGCAATCCGCCCAGCGGGAAGGTTTCCCCCTCGCCCGGGCCGCGGGCGCCGATGCTGACCAGCTCGAGGCTGCCGCCGCCCAGATCGCCGACAACGCCATGCGGCTTCCAGAAGCCGGCCATGATGCCTAGAGCCGAGTAATAGGCCTCTTCCGCGCCGTTGAGGATGCGCACCGTCTGGCCGGTCACACGTTCCACTTCGGCAACGAAAGCCGCGCCATTGCTGGCATCACGAGCGGCTGCCGTTGCCAGCACATAGACCGCCTTTACGTCCAGGTGGCTGCACAGGAACCGGAACCGGCTGAGGGCCGCCAGGGCCGAAGCGGTCGATTCTTCGGCAAGTTCCCCGGTGGTGGCAATGCCGCGGCCCAGGCCTGCCAGCACCTTTTCGTTGAACAGGATCGTCGGGGAGCGCGCTTCCCGTTCATAGACGACAAGGCGGACCGAATTCGATCCGATGTCGATCACTGCGACCGGCCCGCTGCCATTGAAACGGCCGCGGGCCGGAGGATGCTTTTCGCTTGAATCAGCCACGCTTTGGCCGCTCCATGAAGGGTTTAGGTCTGTCAGCATTGAGCGATTTGCCACGGCCCGAGAGTGAAGGGTTTGTCATGAAATACCGGTGGGCGTTGAAAGGTTCCTCGCCCGGTCCCGGAATGATGCGCTCGTGGGTGCCATCGGCCAGAATGCGCCAGCTCTGCTGATTGTCACGCAGGTTGGCGACCATGATCTGGTCCAGCACCTGTTCATGCACCGTCGGCGTCAGCATGGGCGCAAGGATTTCCACGCGCCGGTCGATGTTGCGGGGCATCATGTCGGCCGAACCGATGTAGACATGCGCCTGCGGCGAAGGCAGGCCATGGCCATTGCCGAAGCAGAAGATGCGGCTGTGCTCCAGGAACCGCCCGACGATGGACTTGGCCCGGATATTCTCCGAAAGGCCCGGAATGCCGGGCCTGAGGCAGCAGATGCCGCGCACCACCAGGTCGATCTGCACACCTGCCTGGCTTGCCCGGTAAAGCGCATCGATGATGCCGGCATCCACCAGCGAGTTCATCTTCATCCAGATCTGCGCCGGCCGCCCTGCCCGCGCATGTTCGATCTCGGCTTCCGTCAGCTCCATGATGCGCTTGCGCATGGTCACGGGAGAGACGGCGAGCCGCTTCAGTTCGGCGGGTTCGGCATAGCCGGTGATGTAGTTGAAGACGCGCGCCGCATCCTGACCGATTTCCGGATCGTCGGTGAAATAGGACAGATCCGTGTAGATGCGTGCCGTGATCGGGTGATAGTTGCCCGTGCCGATGTGCACATAGGTCTTCAGCTCGCCATTCTCGCGGCGCACCACCATGGAAAGCTTGGCGTGGGTCTTCAGCTCGATGAAGCCGAACACCACCTGCACGCCCGCCCGCTCCAGATCGCGGGCCCAGCGGATGTTGGCTTCCTCGTCGAACCGTGCCTTCAGCTCCACCAGCGCCGTGACCGACTTTCCGGCCTCGGCAGCTTCCGCCAGCGCCTTGACGATGGGCGAGTCCTTCGAGGTGCGGTAGAGCGTCTGCTTGATGGCCACCACATCCGGGTCCTGTGCCGCCTGGCGCAGATACTGCACCACCACGTCGAAGGATTCATACGGGTGGTGGACGATGATGTCCTTCTGCACGATGGAGGCGAGGCAATCACCGCCATGCTCGCGGATGCGCTCGGGGAAGCGCGGCGTGTAGGGCGTGAATTTCAGGTCGTCCCGGTCCATGGCGACCAGCTGGGACAGATTGTCCAGCGCCAGCAAACCATCCACCAGGAAAATCTCGTTATCCGTCACGCCAAGCGCATTGGCGACGAAGGCCCTGAGCGAGGCCGGGGCATTGGCATCGATCTCCAGCCGGATCACCGAGCCGCGGCGGCGGCGCTTGAGGGCGGATTCGAACAGGCGGACCAGATCCTCCGCCTCTTCCTCGATTTCAAGATCGCTGTCACGGATGACACGGAAGGTGCCCTTGCCGCGAATTTCGTAGCCGGGGAACAGGCGGCCGATGAAGAGCCCGATCACCTTCTCGATGGTGATGTAACGGGCCTCGCCCTCGCCCTGCCCCAGATCCGGCAGGCGGACGAAGCGGTCGATATGGGCCGGCAGGCGGATCAGCGCCGTCATGCCGCGCCCGCCCTTCACCGGCACCAGCTCGAACACCAGCGAGAATCCGAGATTGGGAATGAAGGGGAACGGATGCGCCGGATCGATCGCCAGCGGCGTCAGCACCGGGAAAATATGTGCCAGGAAATGGCCTTCCAGCCAGTCGCGTTCTGCTTCAGCGAGGTCCGTTGCCAGCAGGATGCGGATGCCGGCGCCGACCAGCTCCGAACGGATCTGCCGCCACAGGCGCTGCTGCTCGCTCTGCAGGCGCTGGCAGGCCGCGCCGATCTTCTCCAGCTGTTCGGCCGGTGTCAGGCCATCGTCGGAGCGCAGGCTTACATCGGCGCGCAGCTGCCCCCTGAGGCCTGCGACGCGCACCATGAAAAATTCATCGAGATTGTTCGCCGAAATCGACAGGAAGCGCAGGCGCTCCAGCAGCGGGTGATCCTTGTTGATGGATTCCTCAAGCACCCGGTGATTGAACTGCAGCCAGGAGAGCTCCCGGTTCATGAACCGGGCCGGCGACTGCATCATCTGCTCCACCGCCGCAGGATCAACACCATTCGGCGCTGTCCTTGCCTGAGGTACAGGCTGGGCGCCCTCCGCTTGCGGTGCTGCCGGTGTCTCTTCCCTGTCAACCAAAATGCTGCTCCCGTTTCAAATGACGTCAGGCCTTGCCGGACTGCCGCTCCAGCACCTTGCCAGCAAGGCTGCGGGTGATGCGGCTGCCTGCGGCCAGTGCTTCTGCGTCAAGCGCGGCCACCAGACGGCCCGCGACGCCCAGCGAGCGTTCCATGCGCACGACAAGATAGTCCACCACCCCTTGGTCAATGGCAACCTGCCGGTCGGCAAAGAGCTTCACAAGGACACAGCGCAAAAGCCCGTCATCCGGCTCCAGAATTTCCACAGGTGTCGCAGCCCTGAGGCGCGAGACCAGATCCGGCAGCGTCAGCGGCCAGCTCGACGGCCATGTGCGGCTGGTGATGAGGAGGCTTGCCCCCGCCTGCCGCGCCGCATTGATGAGGTGGAACAGCGCCGTCTCGTCAAAGCCCCGATGGGCATCTTCGACGGCAACAGCCCCGGCCGCCACCAGATCCGCCACCTTTTCAGAGGTGAGGTCACGGGCCTGGATCACCACCGCCCCCGATAGCGCCCGCCAGATTTCCACCAGATGCGTCTTGCCGCTGCCCACGGGCCCCGCCAGCACGGTGACGGGGGCCGGCCAGTCAGGCCAGGACTCGATCATCTCCAGCGCGGCATGATTGGCCTCGCTTTCCAGGAAGTCATCCCGGCTCAGGGCCTGCTCATGCGGCAGGATCAGGGGCAGCTGGCGCGGTGTGTCAGCCATGGTCTCTTGGGCTTTGAACTCTACTCGTCAGAAGCTCCGGACTGTTCCGGAACGCCCGTGCCCTTGTACAGGGCACTGGCTAGGTACTGCCTCAGCGCGAAACGCGCAAGCACGCCCACCATGGCAGCCGCCGGAACAGCCACAAGCATACCAACAAATCCAAAGAGATATCCAAAGGCAAACAGGGCAAACATCAGCCACACCGGATGCAGGCCGACGCTGCTGCCCACAAGCTTCGGCTGCAGGATGTTGCCTTCCAGAAACTGCCCCACGGCAAACACGGCTGCCACCGCTGCAATCCAGTGCCAGTCGGGCCAGAACTGCACCAGCGCGACCGACATGGAGGCGATGAACCCGAGCGCCGCGCCGACAAAGGGAATGAAGCTGACAAGCCCCGCACCAATGCCGATCAGCAGGCCGAAATTCAGCCCCAGCATCACCAGAGACACGGCATAGAAGAGGCCCAGCAGCAGACAGACGGACACCTGCCCGCGCACGAAGCCGGCGACGGCATTGTCCATCTCGCGCGCCAGTTCGCGGATGGTTTCCGCATGCTGGCGCGGCAGCCAGCTGTCGATGCGCTCGATCATGTTGTCCCAGTCGAGCAGCATGTAGAAGGCAACCACAGGCGTCACCACGAAGAGCGACAGGATCGACATCAGCGCCTGTCCGCCGCTCCAGACCGATTTCAGTACGCCGCCGATCCATGTTGCGGCCTTGCCCATGATGTCGCCAAGGGACGACTGCATGTCCTCGACCTTCAGGCCGCTGAACTTGGTGAGGCGGTCGCCCAGTTGCTCGGTCAGGAGGTCCTGCAACGAGCGAACCAGCGAGGGAAGCCGGTCGACAAATCCCAGCATCTGGTTGCCCAGAACCGGCACGAGCAGCACCAGAACCACGATGAGAAGAATGACGAACAGCAGCAGGATCATCAGCGTGGCGGCAAGCCGGCTGAAGCCCCGGCGCTCGAACCAGTCTGCCACCGGATCCAGCAGATAGGCCAATGCCATGCCGGCCACGAAGGGCAGCAGAACCGCGCTGAAGACCATCATGAACAGGATGAAGGCCGCGAGAGACAGAAGCCAGAACTGGACCTGCCGGCGTAACGTCATGAAGCAACTCCGTTATGCACCGCAACACAGGGCATATGAGCGCGATAGGGGCAGTTTCAGGCCGCAAGGTCAAGCCGGAAGCTGCCCGCCTGCTCCCTTGGCCGCCGCCGTCCACGGCTCATGCGGGCGCAATCGGCGGTTTTTCGTGATGTGCACCCTCTCAGCCGTTGCAAGGCGGCCGAAAATCGGGCATTGCGCTGGCAAACCGCAACCGGCACGGAGACTTGACCCATGAGCGCGCAGGACAGCCAGGGGAAGAACGGCCTCACCTATTCCCAGTCAGGCGTCGATATTGACGCAGGCAACGCTCTGGTCAAGCGCATCGCGCCGCTGGTCAAGGCCACCGCCCGCTCCGGCGCGGACAGCGCCATCGGCGGCTTCGGCGGCATCTTCGACCTGAAGGCTGCAGGCTTCTCCGATCCGCTGCTGGTTGCCGCCAATGACGGCGTCGGCACCAAGCTGAAGGTCGCCATCGACACCGGCTGCCACGACACGGTGGGCATCGATCTCGTTGCCATGTGCGTCAACGATCTGGTCGTTCAGGGCGCCGAGCCGCTGTTCTTTCTCGACTATTACGCCACCGGGGCGCTGGATGTGGACACGGCAACCGCCGTCGTCGGCGGCATTGCCGAGGGCTGCAAGATCGCCGGCTGCGCGCTGATCGGCGGCGAAACGGCGGAAATGCCGGGCATGTATGGCAAGGGCGACTATGACCTTGCCGGTTTCGCCGTCGGCGCTGTCGAGCGCGATGGCCTGCTGCCGCGTGCCGATGTGCAGGAAGGCGACGTGCTGCTTGCCCTCGCCTCCTCCGGCGTCCATTCCAACGGCTATTCGCTGGTGCGCAAGATCGTCGAAGTCTCCGGCCTCACCTATGAGGACGCCGCCCCCTTCGCGGATGGCCGCAAGCTGGGCGAAGCCCTGATGACGCCGACGCGCATCTATGTGAAGCCGCTGCTGGCCGCGCTCAAGGCCACCTCCGGCATCAAGGCGCTGGCGCATATCACCGGCGGCGGCCTGCCGGAAAACCTGCCGCGCGTGCTGCCAAAGGGCACCAATGCGCGCATCGATCTGGCCGCCGTTTCCGTTCCACCGGTCTTCGGCTGGCTCGCCGCGACCGGCAACGTCGCCGAAAAGGAAATGCTGCGCACCTTCAACTGCGGCGCGGGCATGGTCGTGGTCGTTGCCGCTGACAGCGTGGAAGCCGTGAAGGCAGCCCTTGAAGCCGAAGGCGAGACCGTTGCCATCATCGGCCGCATGGAAGCTGGGGCCGAAGGCGAAAGCGAAGTCATCTTCGACAATCACCTCAGCATCTTCGCATGACCGTGAGCCGCAAGCGCACCGCCGTTCTGATTTCAGGCCGGGGCAGCAACATGCTGTCCCTGATCGAGGCTGCGAAGGACCCTGCCTATCCGGCGGAGATTGTCCTCGTTGTCTCGAACCGTCCGGATGCGGGCGGCATTGCCCGGGCGGAGAGCTTCGGTATTCCCGCCAGGCTTCTCGATCACAAGACCTATGGCCGCGACCGGGAAGCCTTTGAGCGCGAGCTGGACGCCATGCTTGTGGTGGAGGGCATCGAACTGGTGGTGCTTGCGGGCTTCATGCGGCTGATGACGCCCTGGTTCGTGGAGCGCTGGAACGGGCGGATGATCAACATCCACCCTGCCCTGCTGCCCTCCTTCAAGGGCCTGCACACCCATGAGCGCGCTCTGGAAGCGGGCGTGCGGCTGCATGGCGCGACGGTACATTTCGTCTCGCCCGGCATGGATGAAGGCGCGATCATTGCACAGGGCGCCGTGCCCGTGCTGTCCGGCGACACGCCCGAAGCGCTGGGGGCAAGGGTGCTGACCGTCGAGCACCAGATCTATCCGCAGGCACTGGCGCTGGTTGCCTCCGGTCAGGTGCAGCTGGAAGACGGCAAGGCCGTCTGCCGCGCTGCGGCTGAGGATGCCGAAGGCCGCCTCGCCGCGCCGCGCTGGTAATCGTCACAACTCCAGCCCGCCCGTCCCGATGCCTGCCGCTTCCTCATAGGCCAGCGCAAATTCCAGCGTCTGCCGGTCCGCCCTCGGCGGACCGATGAGCTGAACGCCGGCCGGCAATCCGCCCGCCCCAAAACCGGCGGGAACGGCAGCCACGGGAAGGCCTGCCAGCGTCGGGCCGATGACCACTTCCATCCAGCGGTGATAGGTGTCCATCGTCCGCCCTCCGATCTCACTGGGCCAGGGCAGATTGACATCGAAGGGAAACACCTGCGCTGACGGCAGGATCAGGAAGTCGTAGGTCTCGAACATGCGCCGCATCGCCGCGTGCCAGCTGGTGCGCACCACGGAGGCGGTGTGAATGTCTTCCGCGCTCTTGCCCAGGGCCAGCTCGAACTCGTAATGCATCTGCGCATTCAGTTTCGCCCGAGCCTCCGGCTTGTCGTAGAACCCGCGCAGGCCATGGGCGACGGAGAAGCTGCGCAAGGTCAGCCAGCAGTCCCACAGCTTTGCAAAGTCGAACGGCGGCGTCACCTCCACCACCTCGCAGCCCATCGCAGACAGCACGTCCAGCGCCTTGCGGCAGACCTCCAGCACGCCCGGTTCAAACGGCAGATAGCCGCCCAGATCCCCCAGCCAGGCCACCTTTCGGCCCGTGAGATTGGCAGCTCCGCGCAAGCTCAGGTCTTCATCGGCAAGCGACAGCGGGTCAACCGGATCATATCCGGCCTGCGTTTCCAGAAGCCGGGCCATGTCGGCCACCGTGCGCCCCATGGGGCCGTTGATTCCAAGCTGGCTGAAAAACAGATCCGGGCTCTTGCCGTTCGGCACCCGGCCAAAGCTGGGGCGGAAGCCGTAGACATTGTTGAACCCGGCCGGATTGCGCAGCGAGCCCATCATGTCCGAGCCATCGGCCACGGGCAGCAGCCTTGCAGCCAGTGCCGCAGCCGCGCCGCCGCTGGAGCCACCGGCACTGCGTACCGGATCATGCGGATTGCGGGTCGCCCCATGAACCGGATTGCGGGTGTGGGAGCCAAGGCCGAATTCCGGCGTGTTGGTCTTGCCGATGAAGATGGCCCCTGCCGCCCGCACCCGCGCCACGTGAATGGAATCAGCCGGGGACACATAGCCGGGGAACAGCGGTGAACCCCAGGAGCACGGCAGGCCCTTGACCTCCGCCAGATCCTTCACCGCCTGCGGCATCCCGTGCATCCAGCCGCGCGAATGCCCATCCGCCAGCTCCCGGTCGCACAGGCGCGCCTCTTCCAGCAATTCCCTTGCAGGGCGCAGATAAATGAGCGCGTTGATCAGCGGATTGATCCGCCCGATCCGCTCCAGATAGTCCTCCATCACGGAGACACAGGAGATCTGCCGTTGATGGATGGCAGCGGACAGCTGGACGGCGGAAAGCGTTGTAATGCCGGTCTGCATGATGGTTCGGCGGCTCCTGATCCTTTGCGCGGCCTCGCGGGTCTTGCAATCGTCCTCCATTCCGGCGGCACTTGTCGAGGCCATGATTGCGGCAGAGCTGCCCCAATGCCCGCTCGGGCGTGATTTGGAATTTTTCAGGTCCAATCACCAGAAGCTGCCAGCCATGCAATAGAAAAGAAACATCAGAAAGCGGGCATGCACCGAGTAATGCGCGGCTCGATTTTCCAGAGTTGCTTTTCACCTCCCGGAGTCTCTGCGAAGCCCGCAGATCAACGGCAGAACAATACGATATTTCAAAGGTCAATGCTTGGATTTTGCGGCGGCGCTGGCCGCCACAAGCAGCAAGCAAAACGGAAAAGGCCATTCACATGATCAGTTCAACAGACCCGATGGCTCGCGTCCGTCAGCATGTCGAGGAAGCGCTGCTGGCGAAGGCTGGCGAAGATGCCGCCTTCCGCACCCTGCTGCTGAGCGATCCGCGCGCTGCCCTGAAGCAGCTGCTTGGCGTGGACCCGATCCCCTCGCTCAAGATCCGCCTCATCGAGGAACAGGCCGGCGAGGTCACCCTCGTCCTGCCCCGTGCGATCGCCCAGGACGAACTGCCTGACGAAATCCTCGACTATGCCGCTGGCGGCAATGCGCAGGAATGCTGGAACCAGTTCAAGAACGACTGGCTCTTCGGCCGGTTCGACAAGAAGAAGTAACCACTCATCACTTGATCAGAAAGGATATTCAGATGACGTCCATGATCGAAGCCGTTGCCGGTGCACGTGCGCACATTGAAGCCGCGCTCGTTGCCAGGGCAACCTCAGATACTGCCTTCCGCGAGCTGCTGAAGAGCAACCCGCATGCCGCCATCCGCGAGATGTTCGGCAATGATCCGATCCCGTCGATGAAGATCAGCGTCGTCGAGGAACAGGCCGGTGAGGTGCTTCTCGTGCTGCCGCGCTCCATCGCCGAAGACGAGCTGCCGGATGAACTGCTCGATTATGCCTCGGGCGGCAGCCTCGACAAATGCCTGCGGGATATCGGGTTCTTCAAACCGATCGAGGGCCGCGGCCTCTGGTAATCAAGGAGACGACCATGAGCGAGATCATCGCCTATCCGTTCGAGAAAGCCCGCGCCCTGCTGGAAGCCGAACTGCGCAGTAAGGCACAGTCTGACACGGCCTTCCGCGCTGCGCTTCTGAGCGATCCGCACGCAGCGCTCGTGGATCTGCTCGGCACGGATCCGGTGCCCAGCCTTGCGATCCGCGTTCTGGAAGAGGCCGCCGGAGAGATCGTGCTGGTGCTGCCGCGCCGCATCGAAGCCGATGAACTGCCGGACGAGCTGCTCGATTACGCCTCCGGCGGCGCCTACAAGGGCTGCAAGGGCGACGGCTGGACCCAGGACAAGCTGGGCCGCATCGGCATCGATCCTTTTTGATCAGATCATGTGCATGGAGGCCGGGAGTTCCCCGGCCTCTTTCTCATGCCAAAGGTTCAGCCCGCTACATGAAGCCTTGAATTGAACAGCGGGCTGCGGCTCAGCTGCTTCAAGGCTTTTGCACCGGCCAGCACGCCAAGATCCACCAGCGGCTCCAGAATGATCACGGTCATGTAGGCCGCACCGAAGCTGGCTACGTCCGCCAGGTTCTCCGCAGAGAAGCCATGGCCATAGATGGCCCAGAAGGCCACCCAGGCGACGATGCCGCCCTGATAGGCGGTGGAAAGCGCCAGCACCTGCGAATATTTCAGGTCCACATAAGGCGTCGACGGCGCAATGATTCGCTTCGCCAGCAGGCTGATGCCAAAGAGCGGCACCAGCAGCGTGGTGACATTCATGCCGTATTGCGGCAGGTCGAAGGGCGCAAAGAACAGCCCTTGCATCAGCAGCCCCGCCGCCAGACCGATGGCGGCAGCCCCTGCCCCGAACAGCAGCAGCAGGGTCGAGCCGAGAATCAGATGCACCTCGGACACACCCACGGGGTGATGCGGCAGCACCTCGAAGAAGCAGAACACCAGCGCAGTCGTCATGATGCTGCGCAGAAGAAGCGGAATGGCGCCGCCATTGGTCCGCAGATCGTCAACGGCGAGTTTTGCCGCAAGCCCGAAAGCTGCTGCCGCCGTGCCGTAACTCAGGATGATTTTTGCGCCTTCAACGACGCCTTCCTCGATATGCATGCTCGTTCCTTTCTGCGCCCGCCGCGCATGGGACTGGGTAGGGCTTTGCGCCCGGTCATGTGATGGACAGGTATCCTGGCTCACGGTTCACCGCTTCGCCTACCTTCCCAGCCTTCAGGCCAGTGGCATCGGGGCGTCGCTCGCCGTTTACAGTTGCGGGGGCAGCCGGGGAATCAGGCCTTGCCTCATGTGCAAACCCTTCACCCCGTTCCCTGATTTTTGCCGCAGCAGACCTCGTCTGTGCGGCCCATCAGCGGCACTCTAGCTCACGCGGAAACAATGCCAAAGCATTTGTGCAGGCGCGCAAGGCCTCCACACACCGGCAAAAAGTATGAGCCTGCGGCTGCAAAGCGCCGTGAAATCGCCCCCTTTGACAGATCATTTCACAAAGCCGTTATGCCGGAGTAGTTTAACCTGCCTTACGGACGGTCATGTTCCGGCCAAAGACCTGTGTGTGACGCAAGTCACGGACCCGGATGGCAAGGTTGGGACATGGTTCCGGCGGTTTAGATTTCAGTTCTCAATCTGGAGCTTCAAATGCGATCCTTTCTGATGCGCGGTGTCAGCGCTTCTGTCATGACCCTGGTGCTGGCCCACGGCGCACTGGCCTTCGAAGCGACCGGCAATGACATTGCCGACGCCTTCCTGACCCGTCTTGAAGCCGGGGAAGTGAAGGTTCTGTCGGTCGGCGGCGTGTCTGAGGATGGCAGCGAGGTCACCATTGAAGACGTCGCCCTCGAAGGCAAGACGCCGGATGACGGCACGGGCTCCATCGGCATCATCACGCTGACCAACGGTGTGGTGCAGGCTGACGGCACCATGACCCTGGACGGCCTCGCCTTCGAGGAAGCCTATCTGGAAGACAAGACGGGCACGGCCGTGTCGGTGGCCTCTTTCGTCGCCAGCGAGGTGGTCCTGCCCCCGGCCGACGGCTCCAAGTCCTTCGAGGATGTGGCCGATTACAAGAGCATCGAGGCCGAAGGCATCGAGATTACGGAAGGCGACAGCACCAAGGCGCGCCTGGAATCGGCCTATGCCGCCATCAACAGCCGCGAAGACAACCTGCCGACCTCGGGCGAACTGACCCTTTCCGGCCTGACCATGGCCGTATCGGAAATGGATGCCTCCTCGGCAAAGCAGCTGACCGATCTGGGTTACGAGACCGTCACCGCTGACCTTTCGACCGACTTCAAGTGGGACCCGGTGACCGGGGTTCTGGACCTGCAGAAGCTGGACATCACTGCCGCCGACATGGGCGGTATTTCCCTCGCTGTCCAGATCGGCGGTTTCACCAAGGAAGTGGCCGAAAAGCTGTCTGCCGCCAAGGACAACAGCGAAGAAGCCATGGCCATTCTCCAGGGGCTGACGGTCAACTCCATGCGCCTGCGCTTCGACAACGGCTCCATCGTCGACCGTCTGCTGGACCAGCAGGCCAAGACCGCCGGTTCGGACCGCGCCGCAGTCGTAAGCCAGCTCAAGACCGGCCTGCCGATGATGCTTGCCCTGCTCCAGAACCCGGAGTTCCAGGCCAAGGTGGCAACCGCTGCTGCCGAGTTCCTGGACAACCCGGTGTCGCTGCAGGCTGATGCAAAGCCATCTGCACCTGTCTCCATCGCGCAGATCTTCGGAACGGCCGTCATGGCGCCGCAGGGCCTGCCGCAGATCCTCGGGATCGACGTAACGGCCAACAAGAAATAAGCGCCGTTTGACGGTCCCGCATCCGGCGATGGTTTCCCATCAACGGAACCATAGACCGGACGCCTGAATTCAGAACCAGCCAGCGCGGCGGTTTGACTGAACTGCCGCGCTTTGCATTTTCACAAAAGGAGGCCAAGCCTTGTTGCCGAACCCGATCTTCACCCGCTTCAGCGCCCGCACCGCCACGGTGGTGCTGGTCATGTCGCTGCCCTCGCACGCTTTTGCCAACCAGGCCAGCGTGCTGGTGGACCGCTGGATGGCGGATTTCACCAGCATGGGGGCTTCCGTTGCCAGCTATGAACGCGCCGAAGACGGTGCAACCGAGAATGACGTCACCATCCATGGCGTCAAGATCGAGTTCGCCATTCCGCTACCCGGCGGCGAGGACAAGGTGGACGTGAAACTTGGCATCGATGCTGTTTCCTTCGAGGGCCTGACCGAGACGGACAAGGGCTACGAGGCCGCCAGGATTTCCGTGCCGGGAACAGCCCAGGCAGACGTTGAAATCCCCGGCAAGTATTTTGACACGGCCAGCACCGGCCAGACCAAGCTGGAAATCCCCGGTCCCGAAGACGAGACCGCAGACGCACCGGCCGAAGGCGAAGCTGGCGAAACGCAGGAAAGCGCCGAGGTTCCCGAGGCCGCCGCACCGGAGGCAAAGCCTGCCGAACCGGTGAGGATCATCCTCAGCCAGACCGGCTATGTGGCCGAAGGCATGGCCTGGAGCCGCATCCCCGATGTGCCGGAAGATCCGCAGCGCCCGGTGACCCGTTACTTCGACATTGCCCGCACGCTGCTGGACGGCAAGGGTGACCGCTATCACATCGAGACGATGACACTGGAGATGACCGGCCCGGACGGCATGAACCAGAAGACCGTCTACGAAGACTATGCGATGACCGGGTACAAGGACTTCCGGATCGATGAATATTCGGTCGGCAAGACGGTCCAGACCCAGGACTTCATGCCCCTGGAACCCGGCGGCCAGATGGCCGAGATGACCATGACGATCGGCAAGCAGGTGGTGAAGGACATCGACTTCATGCCGCTGCTGACCCTGATCGGCCAGGGCTCCGACCCGAGCCGCTTGACCATCATGGGCAGCCAGACCGTTGAAGAGATCACCGTCAACGTCGCCAGCGTCGACGTCAAGATCGACAGCCTCACCGCTGATCCCATGAGCATCACCAAGGCGGAAACCCTTCCCCTTTGGCCTTATCTTGACCAGCTGGTGCTGGATGAAGATGCCGTTGACAGCGATGAGGCCGGCAAGGCCGCCCTCGCCTCGCTGCAGTTCTTCAAGGCCGACGGCATGGCCGTCAATGGTGTCAGCTTCACCGCTCCGGACGTGAGCGGCGGTCTCGACAAGTTCGAGATGAAGGACATCAGCAGCAACGGCCTCGGCATTGTTGCCTTCGACGGCCTCAAGGTCGATGTGACGAAGCCGCAGGAAAAGGTCGAGATCAACCTTGGCCGCATCGCGGTGGGCGAGATCGACTTCCCGCTGATGGACTCCCTCGTGCGGATCTCCATTGCCAGCATGAGCGGCATGGAGCCCTCCGTGCAAGACATTCTCGATGCCCGCCCGATCATCGGTCTGGCCGAGGTTCTGGGCGTTTCGGTCAAGGCGGCCGCCATCGGCGATCAGGAGATCGCTCTGGACACCTACCGCCAGACCGAGAAGGGCCACATCAACCGCATCCCGACCGAGGCTGGCCTTGTCATCAAGGGCCTGCGCTTCCCGGCGGCGATTGTGCCCGACCCGCAGTTCCAGGACCTGGCCGCGCGCCTCAACATCACCGAAGTGGTCATCGACCAGAACTTCGAAATGAACTGGGATGAAGCAACAGGTGACCTGACGCTCAAGGACCTGAGCCTTGAGATGAAGGACGGCGGCAGGATCCACATGACCTTCACCATCGGCGGTATCCCGAAGGACATCTTCGAGAACCCGGAACTGGCGCAGCTGGCCCTGGCAACCGCCAGCATCAAGTCTGGCCGTATCGAAGCTGAAAATCTCGCTGTCCTGTCGGCCTTCATCGGCGTTCAGGCGGACGAGGCGGGCCTCACCCAGGAAGAGCTCGCCGCCGGCCTCGTCGATGCGATGGCGCAGGACATGGGTCCGCTCACCGGCACCCGCTTCGGCGAGGAACTGCTGGAGGCTGCCCGCACCTTTGCCGCCGACCCGAAGAACATCGTGATCGAAATGGCGCCGAAGGCACCGGTCCCGGTCACGCAGCTTCTGGGTGCAGGCGCCACCGCTCCGCAGACCCTGCCGGATCTGCTGGGCGCAAGCGCCACGGCCAAGTAACCCCCGTTCCCGGCGCGCCTCACGCACCGGGAACAGCACAGCTGACACAGCAAACAAGAATGCCGGGCAGATCCCTCTGCCCGGCGTTTCTGTTTTCCGGCCGCGTCATGTCAGTTCCAGCCAAGGCAGACTCCTTGAAAGAAGCCCGCGTCACCCCTTCGCCGTGTCGCGGAACTGCAGATCGTAAAGCCGCCGGTAGACGCCATCATGGGCCAGAAGCGCTTCATGCGTGCCGGTTTCCACCACGCGGCCCCGGTCGAACACGGCGATGCAATCCGCATCACGGACGGTGGAAAGCCGGTGGGCGATGACGAGTGTGGTGCGGCCCTGCATCAGCCGCTTCAGCGCACCCTGCACCTTGGCTTCCGATTCTGCATCCAGCGCCGAGGTCGCCTCGTCCAGCAGCAGGATCGGCGCATTGCGCAGCATGGCACGGGCGATGGCGATGCGCTGGCGCTGGCCGCCGGAGAGCCGCCCCCCGCCCTCGCCCACCAGCGTGTCATAGCCCTGCTCCATCGCCTCGATGAACTCATGCGCATTGGCATCCACCGCCGCACGGATGATATCCGCATCCCCGGCGCCGGGGCGGCCAAGAGCGATGTTGTCGCGGATGGAGAGATCGAAGAGGAAGGTGTCCTGCGTCACCAGCGCGATCTGGTCGCGCAGGGAGGCAAGTGTCACCTGCCGGATGTCCTGTCCGTCGATGAGAATGCGCCCCGTATGAATGTCGTAGAACCGTTCCAGCAGCGAGAAGGTGGTGGACTTGCCGGCTCCCGAAGAGCCGACCAGCGCCGTTACCTTGCCAGCCTGCGCCACCAGGTCGAGCCCGGCCAGAACCGGCTTGTCGCCATAGGTGAAATGCACGCCCTCAAACCGGACCTCGCCCTTGCCGGTCTTCAGCTCAACGGCATCCGGCGCATCCTCGAAGGCGGGCGGGCGGTCCAGCATCTCGAACATGAGGCGCACGCCGACCAGATTGGAGCTGAGGTTCACATGCAGGCGGGCGAGGCGTTTCACCGGTTCATAGGCGAGCAGCAGCGCGGTGATGAAGGAGAAAAACCCTCCCGGATCCTTGCCCTGTTCGATGACGCTGAAGCCGCCATAGAGAATGACCAGCGCAATGGCGAAACCGCCGAGAGATTCCATCAACGGCGAGGTGCGGGCCGTCAGCGCCGCAATGCGGTTGGCCCGGCGCTCCACATCGGTGATGGCCTTGTCCATCTCGGCGCGCATCCGCTCCTCGACGCGGAAGGCCTTGACCACCCGCACGCCGATCGCGGTTTCCTGCACGGCGGAGACGATCTTGGTGGTGGAAACAAACTGGGATTTGGCGTGCTTGCGCACCCGGCGCACCAGCAGTGACACACCGAAGACGGCAGGCGGCATGATCAGCAGCGCAATGGCGCTGAGGCCGGGGTCCTGAATGACCATGACGGCGACGAGCCCGACAACGCTCAACAGATCGCGTCCGAGCGACAGCACCACCATGTCCAGCACGCTGCGGGCGGCTTGCGCATTGTGTGAAAGCCGCGTCGCCAGATCACCCAGCGGCGTGCGGTCGAAGAAGGCCATGTCCTGCCGGGTGATGGTGCGGAACAGGCGGCGCTGGCAATCGGCTACGATGGCATTGCCGATCCGGCTCATCGTCACCTGCTGGCCGTAGGTCGAGATCCCCTTCACCGCGAAGATGGCCATCACCGTAAAGGCAATCAGCCGGACCATGGACTGGTCGCGGTTGACGAAGACCTCGTTGATCACGTCGCGCATGATCCAGGCGCTGGCTGCGGTCGAACCGGCCACGAGGCCCATGAACAGGAAGGACAGGAGATAGCCCGGCACATGGGCGCGGGCATTTTCGGAAACGAGACGCCGGATCACCTCATAGGTGCCGTCCGGGTCCTGAAACCAGGTCTTGACGCTCACGTTTCACGCCTCTGGTCTGCAGCGGTCCGCGCTCTGAGCGCAAAGATCACCGCCGGATAATACGGCTGCGCCCGCTTTTGGGCGGGCGCAGCATCAGATCACTTGGCCGGGAGGTTAAGCCGCAGATGCAGCTCCCGCAGCTGTTCGTTGCTGGGCGGCGTCGGCGCGCCCATCAGAAGATCCTGCGCCTGCTGGTTCATCGGGAACAGCGACACTTCGCGCAGGTTCTTTGCCCCGACCAGCAGCATGATGATGCGGTCCACGCCAGCAGCCATGCCGCCATGCGGCGGTGCGCCATACTGGAAGGCGCGGTAGAGGCCGCCGAAGCGCTCTTCCACGTCTGAGGCGCTGAGGCCCACCTTCTCGAAGGCCTTGACCATCAGCTCCGGCGACTGGTTACGGATCGAACCGGACGCAATCTCGAAGCCATTGCAGACCATGTCATACTGATAGGCCTTGATGGTCAGCGGGTCCTGGTTCTCCAGCGCCTCCATGCCGCCCTGCGGCATCGAGAAGGGATTGTGGGCGAAGTCGAGCTTCTTCTCGTCCTCGTTCCACTCATAGAACGGGAAGTCGACAATCCAGCACAGCTCGAACCGGTCACGGTCGACGAGGTTCAGATCCTCGCCTGCGCGGGTGCGTGCTTCGCCGGCAAACTTGTAGAACTTCGCCGGATCACCCGCGACGAAGAAGGCGGCGTCGCCATCTTCAAGGCCGAGCTGCTGGCGGATCGCTTCGGTGCGCTCCTCGCCGATGTTCTTGGCAATGGGGCCAGCACCTTCCAGCACATCGCCTTCCTTGCGCCAGAAAATGTAGCCGAGGCCCGGCTGGCCCTGCCCCTGCGCCCAGGAGTTCATCCGGTCACAGAAGGCGCGGCTGCCGCCGGTCTTGGCCGGAATGGCCCAGACCTGGTTGCGCTCGTCTTCCAGCATGCGGGCGAAGATCTTGAAGCCCGAACCGCGGAAGTGATCGGACACCTCCTGCATGACGATCGGGTTGCGCAGATCCGGCTTGTCGGAGCCGAACATGCGGATCGAATCGTCATAGGCGATGCGGCGGAAGGTCTGCGTCACCGGCTTGCCTTCGGCAAATTCCTCGAAGATGCCGCGGATCACCGGTTCCATGGTGGTCCACACGTCTTCCTGCGTGACGAAGCTCATCTCCAGGTCGAGCTGGTAGAACTCGCCCGGCAGACGGTCGGCGCGCGGGTCCTCGTCGCGGAAGCAGGGGGCGATCTGGAAATAGCGGTCGAAGCCCGCCATCATCAGCAGCTGCTTGTACTGCTGCGGCGCCTGGGGCAGCGCGTAGAAGGTGCCCGGATGGATACGGCTCGGCACCAGGAAGTCACGTGCACCTTCCGGCGAGGAGGCGGTCAGGATCGGCGTCGAATATTCGGTAAAGCCGCCCTTGGTCATCTCGCGGCGCATGGCGGCGATGATCTGGGTGCGCTTGACGATGTTCTTGTGCAGCGTGTCGCGGCGCAGGTCGAGGAAGCGGTATGTCAGGCGGACGTCTTCCGGATACTCCTGCTCGCCGAACACCGGCAGCGGCAGTTCCTTGGCAGCGCCCAGCACTTCCATGTCGCGGATGAACAGCTCGATCTCGCCGGTCGGCAGGCCAGTGTTCACGGTCTCTGCCGTGCGGGCCTTCACCTCGCCGTCGATGCGGATGCACCATTCGGAGCGGACGGTTTCCGCCAGCTTGAAGGCGGCGCTGTCCGGGTCAACCACGCACTGGGTGATGCCGTAATGGTCACGCAGGTCGATGAAAAGAAGCCCGCCATGATCGCGCACGCGGTGAACCCAGCCCGACAGGCGAACGGTTTCCCCAACGTGGCTCGCGCGCAATTGGCCGCAAGTGTGGCTCCGGTAGCGGTGCATGCAGTCCTCGACAATCTCGGCAATGAACAAGGGGCGCGCCCCGCAAAAGGGCACGCAATCGTGCGAGCGACAAGCCACGTTGTGCCGCCAAAGTCAAGACGCAGGCGGGTTTCCTCCCCCGTTCCAGCCCTTCCGGGGCATGCCGCGCCACGGCCTTGCGCGCCGACCGATCACTTTCCGTGAAGTGTCCATTCACCTCGTGAACTGTTTTCACCGGCAAACGCAGAGTACAACGGGATACAAGGGAATTGCAGGCGGCCTGCGGCCTTTGAGTCGGGGGCCAGGCACCGCCGCACACAGAACTGACCAGGTCCAAGAGCGCAACAGCAAAGCGCCGGTCCGCAATCGCAACGCGCCTTCCAGAGAAACCGATGTCAACGATCCGCCCGCTCATTCCCCTGCTTGCCACCGCCGGCATTCTCATCGGCGGCAACGGGCTGCAGGGAACCTTCATCTCGCTGCGCGCGCTGGAGGAAGGCTTTTCGCCGCAGACCATCGGCGTCATCGGCACGGGCTACAATATCGGCTTTGCCATCGGCTGCATCTACATCACCCGGATCATCCGGGCCATCGGCCACATCCGCGCCTTCTGCGCCCTGGCCGCGATTGCCGCCGCCGCCTCCATGCTGATGCTGCTCTATATTGCCCCCCTGCCCTGGTTCCTGATGCGCCTCGTTCAGGGCCTGTGCATCGCCGGACTGTTTGCCGTGGTGGAAAGCTGGCTCAATGCGCGCGTCACCAATGCCAACCGCGCCCGCACGCTTTCCATCTACCGCTTTGTCGATCTGGGCGCGGTAACCTTGGGCCAGTACATCATCCCGGCGGTCGGCGTCAGCGGTTTCGAGCTGTTCGTCATCATCGCCATGACGCTGACGCTCTCGCTGGTGCCGATCTCCCTTACCGACCGCACCAGCCCGGCGGTGCCCGAACATGTGCGTTTCGATGTGCGGGTGCTGTGGCGTGTCTCGCCGCTGGCGACCATCGGCTGCATCGTCGTGGGCTTTACCAACGCCAGCTTCCGCTCGCTTGGCCCCGTCTATGCGGACGGCATCGGCATGACGGTCACCTCCATCGCCACCTTCATGAGCGCGGGTATCTTTGCCGGTGTGGTGCTGCAATATCCGCTGGGGCATTATTCGGACAAGCTGGACCGGCGGCTGATCATCCTCATCGCCACTTTCGGCTCCTTCGTCTCCGGCATTTTCCTGGCGCAGGTGGCGGGCGAAAGTGTCTGGCTCAACTATCTGGGCATCTTCGCCTTCGGCGCCTTCGCCATGCCGCTCTATTCCCTGTGCTCGGCCCATGCCAATGACCACGCAGCCCCCGGCCAGCATGCGCTTGTCTCGGCCGGAACCCTGTTCTTCTGGTCAGTCGGGGCCATTGCCGGGCCGCTCTTTGCCTCCATGCTGATGGGCCGTTACGGGCCGCATTCCCTCTTCTGGTACACCGCCGCCGTGCAAGGGCTGTTCATGGTCTACACGGTGATGCGGATGATGCAGCGCGAAAGTGTTCCGGCCGGAGGCCGCCGCAGCCGCTTCCGCTCCCTCCTGCGCACCTCCGCCTTCTTCGCCAAGCTGGCGGGATCGGGAAGTGCAAAGGAAAAGCCGTGAGGGAGTGTATCCTCACGGCGTCGCCCCGGCTCGCGCTTCGCTTCGTCCGGGGTGACGCTGGGATTGAGTGGCAAGGCTCAACACATCTCCGGCTCATACTGCGGCGTGATGGAGCCTGGAAGCCATAAAGACGTCAGCGCCGGAAACGGCACAAACCCCGTTTCAATCCAGCGCCTGAATGAGCGGATGCCATTGCGCCAGAACGTCAGCCGGAGCCGCCGGAGGATCGAAGACGCTGGTTCCGCTCGCAGCATGGCGGGCATAGATCACCCGGTCGGCAATTTCGGTCAGCAACGGATAGCCCGCTTCCTGCGCCTGTTGTTGCAAGAGGATTTGATCAGCGCGGCTGCGGCGGACCCGGTTGGCCACGACGAGAATTTCCGCCTTTCCCTTGCGGATGCGTTTCATCTCCGCGAGCCGTTTCAGGAACGCTGCAGTCGCGTCCCAGTCGAAGGCCGACGGCATCAGCGGCACGACAATGTCATCGGCCTCCGCCACAAGATCCTTTGCCCGCTCACCGCGCAGGCCGCCGGGGCCATCGATGAAGATGAACCCCTGGCTGAAGGACGGCATGTCATGCTCTCCCTTGCTCCAGTCGAGCCCATGGATCACCGGCAGGCCTTGCGGCCGCCGCTTCAGCCAGCCCAGCGACGAGCGCTGCCGGTCGGCATCAGCGAGAAACACCCGCTCACCCCGCACGGCGAAGGCAGCCGCAAGCGTGGTGGCAAACGTGGTCTTGCCACAGCCGCCCTTGCTGTTGACGATGAGAATCCTGCGCATGAAGCTGTCCTCCGGAACCTGAGCTTTGCGCAGGTGTTTCCCTCATGCAACCTCGCTGGCGCACATTACAAGAGGCTGACGGTTTCATGGCGACAAGATGGCAAGTCTGCGGTATAGACCAGAGTTACCATGAATCTGATCACGACCACATCTGACCTCGCCGACGCCTGCAAGCGCCTTGCCGCCCATGATTACGTGACTGTGGACACGGAATTCCTGCGCGAGACGACATTCTGGCCGAAGCTCTGCGTTATCCAGCTGGCTGGCCCGGATGACGCCTTCATCGTCGACGCACTGGCCACCGGGCTTGACCTTGCGCCCTTCTTCGAGCTGATGCGCGATCAGTCCGTCATCAAGGTCTTCCATGCCGCCCGGCAGGATATCGAGATCGTCTATCATCTCGGCGGCCTGATCCCGACGCCCCTTTTCGACACTCAGGTCGCGGCAATGGTCTGCGGCTTTGGCGACTCGGTCTCCTATGACCAGCTGGTGCAACGCATTACCGGTGCGCGCATCGACAAGTCGTCCCGCTTCACCGACTGGGCCCGCAGGCCCCTGACGCAGAAGCAGCTGGAATATGCACTGGCAGACGTCACCTACCTGCGCGACGTCTATCTGTTCCTCAAGGCCAACCTTGCCGAACAGAACCGCATCAGCTGGGTGGGCGACGAAATGCAGGTGCTGCTGTCGGAGGGCACCTACCGCACCGAGCCGGAAGACGCCTGGCAGCGCCTGAAGATGCGCGTGCGCAAGCCCATCGAACTCGCCGTGCTGATGGAAGTGGCCGCTTGGCGCGAGCGCGAGGCCCAGTCCCGCGACGTGCCGCGTTCCCGCGTGCTCAAGGATGATGCCATCTACGAGATTGCCGCCCAGCAGCCGGTCAATGCGGACGCCCTCAGCCGCCTGCGCACCATCCCGCGCGGCTTCGAACGCTCCAAACAGGCCGAGGACATCCTCAAGGCCGTCAACGCCGCCATGAGCCTGCCCAAGGAGAAGCTGCCGAAGCTGCCAAAGGGCCGTCAGGCGCCCGATGGCTCTGCCGCCGCGGTGGACCTTCTGAAGGTGCTGCTGAAGCTCGTCAGCGAACAGCAGGGCGTTGCCGCCAAGGTGATCGCGACGGTCGAAGATCTGGAGCAGATCGCCGCCGATGATCAGGCCGATGTGCCCGCGCTGGAAGGCTGGCGCCGCGAAATGTTCGGCGAGATGGCCCTGAAGCTCAAGCGCGGCGAGATCGCCCTCGCCTTCGACGGCCGCCAGGTCGTGGCGCTGGAGCAGCCCGCAAAGTCCAAGGCTGCTGCGGAGTAATCCGGCTGGCAGTCTGACTATTGAAAAGCCCCCGGCGCCGCGAGGTTCCGGGGGCTTTCTTCTGAGTTACCCAACCGCTGCAGGGAGCATTTTCAAGCGGCCTCCCACCCGAAATGGCTGCTTGTGCAGCAAGCTCAAGAAAAGAGAAACAAAAACCCCCGGAACCTTCCGGTCCCGGGGGCCTTAAACTCAGCAGTCCGTCAGACTGATAGCCGTCAGGCCAATCAAGCTTTCAGGATGGAGCGGCCGGCGAAGCGGGCCTGGGAGCCCAGTTCCTGCTCGATGCGCAGCAGCTGGTTGTACTTGGCAAGCCGGTCGGAACGGGCCAGCGAGCCGGTCTTGATCTGGCCGCAGTTGGTGGCAACGGCGAGGTCGGCAATGGTTGCGTCCTCGGTTTCGCCCGAACGGTGCGACATGACGGCGGTGTAACCGGCCTTGTGGGCGGTTTCCACGGCGTCCAGCGTCTCGGTCAGGGAGCCGATCTGGTTCACCTTCACGAGGATCGAGTTGGCGGTGGCGCTGGCAATGCCCTGGCGCAGGCGGCTGGTGTTGGTCACAAACAGGTCGTCGCCCACCAGCTGCACGCGGTTGCCGCACAGCTCGGTCACGGCCTTCCAGCCGGCCCAGTCGTCTTCGGCCATGCCGTCTTCGATGGAGATGATCGGATAACGGGCGGAGAGATCGGCGAGGTAGGCTGCCATCTGGTCCGAGTCCAGCGTCTTGCCTTCACCGGCCAGAACGTACTTGCCGTCCTTGTAGAACTCGGTGGAAGCGGCGTCGAGCGCGAGGTAGATGTCCTCACCCGGCTTGTAACCGGCCTTCTCGATGGCCTTCATGACGAAGCCGATGGCAGCGTCGGTCGATTCGAGGTTCGGCGCAAAGCCGCCTTCGTCGCCCACGTTGGTGTTGTGACCGGCGTCCTTCAGGGCCTTCTTCAGCGTGTGGAACACTTCCGCACCCATGCGCAGCGCCTCGGAGAAGTTCTCCGCGCCCACCGGCATGATCATGAATTCCTGGAAGTCGATCGGGTTGTCCGCATGGGCGCCGCCGTTGATGATGTTCATCATCGGCACCGGCAGCAGGCGGGCGGAGGCGCCGCCGACATAGCGGTAAAGCGGCAGGCCGGAGGACTGGGCAGCAGCCTTGGCAACGGCCAGCGACACGCCGAGGATGGCGTTGGCGCCAAGGCGGGCCTTGTTCGGGGTGCCGTCCAGCTCGATCATCGTCTGGTCGATGTGGATCTGGTCTTCCGCATCGAGGCCGCCGATGGTGTCGAAGATCTCGCCGTTGACGGCATCGACGGCCTTCAGCACGCCCTTGCCCAGGTAACGGGAGCCGCCGTCGCGCAGCTCGACAGCCTCATGCGCACCGGTCGAAGCACCGGAAGGCACGCCGGCGCGGCCAAAGGCGCCGTCTTCCAGCAGCACGTCCACTTCAACGGTCGGATTGCCGCGGCTGTCCAGAATTTCGCGCGCCGTGATATCGACAATGGCGGTCATTCGTATCTCCTCGAGATCAGCCCGGCCGGCCCTCCGGCACGGGCAAGGTAGGGACCGGACAATTGTCCGGCGCATTCACATCCCCCGGCAGCCGGCAGCGGCCACGGCAAGGGCAAAAGGTCAGGACTGCGCGGCAGCCTTCACCACGCGGTCAATGTCGCGCACCTGAGCAAGCAGCGCGCCCAGGTCCTTCAGCGGCACCATGTTCGGACCATCGGACGGAGCATTGTCCGGGTCGTCATGGGTCTCGATGAAGAGCCCTGCGATGCCTGCAGCGGCAGCCGCACGGGCGAGAACCGGCACCATGGTGCGGTCACCGCCTGTGGAAGCGCCCTGCCCGCCCGGCTGCTGAACCGAGTGGGTGGCATCGAACACCACCGGCGCACCAGTGCGCGCCATGATGGGAAGAGAGCGCATATCCGTGACAAGCGTATTATAGCCGAAGGACGCGCCGCGCTCGGTGAGCAGCACATTCGGATTGCCGCTCTCGACGATCTTGGCCAGCACATTGGCCATGTCCCAGGGCGCCAGGAACTGGCCCTTCTTCACATTCACCGTCCGCCCCGTGCGGGCAGCGGCGACGAGAAGGTCCGTCTGGCGGCAGAGGAAGGCGGGGATCTGAAGGATATCAACAACTTCCGCAACTGGCGCACACTGGGCCTCGTTGTGGATGTCGGTGATCACCGGCATGCCGAATGTCTCGCGCACTTCGGCGAAAACCGGCAGAGCTTCTTTGAGACCAATCCCGCGCTTTCCTTTCAGCGAGGTGCGGTTCGCCTTGTCGAAAGAGCTTTTGAAAACAACGGGAATGCCGAGATTTCCGGCAATTTCCTTCACCGCTGCTGCCATCTCCAGCGCGTGGGCGCGGCTTTCCATCTGACAGGGACCGGCAATGAGGGAGAAAGGCGCGTCATTGGAGAATGTGACGTTGCCAACAACGACTTCCTTGTTCGGAGTCACCATGCGCAGATCATCCTTTGGGCGTAGGGGCCAACGGGGTCTGCATACAGGCCTTTTGCCCCTGCCGCAACTCCGCAGAACCCCAAGCAACCCCGTTTCGCATTTGCGAAAAATTTGATATTCAGGAGGTGTTGCCTGCAATCCTGCCATGTTTCGGCGCCAGCGTGAGCAACCTACAGCATATTGACCGGACAAACAGTCCACGTGTTTCAGGAGTATTTTCCATGAGCAGACCGATCCGCAAGGCCGTATTGCCGGTGGCAGGTCTCGGTACGCGTTTTCTTCCCGCGACCAAGGCCGTTCCGAAAGAGATGCTCACGATTGTTGACCGCCCGATCATCCAGCACGTGGTGGACGAAGCCCGTGCAGCCGGTATCGAGCACATTGTTTTCGTGACGGGCCGCAACAAGCACGTCATCGAAGACCATTTCGACATCAATTACGAGCTGGAAGACACCCTGCGCCGCCGCAACAAGGCCGCAGCGCTGGAGCTTCTCGACAAGATCCGCCCGGATGCGGGCAGCACCAGCTTCACCCGCCAGCAGGAGCCGCTGGGTCTGGGCCATGCCATCTGGTGCGCCCGCGACATCATCGGCGACGAGCCCTTCGCCATCCTGCTGCCGGACGTGATCGTCAAGTCGCAGAAGAGCTGCCTTGCCCAGATGGTGGACGTCTACAACGAGCGCGGCGGCAACGTCATTGCCGTTGAAGAAGTGCCGGAAGACCAGACCCACCAGTACGGCATCGTCAAGCTGGCCAGCGGTGGTCCGCGCGGCCGCGCCATGCCGATCGAAGGCATGGTGGAAAAGCCGGCTCCGGGCACCTCTCCGTCCAACCTGATGATCACCGGCCGCTACATCCTGCAGCCGGAAATCTTCAAGCTGCTCTCCGAACAGGAGAAGGGCGCAGGCGGCGAGATCCAGCTGACCGACAGCATGATCAAGCTGATGGAGAACCAGACCTTCACATCGCTTCAGTTCGAGGGCCGCTCCTATGACTGCGGCTCGAAGATCGGCTTCATCGCCGCCAACATCGCTTTCGGCCTGGAACAGTCCGATATCTCCGGCGAACTGATGACGATCATGTCCGACCTGACCCGCGCCAAGGCCGCCGAATAAGCAGCTGTCCGGAAGCAGAGCAATTCAAGGGGCGGAGCAATCCGCCCCTTTTGCGTGAGCGCGTTGCTTTTCAGGCTTTAGGGGGCATATTTTTCGGAAAACATGCGCTCTGAAAGCTGTGAGATTGACGCTCTGCTGCAGAAATTGCCGCGCGGCTGCAGACAACAGCAGCCCTCTGCAAACGAGTGATCCCCGGCTCGCGCTGCGCTTGGCCGGGGTGACCCCCAGTGTTTGCTGGCAGGGCAGTACTCTCGGTCTATGCCGCATGCTGCAGAGTGATGCACAGATATCCCACCCATTCAGCGTCACCCCGGACGCAGCGAAGCGGAGATCCGGGGACCACTCGCTTGCAGAGCGGTGAGAATTGTTTCCGCGGCTCAAATTGGCCTGAGTGGAGCTTACCGCAGAGCCCGGAACAACGGCCCTTCCCCGGCAAACAGTTTCCCGCCGCCGTTTTTCTCTGTCCCACCCCCGCTCTCCTCCCGAAAACGTGACGAAACAGGCAGATCTCTTTGCCGTTTTCTGGCGTAATCTTCTCATGTTCCACACGCGAGGAGACGCGCCATGAACAAGGTGGCCAGAAGGGTGATGTGGGGGGTGATGTGGGTTCTATGCGGCAGTCTGGGCCTTGTGCTGTCCCCGGACCCGGCAGCGCTGAGGCTCGGGCCTCAGGCGGTCCAGGCCGAAGAGGCCTCGGGCCAGGAGTTCCGCCAGCTCATCCAGCAGCAGATGCAGGCCTTCCGGCGCAATGACGCTGCGGGGGCCTTTTCATTTGCCACACCCGGATTGCAGCAGCAGTTCATGACGCCGGACATCTTCATCAACATGGTGAAAGAGGTCTACATGCCCGTCTACCGGCCGAAGAGCGTCAGCTTCGGCAAGCTGCGCCAGACCAAGAACGGCCCCGTGCAGGAGGTCTTCGTCACCGGTCCCGATGGGGATGACTGGCTGGCGCTCTATTCCTTCGCACAGCGGGAAGACGGCACCTGGGGCATCTCCGGCTGCATCCTGCGCAAGGACAAGGGCTTTCAGGCCTGAAGGTCCTCCTCCTCCCACACCGCTCCGGCATAAAATCCCAAGACTGAGCCGGAAGGATGCAAAGGTCGCGGGCTGCAGAAGTGAGAGCACAGCCGCAAGGCCTACGCGGCGTCACCCCGGGCGAAGCGAAGCGCAGACCCGGGGCCTACTCGCTTGCAGAGCATTAAGTTGAGTTGCAAGGGGCGCGGCAAGCGCATGGGGCCATCCGCGCTATACTTCGGCGAACTTGGCAACAATTCTCTGCGAACGAGTGGTCCCCGGCTCAAGGCCGGGGTGACGCGGAGAGAATGGCAACACCAGAACAAGACGGAGGTGCTGCATGCAACAACAGATTCCCGCGCGCCCTGACTGCTCGGGAGTGTTTCGGCAGGCAGCGAGCCACGCCATCCCCTCACAGCGGCGGCAGATCGCCCCTGGCCCAGCCTTCCTTGACGATGAGGCGGTGATCCTCGAAGCGGCCACCCTCGATGGCATCGCGCATGCCCTGCATGAGCTGCTGATAGTAAGCGAGGTTGTTCCAGGTCAGCAGCATGGCCGCCAGCCCCTCGCCCGCCTTCACCAGATGATGCAGATAGGCGCGGGAATAGTCGCGCGCGGCCGGGCAGTCGCTTTCCTCGTCCAGCGGACGCGGATCATCGGCGTGACGGGCGTTTTTCAGGTTGATCTTGCCCCGGCGGGTGAAGGCAAGGCCATGTCGGCCGGCGCGGGTCGGCATCACGCAGTCGAACTGGTCGATGCCGCGGGCGACGCTTTCCAGAATGTCGTCCGGCGTGCCGACGCCCATCAGGTAGCGCGGCTTGTCCACCGGCATCACCGGCGTGGTGACTTCCAGCATGCGCAGCATCACCTCCTGCGGCTCGCCCACCGCAAGGCCGCCGACCGAATAGCCCTCGAACGGCATCGCCGCGAGGCTTTCGGCGGAGCGGATGCGCAGATGCGGCACGTCACCGCCCTGCACGATGCCATAGAGCCCCTGCCCCTTTTCAACGCCGCCCATGGCCTCGAACTTGGCGCGTGAGCGCTCGGCCCAGCGGAGCGAAAGCTCCATCGCCCGCTGCACTTCCTTTTCGGGCGCCGGCAGGCCGATGCATTCGTCCAGCTGCATCTGGATGTCGGAGCCCAGCAGCCCCTGAATTTCGACGGAGCGTTCCGGCGTCAGGTGATAGCGCTGACCGTCGATATGGCTCTGGAACTTCACGCCCGTCTCATCCAGCTTGCGCAGCTGCGCCAGCGACATGACCTGAAAGCCGCCTGAATCGGTCAGGATCGTGTGCGGCCACTTCATGAAGTGATGAAGGCCGCCCAGGCGGGCCACACGCTCCGCACCGGGGCGCAGCATCAGGTGATAGGTGTTGCCCAGCACCACATCGGCGCCAAGCGCGCGCACCTGATCGGTGTACATGGCCTTGACGGTCGCCTGCGTGCCCACGGGCATGAAGGCAGGCGTGCGCACGAGGCCGTGCGGCGTGGTGATCTCCCCGCGCCGGGCCATGCCATCGGTCGCAAGCAGGCGGAAGGAGAAGCGCTGGGTGTCACCGGTCATCGGTCGATCTCGTCCTGGGCGGCGATGCTTCCGGCAGCGGGAAACAGCAGCGAGCTGTCGCCATAGCTGTAGAACCGGTAGTCATCGGCAATCGCATGGGCATAGGCCGCGCGCATGGTCTCGAGGCCGCTGAGGGCGGACACCAGCATGAACAGCGTCGAGCGCGGCAGGTGGAAATTGGTCATCAGCGCATCAATGGCGCGGAAGCGGTAGCCCGGCGTGATGAAGATGCGGGTCTCGCCCCGGAAGGCGGCAAGGCCGCCGGGGCCTTGCGCGGCGCTCTCCAGAATGCGCAGCGAGGTGGTGCCGACGGCAACCACCTTGTTGCCTCGCGCCCGCACCGCCTTCAGCGCCGCGGCAGTTTCACCGGAAATCTCGCCCCACTCGGCGTGCATCTCGTGCGCGTCCGTGTCATCGGCCTTCACGGGCAGAAAGGTGCCTGCGCCCACATGCAGCGTCACCGTGTGGCGCTCGATGCCGCGCGCATCCAGCATCTCGAACAGGCGCGGCGTGAAATGCAGGCCCGCGGTCGGCGCGGCGACGGCGCCTTCCTTTTCCGCATAGATGGTCTGATAGTCCTCCCGGTCCTGCGCATCCTCGCCGCGCTTGGCCGCGATATAGGGCGGCAGCGGAATGTGGCCGGTGGCGTGAATGGCCGCGTCAAGATCGGGGCCCGAAAGATCGAAGACGAAGAGCACCTCGCCCGTGTCCTTCTTCTCCGCCACGGTCGCGTCGAGCACGCCAGCCATGCAGGCCATGCCTTCGCTGGCCGCACCAAAACGCACCCGGTCGCCGGGCACCAGCTTCTTGGCCGGGCGGACGAAGGCCCACCAGCGGTCGGCACCGGCGCGCAGATGCAGCGTGGCGCCGATGGTGGCGATGGCGTCACCGCGCCGGCGCGTGCCTTCCAGCTGCGCCGGGATCACCTTGGTGTTGTTGAAGACAAGCGCGTCACCGGGCTGCAGCAGCGCAGGCAGATCAAGCACGCCCCGGTCCTCCAGCACAGGCCCGCCCTGCGGGCGCACCAGCAGCATGCGCGCCATATCGCGCGGCCGGGCGGGCCTCAGGGCGATACGCTCGGGCGGCAGGTCGAAGTCGAAATCGTCAACGCGCATGGGTGCGGGGTCCTGGGATCAAACGGCATCCCGCCGGGGGCTGCGTGACAGTCAGAGGTCCCAGCCACGGTTCTGGAACACCAGCCGGTGCCCGTCCGGATCCTCGAATGTCATGCCAGCTTCGGCCCAATAGGGATTTTCCGGCGGCACAGGCTGATAACCGCTTGCCTGCATCCGGTCAACGCTGGCGGTCCACAAGCCTTTGTCCGGCAGGTAGAGCACCAGCAGGCTTTCCTTGTCCGTGCAACGCGGCACCATCAGCCCCTCGCGCATGAACAGGGCGAGATGCCAGGGCGCATGCGCGGCTCCGGCAATGAAACCGCTGTACCCCGCGTTGCCGGCAAACCGCGTCAGCACGGCAAGCCCGGCAGCATCGCAATAGAAATGCTCAAGGGCAGCAAGATTGCTTGCTGCCCTTGCAACTCTCAGCACCGGATAAGAAGAGGCCGGTGCGCTGATCATGTCAGGCGTCTGCCGCAACCTTCAGCGACACGATGCTGTCCGGGTCACGGACCGGCTCGCCGCGCTTGATCTGGTCGACGTTTTCCATGCCGGAGATCACCTCGCCCCAGACGGTGTACTGGCCGTCGAGCCAGGGCGCGTCGGTGAAGCAGATGAAGAACTGGCTGTCGCCGGAGTTCGGGTCCATGGCGCGGGCCATGGAGCAGGTGCCGCGCTTGTGCTTCTCCTTGGAGAACTCAGCCTTCAGCTTCTGGCCCGAGCCGCCGGTGCCGGAGCCGTGCGGGCAGCCGGTCTGGGCCATGAAGCCCTCGATCACGCGGTGGAAGACGATGCCGTTGTAAAAGCCCTCGCGGACCAGTTCCTTGATGCGGGCCACGTGGTTCGGCGCAAGGTCCGGACGCATTTCAATGACCACGGCTCCCTTGGTCGTTTCCATCAGGAGCGTGTTTTCGCTGTCCTTGTAGTCTGCCACTTGGATCTCCAGTTCGGATGCTTGTGTATGAACGGGTTTTAGCCTGCGCAGCGCCGCGGTCAACCCGCGTCGGCAGCAACCGTCATCTTGATGATCTTGTCCGGGTTGGCGGGCGGCTCACCCTTGGCAATCTTGTCGACGAATTCCATGCCCTCGACCACTTCGCCCCAGACCGTATACTGGCGGTTCAGCCAGTCGCCATCGGCAAACATGATGAAGAACTGCGAATTGGCGCTGTTGGGCGAGGCGGCGCGGGCCATGCCGAGCGTGCCGCGCTTGAAGGGGGTAGCGGTAAACTCGCCGGCGAGATCCGGCTCATCCGATCCGCCCATGCCGGTGCCGGTGGGGTCACCCGTCTGGGCCATGAAGCCGTCGATGACGCGGTGGAAGATCTGACCATCATAGAAGCCCGCACGGGTCAGCTTCTTGATTCGCTCCACATGATTGGGCGCAATGTCCGGGCGCAGGCGGATGACGACGCGGCCATCCTTCAGGTCCAGATAGAGGGTGTTCTGGGGGTCGAGGGTCTGCGCCTGCGGCATCGCGGGGGCGAGGACGAGCGACATGATGACCGCAAGGCAAGCAATAATGCGTTTCACGCGATGCTCCTGATGCAACAAAAAACTGGAACGGCTGAACGCTCAGCCCTTTTCCGCAGCCCGGGCCGCAAGCGGGCCTGCAACCGGTGCCGGGACAAAGGGGGTGATATCACCGCCCATGCGCGCGATCTGACGCACAAGCGTGGCAGTGATGTGACGCACACCCGGTGAGGCGGGAAGAAAAACGGTATGAACTTCGGGCACCATGGTGCCGTTCATGCCCGCCATCTGCATCTCATAATCGAAATCCGTGCCGTCGCGCAGGCCGCGGATGAGCATGCATGCTCCCTCGGCCTTCGCCGTTTCCACCACAAGCCCGCTGAAGGACAGCACGGACACCCGCTCCCCCGCCCCTGCCCCGAGCCTGTCTGCCACGCAGGCGCGGATCAGATCCGCCCGTTCCTCGAAGGAGAACATCGGCGTCTTGCCGGGGTGAACACCAATGGCAACGATCACCTTGTCCGCAAGGCTGAGCGCCTGGGCAAGCACGTCGAGATGGCCGTTGGTGATGGGATCAAAGGATCCGGCGTAAAGGGCGGTACGTGTCATGGCAAAGTGATAGCGCCCTTGCGGCGGCCGGGCAAGCGCTCCGGCTCAACTGCGCCGCTCCCGCTCAAGGCCGCGAAACCGGAGCGGTAATCACTGAACACAGTTTCAACATGTTCACATAACGTTGACAATTTGTTTAGCCAGCTTGGCTGGACAATGACCGGCAACAGGCCCATATCCGGCTCATCATGAACACCACATTCCTCTCCTCCCTGAGAGACGGGCTCTCTTCGCGCGTCTCAACTCCTGTTGCTTTCTGGCTGGCGGCGCTGGCCGGACTTGTCCTCCTCATGGGCGCGGGCATTGCCCGTATCGACACGATCGCAGCCCCTCTGCCCCCTCATGCGCTGACACCCGGCAAGCCGGCCGTGAAGGATCCCCATGGCTGCGCCGAACTGAGGTTCCTGAAGGAAGAGCCGGCCTGTTCCTACCGCGCCCGCGACGACAAGCCGCGCAACGGCGGCCCGGCTCTCTGATCCTGGCGCTCTGAATTCTGGCGCTCTCATCATGGCAGCGGGCCGCCCGATCCGGATCTGACCCAAGGTAAGTTCAGGCAGGATCGTGGCGGCCTGCAGCTTTTTCGTGACAACTTGTGATGCCGGTCACGGAACCAAAGCCGTTTTTGAGGTGTTATGCTCTCACAACCTGACCAGATGGCAGGAGAGAGCCAGATGACGACGCAGCACAGCTTTACACCGCATGTTTCCGATACCGCCAGCTTCAACATTGCCAAGTTGAGCTTTGCAGGAGTTGCCGGACTTTTTGCGCTGGCCATCCTCGGCGTCTTCGCCTCCGTGGCGCTGGCCTTCGCCCAGTTCGAAACCACCCAGACCGTTCAGGCGACCAAGGGCAACCGGATCGAAGCAAGTCTTCCCTCCGCCTGCGATGGCCAGAGCTGGGGCAACTGGTCGCCCGCCTGCCTTGCCACCCTCAACGGCGAACGCACGGTGCGCACCATCTCCACCACCACCACGGTGGAACAGCGCCCCGGCGGCCCGGTTTCGGTCCTCGTGCGGACCCCGGTCGAAGGCTGATCCCCCCCGACCTCCTCCCTCCCCCCAAACTTCCCCCCCGCGACTGAAGGCGGATGAGAGCAGCAGCCTCATCCGCCTTTTTTTGTTTTGGGGATGGGGCATTTGCATTGGGCTATGCTTTTTTGTGGTTTAGGGTCGTGAACTGACTGACGGACTTCGTCCGAGAAGTCATTGAAGGAGACGTTCACTCGGAGCAAGTTCGGGGTGGGTTTTCGGCCTGTAGCAGCCTTTCCCTCTTCTGTCCTGAGACGGTAATTACCTGACAGTTGGCTCACCCTCCGGGGTGTGGCCATGCCGCGTTGAAGCGGGTTTGATGGTGTCGCCAAACATCTCAAATCCGAGGACAACGAACATGACCACGAAGGACAAGATAGCA